>Ga0209755_10003646_pt1 | contig 19051 bp, 16 predicted proteins | sample TergutCo191P1_FD_187301 | JGI IMG/M metagenome (GOLD analysis project Ga0209755, IMG submission 187301) | Cornitermes sp. P1 segment gut microbial communities from Petit-Saut dam, French Guiana - Co191P1 (SPAdes) (version 2) | ecosystem: Host-associated > Arthropoda: Insects > Digestive system...
CAAGCAAGGCGCTGGGCTGGCGGGCGGGCGAGATAACCGGGCAAGTAAGAGGCGGCTCGCAGGTGAATATTTCCACGCTGACGCGTGCGGTTTCGCAGTTCAAGACTTAAGCCCAGACTAGAATCCCACTGGCCTAGGGAAGCGCGCTGATTACTTGGCGCTTCCCTTCGCATCCCTGCGGCGCGAACTAGGCTCTGCACTCCTTGCACGCACCGGAAGCTAGCGACTTGACGACCGCCACTTCACTCCGGAGGTATTCCCTGAACGGCGCTTCTTCGCCGCCTTTCTCGAAGAAGATGATCTGGAACATCAGGGGGATAAAAGCGAAGTGGTACAAGTCGATCCAGCCAAGGCTCATGAAGCCGCCGACGCCGAGGTTCGCCGCAGCTATCACTCGCGCGACCTGATCCAGCGCGACAAGCGCGACGAAGCCGAGCACGATCTTGCCTGCCGGCACAACGGCGCCTTCCGAGCGCTTCGCCCACGCGTTTATCGCCAACCCGAAAATTGCCCCACAAGCTTGACAAAAGGCACTTTATCCCTGACACTGACAGAGGTTGCGTGCAACATACGCATTCAGGCAGGGGGACATTTGCCATGAAAGAAAATTTGCTCAGGGATGGCAAAATTGTGCGTTGGCCAAAAAAGGTCGCGGACAAAAATTTCGTCCTTGGATATATTGCGGCAAAGATACCTTGCGGAAAAATATTTGCGGAAAAAGAAATCAACGAGATAATAATCAGCAATATTCTGTTTGACGATTACGCTCTGGTCAGAAGGGAGTTGATCGAAAACGGATATTTGAGCAGGACAAAAGACTGCAGGGAATATAATCGGCAGAAAGAATCTGATTGGACCTCTTGCGAAACTCCATAAGTTTCGCAAGAGCTCTATGTATGCAAAAGGGGCAAACATGCGCATAAAAACAAAGACAAGCTACAACATGGACATCCTCTGTTTTCTCAACGTGATGACAGCCGACCGGTATTACACCGATTTCCACAAGGACGCGTTCGAGAAATTTTACCCGCTGGTTAGCGACGGATTAAAGCAGAAAATGGCTGCGATGGTTAAGGAACTGGGCGACTCAGCGCTTTCTCCCATGCTGACGCTGTTCATATCTTCGCTGCCTAATTTCAGCGAAAGAAATTTATCCGAAATGCTGCGGAGCCGCGAGGAAGTCGAGGCTGCGCTGAAGCAGACGCCGTACGCTTTCGCGCCGGAAGAACTTGCAAAGTATTTTTCTTTGTACGAGAGCGCGGCGATACCTTTAATCGCGGAGCTGGAAGCCGCGGGGTTTTATGATTATTGGAAAGAAAGCAGGCTGCCGGCGATAGAGGCGAAGCGCAAGGAAGTCGATGCGCACATGGAGCAATACGACATTGAAAAACTGGTGAACAAGTACAAGAACGGCAGGAACATTGACAATTCCGATTTCACCATTTACCTGTGTTCCTTTGCTCACCCGTATGGAATAAAACTTTGCGGCAACAACCTGATAACGGATTCATGTTACTCGAACCAAATCATTTTGCAGAATGTCACGCACGAGGCGTTTCATCCGCCGTATGATTTCAAGCTTGTAAAAGGCGCCGTGCAAGCGCTGGCGGAAAAGGCGTGGGTGAAGGAAGCTTTCGACAATCAAAACCCTAATTCGAGCTATCGTCCGATAGAGGGCTTCATCGAAGAGAACATTGTCGAAGCGCTTGGCATACATGTCATGGTGCAGCTAGAAGCGGACATCGACCCGATGGAATACTTCAAGACGCATGACGACGGCTCGCACGTCATCTCGCCGTATTTTTATGAATATTTGCGCGACAATGAGGTAAAGCCCGCGCAGCCCTTCGAGGATTATTTCATCGATTTTGTAACTGGGCTGAAGAATTAGCTGGCAGAGAAACAAATACAGCCTCAAGCCCGCATTCAGCGCGGCGCATGAGGAGCGGGCGTCCGCCAAAGCCAGGAGCGTTGTTTTTCAAACGCGCAGGAGCGCAGCGGCTATCTTCAAGCAAATCGGCGAATTCGCAGGCGCCGACCGTAACTTTTCGCGCGCAAAGTGGTTAAGTTCACGAGGGAATTTGCCGATAATGAGAGATCAGCGCTTGACGCTTTCGCTTCTGCCAGTCGTTTTGACCGTCGCGCTTCTGCTGCTCGCCGGCGTTCTCTTCTCAGGATGCTACACAATCAGGCAGGGAACCGCGTACCTTGGCTACCTGAGCAGGGCGCGACCTCTGGAGTCGCTGCTGGCTCCAACCGGAGACCCGGAGGAGGACGAGCGCAACCGCCTGTTCGTCGAGAGGGTTCAGGACATACGCTATTTCGCGCAGCACGAGCTTGGGCTGAACGTGGGCAGGAGCTACTCGCGCTACGTGGCGGTTGACCGCGACTTCCTGGTGGCGGTGGTTTCCGCCTCGGCGAAGGACTCCTTCACGACGCACCTTTGGCGCTACCCGATCGTGGGCGCGCTGCCGTACAGGGGCTACTTCAACATCGACGGCGCGCACAGGCAGCGCGAAAGGCTCGAGGCGCGCGGGCTGGACGTCTGGATCCGCGGGGTTGACGCCTTCAGCACGCTCGGCTTTTTCGCCGACCCGGTGTTCACGTTCATGCGCAACTACCGCGTGGACAGGCTCGCGGACCTGATAATCCACGAGTCGCTGCACGCGACTGTCTGGCTGCGCGGGCAAGGGCATTTCAACGAGGAGCTTGCGCAGCTTGTCGGGGTGGAAGGCGCGCGGCTGTACATCGTCTCCCGCTACGGCGAGGACTCGGACGAGTACAGGGCGATGGTCGCGGCGCGCGCCGACAGCCGCGCGTTCAGGGAATTTATTTGGGAGCTGATCGCGGAGCTTGAGGAGCTTTACGGCAGCGGCGCGGAGCGCGAGGTGATACTTCGCGAAAGGGAAATTATCAAAGCCGCCGCGCAGGAGCGCTTCGCCGCCGAGTACGACGAGCGCTTCCTCAGCGACAACTTCCGCGGCTTTTCCACGATGCCCATCAACAACGCATACCTCGACCTGTTCCGCATTTACACCCCCGCAGACGGCTTCGTCGAAAATTTGTTTGAGAGATCCGGCATGACGCTTGCGGAGTTTATCGCGGCGGCGATATCCATGCCCAGAAGGGGACCGCCGGGGAGGGAGAGGCTTGCACGGACGCTCGGTCTGTGGTACGAAATGATGGGAATCGACGAGCCGGCGCATAGCGCAAGCGCCGGCGGAAATATGGCTAGCGAGCGGGAGCAACGCGAGTTTGCTCGCGAGGAAAGGGAGTGGAGATGAGGATTAACAACAATTTGAGCGCGATGTTCGCCGTGCGGCATTTCGGGATGGCGCAGCAGGCTTTGGGGCAAAACATCGAGAGGCTGTCGAGCGGGTTTCGCATCAACCGCGCGCGGGACGACGCCGCGGGGCTTGCCGTTTCCGAGAAGATGCGCGCGCAGATTCGCGGGCTGAACATGGCGGCGCGCAACGCGCAGAACGGCGTGTCGATGATCCAAACCGCTGAGGGTTTTTTGCAGGGAACGCAGGACGTTATTCACCGGCTGCGCGAGCTTGCGGTGCAGTCCGCCAACGGGATTTTCACCGCGGAGGATCGGGTGTTCATCCAGGTCGAGGTTTCCCAGCTTGTCGCCGAGCTTGACAGGATCGCGGCGCACGCGCAGTTCAACGGGATGAACTTGCTGACCGGGCGCTTCGCCCGCCCCGACGGCGACAATGCGGTTACAGCTTCCCTGTGGTTTCACATCGGCTCGAACATGGATCAGCGGATGCGCGTGTTCATCGGCACGATGACCGCGGCGTCTCTTGGCGTTCGGGACGCGAGCGACGGCTCCTTCATCTCGCTCCTGGATCAGGAGGATGCGAACCGCGCGATTGGAACGCTGGACGCGGCGCTCGCGCACGTGAACAGGCAGAGGGCGAACCTCGGCGCCTACCACAACCGCCTGGATCTGGCGATTCGCAGCATCAAAATCGGCGCCGAGAACCTGCAAGCCGCGGAGTCGCAGATAAGGAACACCAACATGGCGAGCGAGATGGTCAGCTACACGCGGAACATGATTCTGTCGCAAGCCGTGCTCGCAATGCTGTCGCACGCGAATTACAGGTGGCAGTCGATACTTCGGCTTTTGCAGGTTTGAAGCATATTAGACCTTTTGCACGCCAGAGGCTTGCAAAAGGCGTTTTCAGCGGAAGCTCTTGCAAAATTGAAATTTTGCAAGAGTTTTATTGCCGCTGAGTCGAGGTCGCTCAGCGGCACTTTCCTGTCATTCCTCTACCTCAGCGCTGCCGCCAACCGTGCAAAGGCTTTCTCCAATATAGACAACGGACAACCTATATTTATCCTTACGAACCCATTCCCCTCATCCCCGAACTCGCTGCCTTTGTTAACCCAAAGACCCGCTTTCTCGACAATAATCCTGTCAAGCTCCGATTCCGAAAGACCATACGAGCTAAGGTCGAGCCACAGAAGATACGTCCCTTGAAGCTCGGCAAGGCGAGCTTTGGGGAGATTGGCAGCGATAAAATCTTTTGCATAATTATAGTTCCGCTTCAAATATGCAAGAAGCTCGCCGAGCCATTCGCCGCCGTTCTCGTAAGCCGCTTGGGTCGCAACAAGAGCCATAGTGTTCAGCTTGCCGTAACCTGTTTTGCAAATCTCCTGTATGAATTTTTGCCGAAGCTCCGGATCGGCGATAAAAGTGTTGGAAGCCTGAAGTCCCGCAATGTTGAATGTCTTGCTTGGCGCAGTGCAAATAATCGAGTTGCTAAGAAAGGATTCGCAGATTGCGCCAAAAATAGTATGCCTGTTGCCTTCATAAACAAAATCGCAGTGTATCTCGTCGGAAACAACCAGCACATTATGCTTTAGGCAGATTTCCCCGATTTGCGCCAGCTCGTCCTTTTCCCACACCCTGCCGACAGGATTGTGGGGGCTGCACAAAATAAAAAGCCTCACATCGTTTTTGACAATCTTGTCCTCGAAATCTTTAATGTCAATCCGATATTCGCCATTCGCGTATACGAGCGGGTTTGTTACAAGCTTTCGCCCGTTTGTCTCCACGCACCTTTTGATCGGACCATACACCGGAGGCTGGATTAGGATGGCATCGCATTGCTTGGTAAAAGCCCTTATCGCGGCGTTCATAGCGAACACAAGCCCTGGCGTTTTTACCAGCCAGTCAGCGTCCACATCAAAGCCAAACCTCTGCGAAAACCATTTCTGCACGGCAACAAAATAAGCGCCGTTTTCCTTGGCTTCCGAATAGCCAAAAACGGAATGCTCCACGGACTTGGCAAGCGCCTCGGTAATGCATCGCGGCACCTTAAAATCCATGTCCGCCACCCATAACGGGATAAGCCCGTCCGGCTTTCCGTATTCCGCGGCAAAATCATGTTTTATGGAGTTGGTGTTGCGCCTGTCGATTATTTCGTCAAAATTATATTTCATGCCCATATGGTAGGCTGCATTTTCGCTCTGGTCAAGCGCCGCCCGATCTTCCTCGTTTGTGATGTAATTGTTTTCAAAATGGGGGTAATTATGCCAGCGAAACATAGGCAAACATCAAGCAAAATCGTAAAAAACGGGGTCCTGACATTTACACCCGCAGCGGTATAATTCATGCGGCGAACGAATCCGCAGTTCCCTAGCCCGTGCTTACTGGGTTTGTGAAAACATATTCCCGTGCCTGTTTTGTCGCCTCGATAGCATGACCCGAACGAAGGTAATACAGCCAAACTCTGCAATTTTTGTCTGCGGGAATGGCGAAAACATCTGTCGCAGCCTTGTGATAACACGCCATCTGCGGCACGTGTTCCGCCGGGTTTTCGCGCATATCCGTCTTGAAATCAACGACATGGACGGTTTTGACATCCTCAAACAAAAGGTCGATGATTCCGCTGATGAAAAAAAAGTCGCTATCGTTGGCATGCATCAAGGTGCGGAACGGGAATTCGCTTTTCCGGTTTTTCGACGCGCTAGCCGCAATTCCCAATGGTGAGCGAACGAAAATTTCCGCAAGCTCGTTTCCAGCTTCAAGAAGGGCGTCCGCTTCTTTGTCGCTCAAAAAGCCTGCCAGTTTCGGCGGGAGAATGGCTTTCTTGCCGTTCAAGCGAGCCTCAACACATGTGTGCGCAATAGTCCCAAAATTTTTCTGGTTGAATTTTTCGCTGTCCTCGGATTCGCTTTTGGCGTATCGGGTAAGTATCTTGTCCACGCCTTCAAAAATATTTGCGGCATTGGCTCCTGAATATTCGGCGTTTGCGACGAAAAAATCCATCGTTGGCTCGGCACTAGCAGCTGCCTGTAATGACAAAATCGTTGGAGAAAAATGTTTTTTTGCGACATGCGGCGTTTTCACGATATTGACGTTTTCATAATAAGGATTCACCGCCTGAAAAAAATTGCCCATGCCTTTCTGATCGTTCTGGAAACGCGAGCCTTGGTTTTCAGCATTGCGGATGTGCTGCTCGGTGTATGCAGGGATTTTCTCGATATCAAAAAAAGAAGCCGCTGCGCCAATCCCGCCCTCCGGAATATGCGCGCCAAACGCTGGCAGGCAAAGCCCGAAAAAGGTATTGTCGTCAATGATAGAATCGCCCGCAATTGCGCGGCTTTCATCGCCGCCCTTTTCGATTGCCTTTTGGGTCTGCGCTTCGATATACCGCTTGAGCAGCAACGAAAAATCCTCTTGGCTTTCGTTGGAATGCTCGTCAGTATTTTCACTGGCGTTCTCGTTGCGTTTACTGACGCCAAGACAGCCCGAAATGTACAGCTCTTTTTCCGCGCGGGTCATGCCAACATACAGAAGGCGACGCAGTTCCGCGGTTCCTTTTTGCTTTTCCGCAGCAAGCGAGCGTTCCCAGAAATAGTTGCGCTTTAGACCATTGATACCCTCGAATTCGGCAGGAAAGGGGGGATTTAGCGTAAGCCCATGGTGTTCGGTCTCAAAAATGTCGTCGCTGACATCGTTTCTGCCTTTTTTGTCGCAGCAGCAAAGGAACACCACGGGGAATTCAAGACCCTTGCTTTTGTGTATCGTCATTAAATGCACCGCGCCTTTGCGCTCGAGCGGTATTTCAATATCGCTCAAGCGCTCGCCGGAATTGTCAAGATCTTGGATATAATCGGTGAATGCGGCAAGGCTCATGGAGCCTGCCGCGCTGTCTTCGTCCGCCTGCACTGCCAGGTGGAAAAGATAGTCGTACATTTCCCGGTAGGCAGCCACCTGGGGATTCCACTCGGTTTCATAGCGATAGCCCTCGCCAAACCACAGCGCGCTTACCAACGAGCTTATGCTTTGCCTGCGTGCCATTTCAACGATTCTTTCATAGACGAGCCTTCCATTGAGGTATTTCGCTTTGTCGCTATCGGAAAGCAGCGGGATAGGATTGTCGTCAAACGGATATGGAATTTTTTGCTCTTCCTGCTCTGCATCTCCATCGTCTTGTGCTTGCTCTGCGGCGGCAAGACATGCCGTAAGACCCGGCAGGGAAAGACCCGCAAAGGGCGAGCGCAACATTCGAGCATAGGCGGCTTTGTCGGTTGGGTATGCCGCAAGCCTCAGAACGGACATGATGTCGTTCACGGGTCCCCCGAAAAAAAAGCTGCCAAGATCCTCGCTGATATATGGAATGTTGAGGAGCATAAGGTGTTTCTCAAAATGGTGCTGGGGGGTGCGGCTGCGGAACAAAATCGCAATGTCGCTGGGCTTGTATTTTTGCCCGCCCTCATCGTCCTTTTCTTCCAGCAACGATTTTATCTTTTCCGCGATATAACGCGCTTCGTTTTCGGCTGGGGACAGCAGTTCCGGGTTTTCCTCGGGGGAATCCGTGGAAAGATCGTTTTCAGTATCTTGCTTGTCCAAAATGCACAGCGTCAGCTTTCCCCCGCTTGTTTTGTTGGCTCTCAGCGACGCATAGCTTGCCTCAAAAGATGGAAGGCTTGTCGAATCTGGGGCGAACACGGCAGGGTGGAGATTGGCAAGCGTCGGCGTTTTGCCTTCGGGGTCAAACTCGAATCCGCCAAAAATTGTGTTAAACGCGCCGATTAATCTAGGCACCGAACGGTAATTTGTCTTTAACGGCAGTTCCATATTGCCAAGCTCGGTCTTCAGTTTGCGGAATACGGAAACTTCCGCGCCGCGAAACTTGTATATGGATTGTTTTTCGTCCCCCACGAAAAACAGTTTCCCTGGGCAAAGATCCTCTGCGGACGGCACGGTATCTCCAGAAACGTCCAGCTTTTCCGCAAGGAAAAAAAGCAGGTCTTTTTGCAGCTCGTTGTTGTCCTGGAACTCGTCGATCATTATCGACTTGAAGGCTGCCTTTTCGCTTTGGCGTATGTCATGCTGCTCCAATAGAGTTGTCTTTGCGAGCTGAGCGACGTCGCTGAATGTCAGGATCAAGCGCGTTCTTTTTTTCTCGGTAAATCGGAGCTGTAATTCCGCCAGAAGCATCAATACGGAATATGTTAAGCCTGCCTGCAGGCAAAACATGATCAGCGCGGAAAACTCGGCTAGCAAGATGCGTATTTGTTTGAGAAGTTCTTTCGCTGGATTGTTTCTTGGCGAGCCTTTTGTCAAATTCAGCTCTTTCAGCGACACGAGGAAAGAGCATAGCTCGATCATTTTTTTGTGCAAACTTTGGGATTCAGCCCAATCAGTCGCAAGCTTGTGCGGAAGGTTTGCGATATGTTCGAAAAAAATGCGAAGATCTTCTTCGCCGGGGAAAACGACGAGATCTTCATTGTATCGTGCCAAAAGCGGGGCGAGATCTGGATGGAATTTTTCGTTTCCGTTGTATACGCCGCTAAGCTCGTCAAGTTTTTTCTTGATCGCATCGCTTTGTTTTCTCCACTCGCTGCAAACGACGGCGAACTGCACTTTTATGTTTTTCAGCGTGCTGGACGGCGAGTCATCAATGTAAGTATACCTGAAAAGCGTTGTGGCGAAAATATTTTTTGCAACGTTCATGGGGCTTTGCCGCATGAAAAGCCGTTCCATTGCCGGGTGGTTGCGGTTGGCGATCAAAAACGAAAGCGATTCGTCAAGGGCGAGCCTGTGGCAGCCTTCCTCGTCGATTGCGAAGTCTGGACTTATGCCGTAGCGGTTTGCCGACTGCTTGGCAATGGTGGCGCAATAGGAATCCAGTGTTTGGATCCGCGCATGGGAAAAATCTTCCAGCGCTTGTTTTGCAAGCGCGGCTTTTTCCCCAGTTTCTTCGAGCACCTTTTCCGTCAGTTCTTGATGGATGCGCTGGTACATTTGTGCAGCGGCTTTTTTCGTAAATGTTAGGGTGAGAATTTCCTTGATGCGGATTTTCTTTTCGATTACCAACCATGAATAGCGGCTGGCAAGAACCATGGTTTTCCCGGATCCCGCGCCGGCTGCGACGACCGTGTTTTCCGTACAATACACTGCGTTTTGCTGTTCGCTGTTTAGGACAGGTCTTTTGCTTGGCTCCATGTTCGCATCCTTATCTGATTTTGTAAAGCACGCGGCATACTTTCCTGTGCTTGCAGGATGGGCACTTTTCCGTATAAGCCGGGCTGGCAGGAAAGGCGCCGCTCTGGACTTTCCGCGCGAAGCGCTCTGTTTTTTCGTCAAATTCGCCCATTATTTTTTCAAACGCCAAGGAACCGCGCATGACGCGGTCTTCTTCTTTTTTTGGATCCATCGCGCCGCTTAACGCGTTTTGCATCGCGCCGAACCAGACCTGCGCTTTGGCGTCTTCGATGCTGAAAAAAAGCGCTGTTTCCGCGTTTTTCTTGAGGGCGGCTTCGGCAAGGCGCAGGTACGCCGGGATTTGGAAATCGCTCAACGCGCTTTCATCAAAGCGGATAGGGTTTTTAGGGATATTTGCCGCTTTCGCCGTTTTGAAGTCCACGATAACCAGGGCGCCATCTGCGGGGAAATTTCCGCTTGAGCCTTCCAAAATGCAGTCAACTATTCCGTTTAGCGCGTGGCTGTCTTTCTCCAGAAAGTATCGCGCTTCGCTTGCGACGACGCTGCAGCCGGCGAAAAAAGAGGCGAATTCGGCAAGGAAATTTTCCAGCCGCGCACGGAACAGTTTTTTTCTCGCGCGCAAAAGACGCGCGGTGAGCATGCTCATTTGCGCTTTGTCGCTTCCGGGCAGGCACGGGAAATTTTCAAACACCGCTTCTATTTTTTCGCCAAGCAATTTTCGGTAAGATTCTTGCAATTTCGGCTTGGGTTTTTTGTCCGTGCCCAAGTTCGCGGGCGCAGCTATTGCCGAGCCTGTTTTTTTCAGTTCGTCCAAATAAAGATTCAGTATGGCGTGGTGCACAAGCCCGGGTATGTTTTCCGCCATTAACCCCGCTTCGATTTCGAGATCTTCGAGTTGCAAGACTCTTGCGAAAATCCATTTGAGCGGGCATTCGAAGTACGAGCCGAGCGAGGAAGGAGAAACGCTCAGCGGTTTTTCGTCTTTGCAAAACCGCGCGCGGATCAGCTCTGGCAACGGATGCCCGGCGTGGTAATCTTCGATTGGCGCTTCGGCGCTGCGGGGCGCGGCTTGCCTTCTTTGCTTCCAGGCGGCGAAACCGAGCGCCTGGGTTTCGTGGATCGCAGTCGCGCTAGGCGCTTCTCGCACGGGCGTTTTTCCTTTGGGAGCGGAATGCAGGGAAGCGAAAAACATTTGTTCGGATTGGTACATGTCAACTGCGAATTTTTCAGAGGCGCCGTGGGCGTCGCCGAAGCGCAATGCGGGTTTCAGCGCGGCGCCGAGAGCGTTGTGCGCGATCGCGTATCCTGAAAAAGTTTGCTCGGAACAGAAAAAGGCTGCCGGCAGCATGGAATTGAATTTGTGCAGTTTGACGAACTCAAGCGATGCGTCTTTTTCCTTTATGCCGAGCTGTTCGCGTCTGCTTCCGGAAAGGAAAGAAAGCGGCGCGAATACTGTTTGCAGGTTGCCCTGGCTTGCTCCTAGAATGATGTGGCAGTCGAAGGGTGCAGGCGCGGCGGTGCGGTACGGCAGGATCGCCACGCCGGACGCGGACTGCTGGGCTAGGTAGGCGGTTTCCTGCAAATATTCCGTGAAAAATGTGTATGGATCGCGCAGGCGCACGTCGGGATACGCCGCTTCGATTTCGACGAGGTGCAGAAGCTCGCTGACGCAGCGGGAAAGGACAAGGTTCGTTTCCTCCAGGCAATTTTCCATGTCAAAAAAACGTTCGCGGAAACGGAAATAGTTTTTGCGAACTTCCGCGAACGACTGCGCATGGCGCATCAGGTTCGCATGGCGCTTCAGGTCTTCGAAGAAAAACCGGGTTTGCGGGCTTGCGCCGCCGAAGGGATGCGAGAACGCGTCCTCCCAGACGTTCACCTTGCTTTGCCCTTCGGCGCTTTCCTCCGTCCACGAGCATATGCAATTGTTTTTGATACCGAAATCGATAAGGTCGTTTATTTCCCGGCTGTCCTTCCAGGGCAGGCGCGAATTTAGCAGCAGCGCCGTTATCGAAGAAAAAGAAAAATCGGACGACGCGCATTGCGACACGCCTGCGAAAAACTGCCCTGCGGAATAGGATGCGAGAGGCTTGCCAGTCTGCCGGATGTAAGGGATGTTTCGGTTTTCGAACTCCCTGAAAAGGTACGGCGCGTAAGCTTCGGTTTCGGGGACGCTGACGGAGATCGAATCCCACGCGACGTTTTTGTTTTCGCGCAGGGTGAGAATGTACAGCGCGGCTTCCGTTATTTCGCTGCGCGCGTTCGCGTAAAAGAAAATGTCGTGGGCTTGCCGCTGCGCTTCGCTCTCGTCCGTTTGGACGATCGTGACGTTCTCGCTTGCCTCGAGCAGTTCCCTGTACTCGTCGAAGTCCATGAGCGATTCCGAAAAAAAGATGAAACATTTTTTGCCGTCGTCTTCGAACGGCGGCGTTTCCCAAGCCGGTTCGAAAAGATCGCGTTCGCGCAGGAACTGCGCGTAGCTGCGCGCGAGGTTGTAAAGGTCGCGATCTTCGCCGGAAAACGACGCTCGCGCGTCCGCGGTTTCGAGAATCTCGTCGATGGGGGCTTTTGCGGTCTGCCTGTACCAGATCGCGAGGTGGGGGAGGATGCCCGTGATCCAGCCTGCGAAAGAATTTGCCTGCTGCGCCCATTTTGTTTGGATCAGCGCGGAGAAAATTGGCGGCTCTGCGGCGTTTCCTGCGGGCTGCGCGTTCGGGCTGGCGGCTTCGTTTTTGGCGCAGATCTCCGCATTTTTTTGTATCAGCGCGCTTGCGAACATTTTTCTTAGCGCGGAAGGGATGCTTTGTTTGTTTTGCTTCTTCGCGCGAATCGAGTTCTGCTTGAATTTGTCCCATGCGATGAATTTGTCCATTGCGACGGTGACGGAGCTTGCGCTTTCAGGTCGCGCGTTCGGGCGCTCGCTTGCGGAAACGCGCAGCATGAGCAGCCTGTCAACCCAGCGCGAGACTGCGATGTCCGTGGGGAAAATGAAAAATGAGGACGGGTTGTCAATGTTTTCGAGGAGGATGGTTTCGACCTGCTTCATGCTGTCGTATTGTAGCGCACGAGCCGTGGAAAAACAATGCGTTGTGCATGAACTGCCGCCTGCAGGCGTTGCACAGGTAATTGCGCGCCGTTGCCTTTTTCCCGTTGCGCGTAAAATCGCCTTGTATTGCGTCAAGACCCACAAGCAAAAAACTTGCTCGAAACTTCCGCTGCCGAGAATCAGGTTCGACTGCCTGCTGGATTGCGAGAAGCCAGTTCATGTCGTGAAGTCAGCCGAAAATTGATTTCCGTGGGCCCCCGCGCACGACAAACACACGAACGAGTGTTGTGTCAAAAAAAGGCGTGTAGAACCTGTCATGCTGCGACTTGCTCGCAGCATCCATTGCACCATGAGACTGTTTCCGGCATAGGCCCTGCGCTCAAGCCGCAGGGTGACAGATAGCAACGCCGTTTTTCTGCAGTTTTATTGCGGATTAGAAGTAGCGCTGTTGCCCTGCCACTAAACCACCCTGCGCGCCTTTGCCGCTTCTGCGGGCGCGTGGTGCCAAAGCGCGGGCATACCGCGCAGTTTTATGGTGTAACGTGAACAACTGGCATGGAGGGCAGGACGCGATTGTCTTCTATAAATACATGTGCCCGCGAGGCTACGGCCGGTTCACCACGCCGGTGAACACGACCTGCCTGCCGCCGTCGTGGGTCGGCCTGTGAAGGACGAACGCGAAAGGGCTGTTGCAAACCATTTCGAAAACCTCAGGCGGCGGCGGCACGAACGCGGTCGTCCCCGCCATCATCACGGTTACCGCGGCCGCAGTCGTGCCTTCCTCGTCAACCTCGATCATCGCGACCTGAACCGCGTCGGTGAGCCACACGGGAATGTTCTCCTCGATGAGGCCGCCGGTCAAAGGCGCGGACGCCTCGTCGAACAGCGGCACGCCCAGGGCGACAAGCGCGCTCGACAGATTGCCAATGGTGTTTTCGATCGAGAATCTTGGCAGCAGCAGCCTGCCCCTGGCGACGGAAAAACCGCCCTGCATCCGCTCGAAGCTCTCGCTTGACATGGCGGACAGAAAGCCCGCGGCGTCCGCGTTTCTTGGCAGGATTATCGTCATGCCGCCGCCCGTGGCGAACGGAAGATCGACGGCCTGAACATGCTCGTCCTCGAAATATGAAAAATCGTTGCGCTCGAGCTGCATGAAGTACGCAAAGCTTTCGCCGGCGGGCGAGAAGAACACGTCGCGCTCCGTCCTGCCGGGGTCGAACTCGTTTCTCCATGCATCCGCGAAGTAAATCGCGTTGGCGATCGCCGCGACAGTCAACGGATCGAATTCCTGTACGACCTGGCTTATCAGCCCGTTCGTGTTGTCGCTCGCCCATTGGTTGACGGCGGCGACGGCGTCCGGGGAACGGAAATCCACGCTCATAAGCTCGCCCCGGAAAAAGTCCGCGAAGATTTGCGCGAATTCCGTTCGCGGCGTGAGCCTGCCATCGACGAAGATCGCGTTGGCGATGAGCAGCGGGTTTTCCTCGAACCCGTCGCCCCACCCTTGCCTGCGCGCCATCTCGTTCGTCAGGTCGAAAAGCATGCGCGACGCGGCGCGGTTTATGTCGCCCGCGTGAATGCCCTGCGCGCCGAGCGCCTGCAAGAGCGCCGGCCTGTATTGCTCGCGCGTGGCGTTCAGCAGCGCAGCCAGCGGCAGCCACACGGAATACGGCGACACGACGAAATTTTCATGCCCTGCGTCTTGCAGCAGCGCAGCGCCCAGCCTGAACGCGAAATCGTTCGCGCCACGCGCCGCGGCGACCGCTTCGCCGTCCTGCGCTCCGCGCTCAGGCTCGATAAGCCGCGCGCCTTCGATCTGCAAAGCCGCCATCGCGGGATACCGATGCGCAAGCTCGGCGCTCGCGCATCCCGACAAAACCAGGGCGGCGCATGCGCCCGCGAAAATTGCTGCCATCGATTTTTTCATTTCCATGCTCGCTCCTTTCAAGATTATGAGGCAAAAGCCGCGGCCGCGCAAGCGCGACGGCATTTTCTAAGGCCGGTTCACCACGCCCGTGAACAGAACCTGCCTGCCGCCGTCGTTGGTCTGCCTGTGCAGGACGAACGCGAACGGCCTGTCGCAGATCATTTCGAAAGTGGTCACGGGCTCCAGCGCCGCTTCCGCGACCGCGACCAGAACCGTCACCGCGGCGGCGGTCGCGCCTTCCTCGTCAACCTCGATCATCGCGACCTGCACCGCCTGCGAAAGCCACACGCGCAAGCCGCCGTCGTAAACAAGCCCGCCGGTCAACGGCGCGGCCTGTTCGTCGAACAGCGGCACGCCAAGCGCGACGAGCGCGGGTTTAAGGCTGTCAATGGTGTTTTCAATCGAGAACCTTGGCAGCAGCAGCCTGCCGCTTGCGAGCACGGAATCCCTTTGCATCCCTTCAAACTTTTCGGCCGTCATCGCGGACAAAAAGCCCGCGGCGTCCCCGTCCCTTGGCAGGATGATCTTCATGCCGCCGCCCGTGGCGAACGGAAGGTTCACGGCCTGAACATGCGCGTCCTCGAAATATGAAAAATCGTTGCGCTCGAGCCGCATGAAATACGCATAGCTCTCCCCGTCATGCGCGTAAAACGCGCCGCGCTCGGTTTGCGACGCGCAGAATCCATCGCGCCAACTGTCGGAAAAATAAATCGCGTTGGCGATCGCCGCGACAGTGTCGGGATCGAATTCCTGCACGACGCGGTTTATCCGCCCGTTCGTGTTGTCGCTCGCCCACCGGTTCACGGCCGCGACGGTATCCGGATCGCGAAAGTCCACGCTCATGGATTCGCCCCTGTAAAAGTCCATGAAGACTTGCGCGAATTGCGCGCGCAGCGGAAACCCATGATCGACGAAAACCGCGTTGGCGATGCGAAGGGGATTTTCCCTAAACGCGCCGTCCCACCCCTGCCTGCGCCCGCGCTCGTTTGTCAAGTCGAAAAGCATGCGCGACGCCGCGCGGTTCACATCGCCCGCGCCCAAGCCCTGCGCGCCGAGCGCGCGCAAAAGCTCCGGCCTGTATTGCTCGCGCGTGGCGTTAAGCAGCGCAGCCAGCGGCAGCCACACGGAATACGGCGACACGACGAAATTTTCATGCCCCGCGTCTTGCAGCAGCGCGGCGCCCAGCCTGAACGCGAAATCGTTCGCGCCACGCGCCGCGGCGATCGAGCCGGCATCATGCGCGCCGCGCGCCGGATCGATAAGCGGCGCGCCTTCGCCCCGGAAAGGCGCAGGCGCCGCGACCGAAGCGTCGCGACCCGCGCATCCCGCGAGAAGCAGGCCGATGCATGCGCCCGCGAAAACAAGCGCCGGTATTCTTGTCATTTATTCACCTCCAAAATCGCGCGGCTAGATCTCCGTCTCGCCGGCGACATATTTCATGCCGATGTTCTTTTCCTTGCGCCACTGCGGAGGCTCGTCGATGTCGCCCCAGTATTCGACAAGACGGCTTATCAATGGCGCTTGCGAATCGCCGAAGCTGGCGAACGACACCGCGCGGGCGGCCAAGCCTTCGCTGCCCCGGACACTTGCAATGAAAACGATTTTTTCATCCCCCGGTTCCAGCGCGCAAACGCCTTCGAGCGCGCCTTCCCAACTGCCGGGGTACTCGCAGTTCGCACGAATGTATTCGTCAACCGTGAACTGCTCGCCGGTGTTGACCCACACGACGACCGCGTCGGGCTCGAAAAAAGCGCGCAGCCTGCGCGCGTCCTGTTTAACCACCGCGTCAAGAAAACCGCGAACGTCGAATCGTGCCTGCATACCATCCTCCTAAACTCGCGAATCCCGGCTCCTGCGCCCTCCCCTGCCTGAAAGCCGCATGCAATTACAACAACCGGCGCGCGCTAGTCGATACACAAATTCGGCATCGTTTCCAGCAGGTCGTCGCTTATCTTCCGGTTCCTGTTGGAGCTGCCAAGCTTCCGGTTCGGCCACGCGTCGCCGTGGTAGTCGCTCCCCTCGGTAATGTAAAGCCCAAGGCTCTTGCCAAGCTCCTCCAGGCGCCGGCACGACTTCGGCTTGGCGACCGGGTGCCACGCCTCGAGCCCCATCAGGCCGCGGTCTTTAAGAGCCTTGACAAGATCCGGAAGGCGCCCCCACGCGACGAAAAGCGACATGGGATGCGCGAGCACTGGAATGCCGCCGGACTCGCGGATGAGCGCCGCGGCTTCGTCGAACGCGAGGCCGGTCTTCGGAACGTACAGCGGCTTGCCCGCGTTCAGGAAACGCGCGAAAGCCTGCTCGTGGTTTCTCGCTAATTTTTTTTGCACAAGCAGGGCGGCGAAGTGCGGCCTGCCGATCGAGTGCCCGCCGGAAATCGCGAGAACGTCTTCCCATGTCGCGCCTATGCTAAGCTCGTGCATTCTGTCAAGGATCTCGCGATTGCGCTTTTCCCTGCGCCGTGAAAGCTCCGCGATCGCTTCGAGAAACGCCGGGCTCGGCGCGCGCAGCCCCAGGCCGAGCAGGTGCATCTCCCCGCCGGGCCCAAGCCCGGAAACGCCGGCTTCCCCCACCCAGCTAATGCTGATCTCGATCCCAGGGATGAAGCCCATGCCGGCGGCCTTCGCCTCTGCCGCCGCAGCCTCCAAGCCGGCCAGAGTGTCGTGGTCCGTGAGCGCGATGACGCCGATGCTTTTTTTCGCGGCTTCCTTCACTAAATCCGCGGGGCTAAGCTCTCCGTCCGAGGCTGTAGAATGTGTGTGCAAATCTATCATTCCCTCACAGGGTAGCATATCGCGGAGATTTGGGGAAAGCCACTTGCGGCGGTGGCGGCATTGCGCGCGGGGAAAAGGAGCGCCGATTGAACAGCGGAATTCAGGCCCCCTTAGGAAACCGCTGATTAAAACCTATCTGGGCTTAACCGTCACTATTTAATCAGCGGTTCCTTATAACGCAGCCCCGCCAGGGTTCAATTTTCCGCCATTCATGGCAGCAGAGCTTTATCGCAGGAAGGTTTCACCTTGCGCTCTTCCTGCCTTTTCAGCAAGTTTTGCGCCATTTCAAGTATGAATTCCTGCGTGTCAGCGGTTAGCTTACCAAAAACAGCCAACAACTCATTTTCGTAGGGGGAAATCGAGCCAAACATTTCGCCCGTCCCGTTCCGCAGCCATTCCTCGTCAACGGCGAAAGTCGCGCATATCAGCTTTATGTTTTTGTCGGTAAGGGCGGTTTTCCCATGCTCGATCATGGACATAGTGTTTTGCGCCAAGCCAATACGGCAGGCAAAATCCCCTTGTTTTAGACCCAAAGTTTTGCGAACCAGTCGGATTCGGTTGAGCACGCTCATTTAACCTTCCATAGTGTGGAGGCATAAAATACCTGACATTGGCATCAGAATATCAATGGCAGGTAAAAATTGCAATCAACCAGATAGTTTACCCTTTCAGCGCGAACAAAAAAAGGCGGAAATTGGATAAATCGCTTGACCGTTTTTCTAATATATTATAATATCGATGACGTGTAAATATGGGAATGACACCACGCAAAAAAACGAGACAAGGGGCGTTATGCTTTCCCGATTGCTGACCTCAAAGAACAAGGCTCAACTGCTTGCATGGGTACGCTTGGCTTATGTGGCAGAAAGCTCTGTACGCAAGCTTTATGGCTTTGATTCGACACCAAATGGCATTTTTGCGCGGAAACCGCAGGAGTATTCCTGTGACGATATTTTGCAGGAAGAGGAAGAAAAATGAAAAAACTGAAGAAATTTTTGGTGCTTTTGTTGGTTGCTGGGCTTTTTTCCGGACTTTCGGGGTGTGATTCTGGTGCGGGGAGCGCGGCAGTGGGCGGCGGTGGCGGCGGTGGGGGGGCGACACCGGGGGCGGTGGCAACCTTTCTGGACTTGACGTGTTTTTTGCGGCTTCTTTCAACCAAAACCATCTGGGCTCAACTCGCATTGAAAACACCTCCAACTATGACATGCTCCTATTTAGGGCTTATCCTTAAATAACCCCTCCCTTGCGAAAAGCAATAAAAGCGCATGCGAACATCAGCAAGCCAAGGTAGCTCGAAGCCATCTTCTCGAACCGGACAAGCAGCTTGCGAAACCTGTTCATCCACGAATGCGCGGCCTCCACCACCCACCGGCGAGCCTTGTGCTCCGGGTTCTCGGCCTTCCGGCTCCTCTCCTCGCTCCTGCCCCTGACATGGGGGACGAACCCGCGCACGACGATGATCCCCAATGCGGGCTCTCCGGCATACCCCCTGTCAACGCACAGATGCTGCGGTCGCGCGAAGATGTCCGGCCGCTCCACCTCTATCAAGTCCAGCAGCCTCTCAAGCTGGGTCACGTCGTGCCGGTTCGCGCCGGTCGTCACTATCGACAGCGGAACGCCGCGGCCGTCAACAAGAAGATGGCGCTTGCTTCCTTTTTTTTCCCCGGTCGGTGGGGCTGTTCCCGACCGACTGCAGGGCGAGAGGCGCCTTGGTCATGCAGCCGTCCGCGCTCAGCCAATCCCACTCGATGCCGCGCGCCTCGTCGTAGCGTTCAAGACCGGCAACCCACAGGCTTTGGAAGAACCCCTTTTCGCGCCAGTACCTGAAGTAGCGG
>Ga0209755_10003647_pt1 | contig 19045 bp, 9 predicted proteins | sample TergutCo191P1_FD_187301 | JGI IMG/M metagenome (GOLD analysis project Ga0209755, IMG submission 187301) | Cornitermes sp. P1 segment gut microbial communities from Petit-Saut dam, French Guiana - Co191P1 (SPAdes) (version 2) | ecosystem: Host-associated > Arthropoda: Insects > Digestive system >...
TTCCGATCTCCCGCGGGGCCACGGCCAGCAGAATGGAACGGCTTGGCTGCCCGACATGGACGGCCTCGCCACCCGGACGCAGGAACGTCCAGCTTGTCGAGGTATCGAACGGAGCCCAGCCAGGGTTCGGCGGAGACCAGTCACCAAGCACTACCATAAGCCTGTCAACAACCTCCAGTCGCATGGGATTGCTCCACACGCCGGAAACCCTTGCGCGGACATAGAATACCGCCGAAAGCCCGTCCGGCACAATCCAGCCGGCCTCGTTTACCGTGGCTTGGCCACCGTACAGCTCGACCTCCATCTCGCCGAACCACGCGCTCCAGATAAAATACCTGCCAAGCCCGCCGACATCCAAGTCCCTGAGCACCACGGACGCTCCATCGGCGTGGGCATACACGATATTCGCCGTCGTTACCAATGTCGCGGGATTAACGGGATCAAGGTTGGTAAGAAGGCTGCCGAAAGCTTCGGGAAGAACCACCTCGGTAACCTCCATGCCGGACGTAAGGAACTCGATGTCGTCAAAGAAGATGGCGTTGCCCCCCCCCTCGACAAGGTTGCCCAAACCGGATCCCGCGCGGCCGAACCTAGCAAAGAACACGTCGTTCATGGAAAAGGTTTCGGGCAGCGCGGATGGAACCGGCACGATAAACTGCTGCCACTGGTCGGTAACCACAATCGGCGGCGTGGGCGGAGCGGGCATGTTGCCCACCGCCACCCGCGTATCGCCGTTGCCAAAACCGGCAAAGAATATGCCAATAGGCGTGGCGGCATTCTCGGTTCTGGCCCAGAACGAAAGGGCAACGATCTCGCGCGCGTCTACCTCAAAAGGTTCCGTGAAGCGCAAAGAGAACGATATTTCGTCATCGAGTTCCCCGGGGCGCAGATCCGGGCTGGTAAGCCGAATGCCCCTGAGATTGTCGCCGCGTCCCGCGCCATAGTGGTGCAGCGTGGTAGTGTAGGCAGGGTCGGGCCATGTGGCCCATGCCGAGCCAATACCACCGGGGCCGTTGATCCAGTCAATCTCCAGCCCAAGCTGCGCGCCGCCGCTATACATCACCAGCCGCCCCAGCGGATCGTAGTTCACGCCAAGCGCGATGTCGGCACCAGGCATAGCGAAAGTCCATGTTCTGATTCCTGCGGAGGCAAACTCGACCTCGTAGCCTTCCGCCCGCGGAAGCCGAGAATTGTCCAGCCTGAAACCAGGGAGGGGGGTGGCGGAAAGGGTAAGCTCGGTTCCGGCTCTTACGGCAAAGACACCGTCCTCTTCGGACTCATACCCGGCAAACATCAGTTCGGCGGAGGTGTCCTCTATGATCACAAAGAAAAGGTTCGAGGTTCCGGCGCTGACAGTTACGGGGGCCTCTGGCATGACGAATGTCCAAGTCAGGGCCTCGTCTTCCACCTCGGTAAAATCAAGGTCGTAAAGGTCCTCGTACTCGCCCGCGGTTATCGACAGGCTGTCTTGCTGGAAACGCCAGCCTTGATCGACTGTAAGCGTTACCGTTACAAGGGAGCCTTCCTGCATCTCGCCGGCGTCGTTCTCCGCCGCGCCGGTCGCGGCCAACTGGCCGTGCGGCACATCGTTAAGCGTTATCGCAAAGAACGGCCTTTCCTCGAAGGTCGCGGTTACCGTAACCGGCTCGGCGGGCATGACAAAGCTGTACCTGACAAGATCGCCGGCTACAGGCGCGGCGGAGATTACGGTTTCGCCCTCGGTGGTAGCAACCGCGAGGGTACCGCTTTCGTAGCGATAGCCTTCCTGGGCCGTAAGGGTAAGCGTTACCGTCATGCCAAGACCGGCCTGCGCGGGACTGGCCTCGATTATGCCGAAGCCATAGGGCGCAAGGGTTATCTCGTACATTTGCTGCACGAACACCGCGGTAATGGTTACGTCCTTGGCTAGCATTACAAAAGTCCATTCGTAGTTGCTGTCGCCGACCGGCCGGGTTTCGATGGCGTCGCCATAATCCGAACCAACAACCGCAAGCGACCCAAAAAAGAATTCGGCATGGGGTATAAGGTTGATACTGACCACCGTGTCGGCAACGGCGTCAACATGGCTGGTCGTTACGCTGCCGCCCGTAACCGCCCCTATCGTTATGCTAAACTCTGGGGGCATGTTGCTTGTCCCGCCGCGACAGGCGACAAAGGCCAGTGAAAAAAAACAAACAAATGCCATTGTCGCAAAAATACCGGGCAATCTTTCTCTCATTCGCTCCTCCAAGAATTGTGCTCTCCCGCAACTGCCGGGACGCAGATTCCGTTTAGACAGAAACCACGGGCAGACACCGCAGAGGGTGCTTGCCCGTGGTTATTGGGGGTAAAAAATGTTACCTACAACATTTCCGCAAAGACATCGGCGACGGTAAGCCCCCCGCCCTCGGGCAGGGTAAACCTAAACCCAGTTATGTCACTCAAGTCAACATGCCCCTCAAAGCTAGAAAGCGACAGTTCGACATGTTGAGGAATGCGGGCAGCACCAGTCTGGACACCATTAAAGGCATCGCCGACATCCACGTAATGCCATGTATCGGCACCGCTTCTCAACGCAAAATGGAGAACAGGCACAGGAAAACCATCTGCCGACTGTCTGGCCGCAAACGTTATCCTGTCAAAGCCATCGATATTTACAGAATCAAAGAAGCGCCATGCCGACACAGGCGTTGTACTGCCAGCTGGATCCCTCCTTATCAGAGCGGAAAAGCGATAGCTTCCTGGAATGGCACTTTCACCATGACCCGTCGGACCTGGGATACGCCAAACGAAGCCATTGTGTCCTGTCCATAGTGGCGGATATGATTGGAAGTCATGAAGAACCGTTCTTATGGTTTCAGATACAGTTACCTGCATCTCATTGCTCCATACGCCACCGAGTCCTGCTTCCACATAAAAGATTGCTCCCAAGCTGCGAGGCACAATAGTGCCGTTAACTATGTCAGCAGCCCCTCTAGCAATTCTTACTTCGACTTCGTCATCAAACCAAGTATCCCAGATTAGAGTACGCCCTATGGTAGCATACCATTGGACATCTCTAACTATGGCAGCAGTGCCATCAGTATGTTGGAACCTAGTAGCAACCAAATTTACAAACATTGCGACATTAACGGGATCAAGGTTGGGCAACTCACCAAAGACTTCGGGAAGAATCATACTCTTCGTAACGCCAGACGTAAGGAACTCAATCTCGTCAAGGTAGAGGGAAGCTCCTGCCGGGAAGCCAGGAACGCCAGCACCAATTCCCGCCCCGCCGAACCTAACAAAGAACATGTCCGTTATCGGCAATATCCCTGCCATTTGCGACGGAACTGGCACGATAAAGCGTTGCCACTCTGTGGTGATCAGCGAATTGTCAGCGGTGGGATTGCCTTCAACGTGGGGGCCGACCATCACCCGCGATGTACCTGGCTGACCAAAGCCAACAAAGCCTATCCGCACATTTTCACTGGCTCTGGCTAGGAACGAAAGGGCAACAACTTGGCTACTGTCTATATAAATAGGCTCTGCGGAACGCAGGGAGAAAGCCGACTGCCCTGTAATTCCCATATGCCTTATCACCGTAGAGTATTCGCTCCCGTTGTAAAACTGGTGATCCAATGTGGTATTCGCGGCAATCGCTTCAGCACTTCCCCACCATGCTGCGCCAAGAGTGCCGTGAATAACACCAGGGTATAGGTCCAACCCGGGCCGCACTCCGCCACTGTAAATCATCCAAGGATTATTCCGCCATACCTCTTCGGCATAGTCAATCACGGCATTTACCGTAACGGGCTGATCTACCATAACGAACGTCCACTGGTTGGTGTCACCTATCCGTTCTGGGTTAATCGCGGTGGAGGTAATGTTCCAGCTATACAGCATGAAACCTTCCTCCGCATTAACCGTCAAGGTTACCGTCTGGCCAGCAAATGCAGATGCGGGATCGGCTTCAACGGTGGCGCGTTCGGGGGCTACCACTGCGATCTCATGCGTAGGCAGCGGCTCGAACACGGCGTTAATGGTTACGTCGGCATCGGGCATGACGAAGGTCCTAGCATTGCCAGTACCAGATATTTCAACCGCAGGGGTGATGGCCCATGTGGCAAGCATCCTAAAGCCAAACACCGGCGCAGATGCCGTAAGAGTGATCTCATCACCGCTAATTATGAAGTCATCATGCTCAGGCTCTACGTCAACGGTACCGCCCGCAAGAGCAGACGAAACAGTAACTGTACGCCTATCCAATGCAACGAACGCCTCGTTAATGGTCACGTTGGCATCGGGCATGGTAAACGTCCACTGCATGGTCTGGCCTACACGCACTGGTACCAGATTGGCAGGGTAAATCCCCCAGTCGCCAGCAGCGTTGGGCAACCTATAGCCACGAACCGGCTCGGATAAGGTCAGAGTGATCGTATCGCCGCTAATTATGAAGTCATCATGCTCAGGCTCGACGTCAACGGTACCGCCCTCAAGAGCAGGCGAAACAGTAACCGTATGCCTATCCTGTGCGACGAACGTTACGTTCACGGTAACATTGTCCGCCGGGATAACGAATGTCCAAGTGTTGGGTTCAGCGCCCTGCTGAAGCACAACCTCGGCAGGTGTAATACTCCACTCACCAAGTCGATAGCCGCGATTCGGTACCGCCGTCAAGGTTACCGTAGTGCCAGCAGACCCACCTGCAAGGTTTGCGGTGAGAGTGCCGTTGGCAGGTGTACCCACCGTCACAGTGCGGGTTATATCGGTTTGGGCAGTGATATGCACGGGGCCCGCAGGCATGCTGAAAGTCCAGATATGGCCAGCGGCGCGCATGTTCTGGGTAGGGGTAATGGCTCCATCATTAATGCGCAAGCTACTCGGCACGAATGACACATGATCCCCATCCAGCACCAGTTCTATAGCCACAGGCGCACCTTCGCGAACCTGAACTGGAGTACCATCCCTAAGATTGTTTGGGACAACGGTAATCTCAAAGTGTCCACCGTCCACGGCGTAGGTTACCGGCCAGAACGGATATACCTCAAATGTCGCAGTAATGGTAACTGGCCCAGCAGGCATGGTGAAGGTATGCTGAACGATATTCCCAGCGTTCTGCACAGGAGTTGCGACAAGAACACCGCCACTCCACGTAAATTCAATGTCGCGTAAGCGGTTATCCCCCGCGTCTGGGGTCGCCGTTACCGTTACCAGCGTGTCAACGGGCGCGCGCTCATAGTTAACCGTGATCATGCCAGGGCCGCTCTGAACAACATCTATGGCAAATGTTTCCACCGCAAACACCGCACTTACGGTAACGTCTTGCGCCGGCATGTCAAAGAACCACTGGTTGTTGAGGCCCTGCCTCAGATCCTCGTTTTCGACACCGGTAACGTTCAGCGACTCAAACACGAAGCCCTGGTTTGGCCTGGCGATTATGGTAATCTCCGTACCAGCCCTTGCCCTTTCGGGAGTGCGAGTCAGTTCGCCGTTTGCGTGGTCGCCGATCGTTATCGCAAAGATACGCTCGAACGTTGCGTTTACCGCGATATTGGCAGGCGGCATGGCGAATGTCCACACGTTGGGATTGACCGCATCCTGAACAAAGTCAACCGTAACGGTATCGGGGGTAACAATAAAGTAGTTCTCGCCAAAGAAGCCGAAGTTTTCGCCCGGCGTAACCGTAACGGTAATCGTGGTACCAGCCGGCGCACTGTCGGGGGTAATATTAAGCGCGCCGTTGACAGGAGTGCCTGTCGCAATGTCAAAGTAAGTCACCGTTCCGCCAATCACCATGAACAGGGCGTTTACCACGACATTGTCGGCCGGCATTTCAAAAGTCCATTGATTGGTGTCGCCTACCCGCACAGGATCTATGCCAGTGATGATCCAAGTTTCCAGCTCGAAGCCCTCATTCGGCATGGCGGTAAGCGTGATCTCCGTTCCTTCCGCGGCATAATAATGGCTTATCTCAAAGGTGCCGTTGGCGGGGGCAGGAGTTCCCCTCGTGATGGCAAAAGTCGGGGGCCTGATGTCCCTGAATTCCACGTACACGGTAACATTGGCTGGCGGCATGGTAAAGGTCCAGTTGTTGGTGCCGCTTACCCGTACCGGAACAACGGTGTCTGGCTCTATGTTCCACGCATACACGTCGTAATGTTCGGGCGGCGCAGCGGTAAGGGTAACCGTCGCACCTACCATTGCCCTTGCATGGCTACTAGTAAGGGAGCCATTGGCAGGTGTGCCAAGCGTAACCGTATAGGCGCGAGTGAATATCGCATCTATCGTGATGGCGACCCCAGGCATGGCAAATCTCCACACGTTGGGATAGTCATCGTCCCGAACAAAGTCAATCGTAACGCCGTGGGTATAGAAGCGGTCAAATTCGTAGTTAGCCCCGGGCGTAGCCGTAACGGTGATTTCCGTGCCGGCACTTGCGCTGGCATGGCTAATACTAAGCGTACCGCCAGCATGACTGCCTACCGTAATAGAATACTGGGGCACCTCGCCGCCAATCGGCCTGAACGATGCGTTTACCGTGATATTCCTGCCCGGCATAACGAAGGTATACCGGTTGGGTTCACCAGCCACTGGTGCTGGGGTAATGCCAGTAATCAGCCAAGCATGCAGTTCAAAGCCCTCTTCTGGCAACGCAGTGAGCGTGATGATGTCGTAGGCTTCTGCGGTGGTATGACTTATTTCGAAACTGCCGCCCTCGGGGAGAGGGGTTCCCCTGCCGATCGTGAACGCGCCGGGCGGAAGATCGGATTGCCTGAACGCAACGTTTACCGTGACGTTGTTCGGCGGCATGGTAAACGTCCATTCGTTGGTTGTGCCAACCCGAACAGGCTCGATCCCGCCTGTTATAGTCCAATAGTCGAATTCGAAGCCCGCATTGGGTACGGCGGTAAGGGTAATCGGCACGCCGGCCTCCGCACTTATGGAGCTTGCTGTCAGGGTCCCGTTTTCATGGGTCCCCACGGTGACAGTGAAAGCCCTAGGCGTCGAATCACTCGACCCTCCGCATCCCATCAACGAAAAAATTCCCGCAAGTGCGATCGCACCCACAGCAAAACCAAACAACCTACGTTTCATAAAAGACCTCCTCAACAGAACCGAATATGGAACCGCAACGGCCCAAGAGGAGCACAAAGGGCTCGTAAAACAATGCCCATCCTTTGCGCGCCTTTTGCGCAACTGCGATGCGGAAAGCCTGCCCCCCTTTCCTTGGGGGCAAGGCTTCATTAAACGAGTTACACGGCCACCTGTGCTTGGTCGCCGTGTAATTGGAGTCGGTTAGTTACCGCCAGTGTCTCTCCTTGCGTAGATGTCGGCAACCCAGATCGTAGGATGGGTAAAATCAGTATCAACAGGCGGATGCAGCATGTGGAATCTCCATCCTGCGAGATTGGTAAGGTCTGGATGCTCCCCATCTTCATTAGCAAAATTGGTTGCAACCAGAGGGATTGTTATTTCCACCCAGCCCTCTTCAAACGCATCGGTAATCAGGAAGTCATAGCCCTCGGCGCCAAACTCATTTGGTGCACCTGGGCCAGGCCCCTGTAGGAAGAACCTGTAGGTTTGACCAACTGCGTTGTACTGCGGATTAGTATGAATGCCTGTTTGCACGAGGAAGGTAATGTAATCAAACCCAGAAAGATCCCAGCTCTGGTAATTCCTTCCCATGCCAGAAAAGGACGCTCCCCTCACGAAAAATATTGCTGGGCGATCAAGCGTCGGGGCGACAACGTAACCTGCTGGATGAAAGGCCGCCCACCAGGAAGCCTGCCAATAACCGTGTGCGGCGGTATGGTCGTTAAGGTTACCCGTCAAACCGTAGAAATCGCCAAGAGACATGTAGTCAAGATTGGCGAATTCCACGCGAATCACGGGAGGATTAAGCAGGGGCAAACCAGCCTCGCTTTCCAAGGTCAGGTAAGCCACAAGCGCACCGGTAGCGCCCACGATTGTCCCGTTTTCGGTAATAACAAGGTCATCCGCATCGCCCTCGGTGACATTTGAGCTAGCCACCCTAAACCTGTTAAGGCTCCCCATATCCCAGCCTTCCAAGGCATCTTGGTTGCCAATGATGTGGGCTCTGACTGTCGTCGTGAAAAGCCTGTGGATCGAGCCATCGTCAATCATGCTGAATTCCTGGGCTATTCTGCCCGGAAAGAACGTTGCAACATTTACGGTTGCATCCAGCGGATTTACTGGCAAGCTGACTTCGACATCACCCGTGATTCTTAGCCCCTCAAGCTCAATCCCTTCGGTGAGAAACTCCATCTCGGCAATGTAGATATAACGACCGCGCCACTGGAGGGCGGTAAAGGTGAACACCCTGTTTATCGCCTCTGGAGCCGTAACCCCGTAAGGGACAGGTACAATCACGCGTTGCCATTCCGTGGTAAGCGGAACCACGCCGTTGTTCTCATTGCCAGCAAAGATGGGGCCGCGGTGACCGCCATTCCAGTTACTGTACGGCGTTCCGATGTTTCCAAAGCCAAACGTCCGGCCGGCGTGGGTGCCTTCGGAAATCCTCATGTACAAAGAGAGTGCCATGACCTCAGTCAGGTCAATAGTCTCGCCTTCCGCAAGAGCGAGGGCAAAACCAAAATGGCCGTCCGCAGGATGCACGTTCGGGGCCCTTATTGCCGCAGTGCTACCGTTAGGGCCATCGGAAATTACGGCATTCAGTTCAAAGTATGTATCCCAGTCTTGGATGGGAGTTCCGGGTTCAAACTGGGTAGTACCCATCGTGTGCCAGAAGGGGTTCTCATAAATCGGTATAACCCTAAGGCCCGGCCTTGGGCCATCTCTATGAATTACCAAGTCGTTATGCGCATGGGGCTCAAACACCGCATGCACGGTAACATCGTTACTCGGCATCGTAAAGGAAGCCGTGGCGTAGGTCGCACCTGGGCTAAGGGAAACCGGGGGATCAATGACCCAGTTTACGAACATGTAGCCTGTGCCCGGATCAGCCGTAAGGGTAATGGGAGTGCCAACCTCAATCTCGTTATGGGGATAGGGATCGATCGTGAACCCGCCTTCCCCGACGTTTTTACCCTTGGTAATCTCGAAGGTCGGCAGTTCTTGTTCCTCGGGAACAAAGATGACACCTACGGTAATGTCATTTCCCGGCATAGCAAAGGTAAGCGGGTTGGCGGTTACTACCAGATCGGGAACAGGGGGATTAATTACCCATGTCCCAAATTCATAGCCTGCACCTAGGGTAGCCGTAGCCGTAAGGGTAACATTTGTATTTGGCGCCACACTATCATAGGGATAGGGAAGGATGTCAAACGCGCCTTCCCCTACGACATCGCCCCTGACAATCGCATTGTAAACCCCTATTCGAGTAAACACGGCATCCACCGTAACATCGCTCTCTGGCATCACAAAGGTAACCGAGGCGGCGGTCGCATTGGGGGTAAGCGTAACCGCGGGGCTGGTGGCCCAAGATGAGAACTGGTAGTCGGCATCATCGGCCGTGGCAGTCAGGGTAATGATCGTCCCCGCCACCACCGCGGTATCGGGGGCAATGGTTATACTGCCCTCCCCAGTAATAGTACCTTCGCTTGCCGTGAACCGCGGCGGGGTATCTGATCCCCCGGGGCACGCCGTAAATGCAAGCATGAAAATTCCCAGCAATGCCAACACTGCGGGAATACCAAACAGTCTGTGTCTCGTCATAAGAACCTCCTCGAAATATCTAAGCCCGCAAACTGCGGGGCTACTCCAAAATAAGCCAATTGATTGCGCAGTTGCCCGAACGGACAAACAATCGTATGGTGTGCCGGCCGGCAGCCAGATCCAATGGAACGCTGGTGGTTCGCCACTCGGTTGTCTGGCTTAGGGTGGCGGTCTGCGCAAGCTCGCCGTTGACGTATATGTCAATCACCGTCGGCGAGGGCGCAATGTTGCGAATGCTAAGGGTGTAGGCTCTTGCCGTCGGCACCTCCGCTTGGTATTCGACCCACAGGTTCCCGATAAAACCGTGGATATCCAGTATTTCCCTGTCCGCCGCAGTGTCGGTACTGGGGCGGAAGAAAACCGATCTGTCGAAGTAGCCGGGAACAAGCAGCCGCTCGGACATGTTGACGTTTGTTATATGTCCCGCATTCATGCGCTGGCCAGCCGGCACCCACACGCTCCTGTCGAAAGTGGGCATGTTGACGTACACCACCCCCAGGGGGGTCAGTTGCGGCGGATTGGTAACGGTAAGCAGATGATGGAAAGGATGGTTTTCGTTGTGGGTTCCTGCCCAGCCGCCTTTGGGAATGAACCAGAAGTATTTCTCCACCCAAGGGTTAAGCTCCAGATAGGTGAGCGCCTCGCTCATGAAATTCATCTGGAATTCCTCGCTTGTGGCGTAGTACCAAGCGCAGAACTCAGTTACCCAGATAGGCAGACCCCATCGCTTGAACTGCTCCACGTACCACTTCAATGCCCCACCGTGAGACATGTAGGTATGAATGCGAATGGCGTGTATGTCATCTATGTCAACGTTGGGGTGGGCGAAAAATTCCGTGAGCCATACCAGCGGATCGCCAAAACCCGGCATGGTGCCAAAGTTCATCGCCGGCGATATGATTTTAAGATCAAGCTCGCGGGCAAGCCTTACGAATCTGGGCCAGTCCCTAGCGGCCTGTTCCGGGGTTAGGTTTGCCTGATCCACAAGGTTGGGTTCGTTGTACGCCATGATCCACTGTATGCCCGGATGCTCGGCAAGTATAACGCGCAGGTCGGCCAGTACCGTGTCGAAGTCCCAGTCGTCATTCCATATCTGCGGAATAAAGGTAAGGTTGTGTCCCCTTATCGCCTCGTCCACGTGTGGGTAGTTGATACGAGGGCTCCAGTTATAGAACCACCTTACGCCGGGCGCAAGCAATTCAACATCGGCACGGGTAATGTCGCCGTCATTGGCAGGGGTGTTAAAGTTATAGGCCACGCCGCGCTTTCTGTGGCCTTCTGGCCATTCCGTCCAGCTTGGAAGCCCGCCCTGCCACTCGGGTGGCGGCTCGACCGCGACCCTTGGGCGCGAGGCGCAGGCTATGGCGACAGCCGCAAGCACGAGCGCGGACAGCGCAATCGTTACCGTTTTTCTCATCTCAAAACTCCTCATCTCAATGTCTCCATCGTTATTTAATCCAGCCTAAGCCAGTTGATCGCGGTATTGCCGCCGCCGGGAACCGTAAGCCTTATCGTGTGCCGGCCCGCGCTCAACGGCAAAGCGACGGTCGTGGTGCGCCATGTCGCGGTCTGCGAAAGGCTCACGTTCTGGTTCTGCGCGCCGTTGACCTGTATGCCCAACGTGGCCGCGGTGGGCGCGACGTTGCGAAGGCTAAGCGTGGAACTGCCGCCCGCGGGAACCTCCACTTGGAATTCGATCCACCTTCCGCCGGTAAAATTGTGAATGTCGATGGGCGCACGATCCGCCGCGTCGTCGGTGCTTGGGCGAAAGCGCACCGAGGGCGATCCCCCGCCGCCGACGGTCAACACCGCAGCCGATGTGTTGGCGTTGGTTATGTCCGCGGCGATCATGCGCTGGCCCGCGGGAATCCATCTGGTTCGGTCGAAGTTGGGCATGTTGACGTACACCACCCCCAACGCCGTCAGGGTGGGCGGGTTCGTGTTGTAAAGCAAGTGATGGAAAGGGTGGTTTTGGTTCATGGGTCCGGCATAGCCGCCCAAGGGGATGAACCAGAAATATTTTTCCACCCAAGGGTTAAGTTCCAGATAGACGAGAACCTCGCTCATGAAGTCCATTTGGAACCGCACGCCGTCGGCTTGGGTGCCGGGGGGCGACTGGGCCGGGGATCCGCCGGGGACGTAGTACCAAGCGGAAAACTCGGTTATCCAGATCGGCCGGCCCCAACGTTTGAATAGTTCGACATACCACTTCACCGCCGAAAGGTGCGACATATATGTGTGAATGCGAATCGCGTGGATATCCTCGATGTAAACTCCGTCCTGATCGAGGAACGCGGAAAGCCAGTCGAGGGGATCGCCGTAGCGCGGGATGGTGCCGAACGTCATGGCGGGCGAAACGAGTTTAAGATCCAACTCGCGGGCCAGCGGCACGAGCCTGCGCCAGTCCGCGGCGGCGCGCTGCGGGGTCATGCTCGCTTGATCCGGCAGCATCGGCTCGTTGTACGTCATAAGGAATTCCACCGCGTGGCCCGCGGCACGCCATTCCCCGACCCGCGCTCGCAGAACCGCGGGATCCCAAAAGTCGTTCCACAGTTGCGGAATAAAGACCACGCCGTTTTGCAGTGACGCGTCGCTTACGTGCGGGGTAAGCGCATGGCTCCAATTGTAAAACCAATGTATGCCCGGCGCGTTCGAATCGGCCGGCCTTAAAAGTTCCATCTGCTGCCGCGTTACGGTCGCGCGATCCCCGCCGGCGGGCAGCGTGTGGTTAAAGCTAAAGCCCACGCCGCGCTTTCGGTGTTCGTCGGCGAGCGACCAAGCGGGCGCGCCGCCCGTCCAAGGATCGGGGCGAACTATCGGCGGGAGCGGCTGCGGAAGTTCCGGCATGGCTATCCCGCTTTTTCTGGCCACCACGTCGCTTACCGCGATAACGCTGCCGCCGCGTATCGTCGTTTCCCTGTGGAGTCTCCAACCGGTAACCGCGGCGGGGTTCAGGGGATCGCCCGCAGCGTTCGTGAAATCCCCCATGGGGATATTCACTATGATCCAACGATTGTTGAAGTCGTCGGTAATGGTGATGTCGCCGTCATTGACGAAATACCTGTCGGCCTCGTCGGAACTTGTTTCCAGAAAGAACCTGTATCTTTCGCCTTGCGCGCTATTGGCCCCGGCCGGGGTGCCGGCGTTGAAGTCGGCCCGCATGTAAAAAGAGATGTAGTCGAGTTCCGAAAAATCCCAACTCTGCCCCGCCCTTCCGACTCCGGATCCCGGCTCGGTCTGCCCCATCCACCAGATATTAGGACGCGGCATAAGCGGCTGGTAATTGAACGTGCTCCAATAACCTTCATGCCAAAACCCGCCGCCGGATATGCCGCCGCTAAAACCGCGGAAGTCGCCGATTATGATGATGTCCTGACCGGGAACGCCGGTTTCGCCGGGGCCGGTTCCGGGATCCTCGGCCTCGGTTTCTGGAGCGGCGACGGGTTCCCCGAATTCGCAGGATACCGGGATCGTCAGGAGTAGGGTGGCAAATAAAGCCATCAAAATCACGCTCGCCGGTTTTTTCATCGCCATGCTCCTTATATCCGCAGCCCTAGTCGTGCAACATCAGCCAGTTAATGGCAAGATTGCCTTGCGGCACCTGCAAACGGATGGTTTGCCGGCCCGGCCACATCGGTAGGTCAACGGCGGTGGTACGCCATCCGAATGACTGCGAAAAGTCAACGCTTGGGAACCAAGACAGATTATCGCTACCTTGACTTCTGACCCCTATGTACAAAGTCCCCCCCTCGGGAGCGACGTTGCGAATGCTAAGCCGACTCGTCCCTCCTGCGGGTACGTCAACTTGAAACTCGATCCATCTGCCGTTTTGAACGGCGGGGGACATGAGGTTCGGCCAAGTGCCTATAGGGTTGGGGGACAAATGATGAATGTCCAGCGGGGCGCGCAAAGGCTCAGGATCGGTGCTTGGGCGAAAACGCACCGGGTGCGAGAACGTATTGCCGCCGCCCGAAAGTATGCCTTGCGACGTGTTGGCGTTGGTAATATCCCGCGCTATCATGAACTCGCCCGCGGGTATCCACCTTGTTCTATCGAAATTGGGCATGTTGACGTACACCACCCCCAAGGGGGTCAAAGTCGGCGGATTCGTGTTGTAAATAAGGTTGTGGAAAGGATGCCTGTCATTGAGCGATCCCACGTAGCCGCTTATCGGCATGAACCAGAAATATTTCTCGATCCGCGGATTAAGTTCCAAATAAACAAGCACCTCGCTCATAAAGTCGATTTGGTATTGCTGGCCTTGCGCCACGGTACCGGTGGAATTGGAAACGCCCGCCGGAGCCGGGACGTAGTACCACGCCGAGAATTCGGTTACCCAAATCGGCAGATCCCATCGACTTGTAAAATTCTCTACATAACCTTTCACGGCCGTGGGATGGGACATGTACGTGTGAATGCGAATCGCATGCATATCCTCTATGTAAACGCCGGGCTGGTCGAAAAAGGCCTGAAGCCAAACCCAAGGTGTTCCAAAGCCGGGCATGTTTCCAAAAGTCATGGCCGGGGATACAAGCCTTAAATTCAACTCCCGGGCAATCGGCACCAGCCTGCGCCAATCCGCGGCCGCCGCTTCGGGGGTCATGTTGGCCTCGTTCGTGAGCATGGGTTCGTTGTACGTCATCAAGTATCTTACGGTGTGACCCGCCGCCCGCCATTCGGCAACCCTAGAACGTAGGACGTTTGGATCCCAGTTGGCGTTCCACAGTTGGGGGATGAAAACTATGTTATGCTGCAAGGCCGGCCCGCCAACATGCGCGGGAAGATAATGGCCCCAGTTGTAAAACCAGCCCACGCCGGGAGCCAACAAATTCATGTGGAGCCATGCCGCGTCGAGCGCGCCAAGACCCGGGGGCCTAGGTGGGTTGTCAGTAAGGTTGAAACTAAACCCCACGCCGCGCTTCTCGTGATGCCGTTCCTCCACCACTATATCCACGGAATTGTCGCAAGAGACAATCACCATCATCATCGTCAACACGAAAGCCGATAGCGCGATTACCGTAAAGCCAAAAAAGCCGCGTGTCCTGATCATAAAACTTTCCTCCTTCGAATTCCTAATCCAACCTGAGCCAGTTCAGGGCCAAATATCCTTCGTTCACCCTAAAGCGTATGGTTTGCCTGCCGGCTTCCAATTCCAACGGAACCGAACTGGTAGTCCAAGAGTTAGCCGTATCGAAAACGAATGTCTCGACAGGTTGCCCGTTTACCGAAATGGCCATTTCGGTGGGCGACTCGGCCATGTTCCTCATGTAAAGCGTGAATGTTCGCGATTCCGGCACTTCCACTTGATACTCGATCCAGTTCTGCCGGGTAAAGTTGAACATGTCCAAGACGGCCCCGCCGGGATCGGTTCCCGGGCGAAAATGAACCGACGCCCCGCGGGTGTAGCCTTGCTCCTCGCGCGGCCAATGCGGGCCGTCGGGTCTTAGGAATTCGGAATCCACATATTCCGAAAGGTTCGACCTTGTTATGTTCGATGCCGTCAAAAGCTCGGTCGTGGGAATGAAAAACCGGCAATCGAATTCGCTCATGTTGACGTACACTATGCCCAACGGGGTCAACTGCGGCGGAATATCGTGGGTCAAAAGCTTGTTGAAAGGATGAACGCTTTCGTGCTCGCTGCCCTTGGGAATAAACCATGCGTACCTTTCGATCCACGGATCCTGTTCCAAATAAGCGACCATCTCGCTCATGAACTGCATTTGCTGTTCGGGCGACTCGACGTCCTCCCACGCGCAGAACTCGGTGAGCCAGATTGGTCTGTTGTATCTTTTGAAGGTGCTTATAAACCATTTCATCGCACCCGGATCCCTCATATAGGAATGGATGCGTATCGCATGGACGTCGTCGAGCGACACTCCGCGAAAACCGCGGTTTCTTGTCACCCTGCCGGTTTCGGCGTCCACCGTGTCTATGCCGAAGAACTCGTCCAGCCAAACCCAAGGCAGCCAGTAGTTTTCCAGCGTGCCGAAATTCACCGCGGGGGAAATGACGGTAAGGTTGTGTTCCCTTGCGGCGTTCATAAGTTGTCGCCAACCCGCGACCGCCTGCCGCGGGGTCATGTTGGCTTGATCCATAAGGTTGGGTTCGTTAAAACCCTTTATGTATCTGGTGCCGGGATGCGCGGCCATGTGTCTTTCCAGATACGGTTCGAATTCCCACGGTTCCCAAACTTGGGGAATGAATTCAAGGCCGTGGTATGCCGCGGCTTCCGCGACGTTCTGGGGCATGGTGATCCACCAATTATAAAACCACCTGACCCCGGGGGCGAGCAGTGCCATGTCTTCCCACGTCGTGCCGCCGTACTCGAAGTTGTAGGCGACGCCGCGCCTGTTTACGGGGATCGTGTCCCGATCCAGTCTTGGCGGGCCTTGCACGACTTCGGGCGCGCCGCACGAGATCAATATCGCCGCGGCGATTACCGCCGCCGCCGTGAAGGAAATTGCCGCGGTTGTTCTTCTCTTCATCTCAATCCCCCTAAACCTTTGATACGATTACTTTCGCAAGACCCGGCCGGGGCCTTGCGAAAGAGTTTGCTTTTTTAGTCCAAAATGAAGCTCAGGCGGCTGATGCGTATAAAACCAGCCGCAGAAGCTATGGGTTCTTCCGGAACGTTCCAGAAACCGTATGCCGCAATCGCCACGGGATTGAAATCCGCGGGGAACATCACAGTATGCTGCTCTCGAACCCACGAATCCGATATTTCAAAGTACTGGTAAATTTCCTCGTCATCGATGCATTCAAGCGTGAAAGACCACCTCGCCTGAAGGCCGCTATCGCTGAACTGGCCCAAGGTTCGGCCATCGGTGCCGCTCATAACATAAAAACTAACCCCGATGGCATTGGCCGGGACGGTTCTCGCCGTGGTGAACGCCCTTCCCAAGCCCATGTAAGGGGTGTCGCCCTCTTGCGCGAAGAAGCCGGTTAGCTGGAAGGCATGAACGCCGCCAACTGGCCCCTGAAGTGGGGGCTCCTCCCCCGCATTATCCAGATGCTCGAAAATATACCCACCAATGGGGCCAGCAACGAAGTACCCAAGGGGGGCGACGTTCCAACCCGGATTAGTGCCTATGGAACCAGACTGAACGAACCAGTCGAAATCCTCCGCAGTCTGGCCGGGAGTATGAGTAGGGCCGCCACCGCCAGGGCCGCCGCCTGGACCACCACCGGGGCCGCCGCCTGGACCATCACCGGGGCCACTCGGCGGAGTGGGATCAGAACCACCACCACACGCGGCGAAAAACGCCACCGCAAACGCCAGAACCGCTACCAAAGCCGTCGCTTTCGCAAGTTTTCTTTTCATAACATCTCTCCTCATCGTTTTTTTTGGGCAGCGAAAAAACCGCGACGCGGCTAATTTCCCGCCACCATTTTCACTCTTCCAAATCCAAACCCGAATCCGGGTAGACGAACATCATCTGGGCGATCGACATGCCGGACGACGCAGTCGGCGATCGCTCGACCGCGGGCGTGAAGGCGCGCATCCAGAAGTCATAGCCGGTTATCCAGTCGCTCCTAAAGCCTTCGGGGAACTCGACGAAGAATTCCTGCCATTGGTTCGGCGCGGTTATCTGGAACTCAAGGCTGGCGACGGTCTCCCCGTCGCCGACGCCGCCCCGGACATACACGACCCAAGTGGCGTTCAAGAACGCCACGCCAATCTCGTGCGCCCAAAAGCTAACGCCGATCGCGTCAGGCGCGCCCAAAGGGGTGGGCGTTCCTTCGGCGTTCCGGAAAACCCGGCCCCAAGAGTTCTCGACGCTGGCAAGGCCGAAGGTGCTTACGCGGTTGTTGAACGGGGCGGGTTGGCCGGCCGGCGGCAAATCGTAAAACACCATCGATTCGGAACTTTCGCCGCCGTACCAAAAGCCCAACCCGCCGTCGTTGACAAGGTTGTTGCCCCATATCCCGTTATGCCCGTTCAACGGGGACGCGAAACCCACGTCAAAATCGTCGAACGTCGCGGGGTTGAGATCGGTCGGCGCGATCGGTTCCCGCGCGACTGGGGGAGTCCGCTGGTCACGATCGGTGGCGCAACCGGCGAGAAGCGCGGCCGCAAGAACCGCCGCGGCTATCGCGCAAATGGCAAGTTTCTTCGTCATAACCATGGCTCCCATATCCCTATTCCTCGTCCGCGGCGTCCGCATACACGAACACCATCTGTGCGACGGACATGGCCGCGGCCGAAGCCGGCGTCATGGCCGCGGGCGGAAAAGTCCGCATCCAGACATCGTAGCCAGTTATCCAGTCGCCCTGAAAACCGGCGGGAAATTCGACAAAGAATTCTTGCCACTCGCCAACTTCGGATATCGAGAAATACAGACTGGCCGAAGGCCCCCCAGCGCCGCGGCCGGCATGGATATAGACCGCCCATGTAACGCCGACAAAAGTCTCGTTGTCCTCGCGAGCAATGAACCTGACTCCAATGGCGGCAGGTGCGCCAAGCGGGGTTGGCGTACCATGGGTGTTCTGGAATGCTCTGCCCCAACTGTTTGCCGCAGCGGCAAGGCCGAAAGTGGCGACGCGGTGGGTAACACCGTGGAACGGTTCCGCCAGCACCATTGATTCGGAGCTTACACCGCCAAACCAGTACCCAAGACCAGTACCCATAATGGCGTTGTCGCCCCACTGCCCGTTATGGCCATTCAATGGCGATGAAAAGTTGTGGTTAAAATTGTCAAACACAACCGGGTTTATGTCGGTGGGCGCAATTGGGCCCATAACAACCGGCACACCCCCGCCTGTAGCACACGCTGCAAAAAAAGCCAGCGCAACGATGACGGCAACACCAGCGGTTGCCCCTGCAAATTTCTTGTTCACCCTCATTTTCCTTCTCCTTGCTTCCTGCAAACGTATTCACGAAACAGACACCCCAGCTCCTAAAACTTAGGAGCTGGGGATCTTGCCTTACGGTACGTAAACCCTTATCCAGTCAACGAACAACCTGCGATCCTCGATCGAGGCCTCCTCGTCGAACAGCGAAGGCTCGGGAAGAGCCATGCCTATGAAATTGCCGCCGACGGCAACATTAATGTTGATAAAAAAGCCAGTCCTGGCGGTAAAGGCTTCCCTTATGAAAGAGCGCGCCCATTCGTCCTGTTTGGTTCTTAGGCAAATGGTGTGCCAGATTTCGCCGTTAAGCAAAAAGTGCAGGGTGTTCCTGTCCCATGTAACGCCGAACACGTTCCATTCATCGGCCATGCTTTCGGGCAGATCGATGAAGTCGCCGTCATGCCTGTTCATCGGCCAGTACGGGCCGTAATGGATGGTTCCGTAAAGCCTATGCTCGTTGCCACCGCGGATCTCCAGAATGTCGATCTCGCCAGCGCGGGGCCAGCCATGAACGACACCGCGGTTATCGCCAAACCGG
>Ga0209755_10003648_pt1 | contig 19038 bp, 14 predicted proteins | sample TergutCo191P1_FD_187301 | JGI IMG/M metagenome (GOLD analysis project Ga0209755, IMG submission 187301) | Cornitermes sp. P1 segment gut microbial communities from Petit-Saut dam, French Guiana - Co191P1 (SPAdes) (version 2) | ecosystem: Host-associated > Arthropoda: Insects > Digestive system...
ACCCCCTCAGCCTATTGCTTTAGGACCGATCTTAATATTACACCCCCCCCCTTTCCTCCATCGATATACAGAACTTCCAAGAATCATCTTCACTTGAGGTTTCTTGATCAGAGTTGCGTACGTGTTTCTCATACTCCCCGTAAAAACTACATGCCGTTGCAGTGACACAATAGCCACTCCAATCAGGCTGCTCACTCTCCACAGGTGAAGTTCTGAAGATCGCTGAAAAGGTCCTGTTGTGTAGTCATCAAGTATTTGTATGCATTATTTTGAATCAGAAATACACAAAAATGCTGAGCAATGTAAAAAGTATTCATTTGTAGGACACAGAAATGTGATATTGTCACAGGGAAGGAGGAAGAATTTCCAGTAGGAATAGGCTGGCAGTATGAAAATGAATTTCCATGAATAGGGAGTAACAAGCACTGGGGCAGAGTGGGTACAACAATGAGACAAATACAAATACAGACACATCACGGAATTTAGACTTGGTAATTAAAAATAAGAAAAATATATGTACATGGTAAAATAAATAGCCTGTCAGGAACAGTTATTTATGTTCTAAGTAGTTGGACAATAAATTTCACGAACTCATCGTGGTAAAAGTGCTACATACCTCATTGCCGAATACCACCGTGGTTGCCTTCAAAGTACTCTCCTTGGGAAGCTATGCACCAATGCCAGCGCCTAGTCCACCCTTCAAAACAATTTTGGAACTGGTTTTGTGGAATGGCCTTCAGAGCTGCCATTGTATTACTCGTGATGTCATCAAAATGCCTTCCTTTCAATACTTCCTTTATCTTGGGGAACAGAAAAAAGTCACTGGGGGCCTAGATCCGGTGAATAGGCAGGGTGTTCCAACACAGTTATTTGTTCAGTAGCTAAAAACTCCCTCATGGACAGTGCCGTGTGAGTAGGTGTATTGTCATGATGCAAGATCCATAAGTTGATGGCAAAAAGTTTGGGTTGTTTCCATCTAACTTTTTCATGCAGCCTTTCCAGTACTTCCAAATAGTAAACTTGGTTGACTGTTTGTCCAGCTGGTACAAATTCATAATGAACAATCCTATAATATAAAAAAAAGTCAGCAACATTGTTTTGACTCTTGGTTTGGACCGACGGAAGTTTTGGTCGTGGGGAATTGGCAGTCTTCCATTGTGCAATTTGCCGCTTCATTTCAGGGTCATATTGGTAGACCCATGTTTCATCACCTGTGATGACACAGCCCAAAATGTCATCTTGCCTCTCCAAAAGGTCTTGGTAAATTGTGACTCTTCTTTGCTTTTGTTCTTCGGTGAGCTCCTTTGGGACCATTTTTGCACACACCTTCCTCATGTAAAGATCTTCAGTTAAGATTTTCCTACTTGTTTCTCTGCTGATGTTCATCTGCTCTGCTATGCTCCTGACAGCCAACGATTTTCATGAACAATTTGACAAATTTTTGCAATGTTTTCTTCAGTTCTGCTTGTTGCTGGCCGTCCTGATCTCTCTTCATCAGTGACACTTTCTCTTCCCTCAGAAAAACGTTTCATCCACTGTAAACTGCTATTTTCTTCATAGCATTATCCCCATAAACTTGCACTAACATCTCTCTGAATTCGTTTCCACTCTTTCCAAGTTTAACTAGAAATTTAATGTTCATTCGCTGCTCTAATTCAAGCTCCGACATTCTCACAACAGTACACCAAAACACACGCAGATAGTAATAGATGCCACTCAGAAAGAGGCTGCTACAGATCAACAACAACATGGCTGTGAAACGCTGATATGTCAGCATCATCAAACCATACTAAGGCTTTTGTTCAGTGCTGCCATGGCAAGCACACAGTGGCAAGTTCATGAACTTAATTGTCTGACCATGTATTTAACCATAATTTCAATATGTTGGATTATATATGGCGAGAGAGTAGGAAAACTGGAGGGTAATGAATTAGGAAGAAAATTCAAGGATGTAGACATAATCTAATATAATGAATGATCCTTGCATCTGCCAGATACTTTCAAATATCGTCACATAGAAATGCAATTTATTGACATGTGTGTCTTGTGTATGTGCAAGCACGTGAATGTGTGCTTGCATGAACACTGTTTCTAAGCAGAACTCCTCGCAATAACGCAGTGACTAAGAAGAGGATGAAAATTTCTGTCCTTTGGAATGTAATGCCATGCTGTGTTAGAACAAATTTTCTGCTCCACAGCCATTACGACATAATTTATCATTCTCTGTCATTGCAGCACACTACATGAAGGCATGAGGCAGGATTAGAGGTATGGCTCCATTCATTCTTAACCTCAGCACTAGAAAGAGGTGAGTGGTCAGCTTCATGCCCTGGCCAGTTTACCTCTGAAAATAAAGTTCAGTATTCTTTGAACAGGAGGCTGGGAGGGCCCCAGGGCCATTCTAGGCATGTTGAAAATTAAAAAAGTAAAACGGAGTAAGAAATAAAAACACAGTAGGGCTGCAAGAAAGGGCACAATCAAGTAAAGAATGTGGCTAAAAAGAAAAAATACACACAAATTACAAAGCTTCTCATCATGTAGTTTTCTTCCACTGTTTGTCACTTTATCGCTCTTAGAAACACCAAATTAATTAGCTACTTGCACTATCTCTCATACTGCAGTTCCCAACTTCTCCAAGACCTGCTGACACCGATCACAGGGTTCATCAATACTGCTTGCAGTAAAGCGACGACACCGCCCACAAAGGTGCTGCGATGTCTCTGCCAGCTCCATGTGAAACTTGCAAGGACTCCTGCTCTCTTCCAGTGTTACAGAGGACACCTGCAGGATTTCTGTCAGTTGGCTCCAAGAGCTCTGTACTTCCTCTTGCAGCATCTTTAACAACAGATCATGATGAGTTTAACAAGTGTGGAGACAATCAATGGAGGGTTCTGTATGCTTAGTATCACCACAGGAATATCTGTGCTGAATGTGGATCCAAGCAGTTGCCCTATTCCAATATACCATTGAGATAATGATAAGCACATTACTCCACATTTCTTACATACCCGATACTAACCAATACCATATTTATTCACATTGGCCTTCTAGGTTAGGACACATTGTTGTTTCATGGGTGGTAACAATGTTTCGGAGGAACATGGTGCCTCCACCTTCCCACTGTTTATCCTACCCAAATAATCCCTAGAGGATGGAAATACAGACACTAATAATGTATGAGCTCAAGTTCTAACAGCACAGTTGATGAAGATTAAGTCCTCTGGGCAATAATGCCATGTCAATTGGTAAACAGTTACTGACACTTCAGAGCAACTTGCTACTACCAACTCTAACTTTTCTGGGACTACCTATCAATGGAGGCAGCAATCAGCTCTAGAATGACAGAAACTACACACATATTAACAAGCCATCATATCACAGAAGGCTTCAATCTCCAACATTATGTACAGTTCATCTCATGATGCTGTCAACAGTAGGGACTGATCTGGGGATTAATAAATATGAACTGGAAAACATGGAAGGAAGTGGTCATGGCTTAATTTGCCAGCCTGGCATTTGTCTCAAGGGACATCAATGAGAAGAGCCAATCTTTGAGTGAGGTTTAAATGTTTGATCTCCAAAAAATGGACCGCTACTGCATCCAGCAAGAAAAATTATATCTGGGCATAGTAGTGAAATGTTTAAAATCTCCAACTCCCAGACAATAATTTCTAACATTCCATCAAAATATTATGCCAAGCCTACAGTACTGGCAGATTTATAATCCTATTCCTGAATGATAAGTGTTAATCTACATACCCTCAACAGCACAAGATTCTCCCCTGATGAGAACACGGTTGCTGCTAACTGCTGAGTGTTTGTGAGAGGAGACATTTTGTTAAGTGCCTGTTTCACCTCTAGAGCCAGAGTCATAACTCTCTCCACTTCTGGCTGGTGCCAGACCGGAAGCGGCTTCATCACTGCAGACTGGAATAGGCGCACACCTGTAAGAATGGTAGTGTGGAGACATGACGGCTAGAGCAGTTACTGAGCAGCTGATCAGTTGTATGACAGTTGTGCACCTTGTCCTGAGGTCTGATATTCTGATGCTAGTGAACATTAAGATCACAGTACTGTTTGGTAAATAAGTAACAGAAATTTGGAGCAGTTGGCTGCCTCCATCTTCAAATGACATTCCAAGAGACCGTCACCTTTAGATCTCCCCCTCTTAATATAAAAGCTGATAATTTAACATCATGTTTAAAAAAACTGTATCACTTGCCTACATTATCAGCCATCTCTACCCAGTTAACAAACTTCATAGCCTATTTTTATGCATCCATTTTAATAATATCCTCCTATCTATGACTAGGTTATTGAATTGGACACTTTCCTTTAGCTTCTACTACCAAACTGAGTGCATATTCTGCAACTACAGTATTTATAAGTATGTGAGTAAGAAGACAAGGTTGGTGTTTTGTTTAACTTCTATTCATTCTTTATTGCAAAGAGCTATAAGCAGGTCAAATTATACAGCATCCAAGCTACAGCATGATTAGCAAATAAGGTACTGGAATGAATGTGAAAGAAAGCACCTGTGGCACAACTCAAGGTATTATCCTACCATCTTCCTGGATGGACTGAGGATAACATGCAAACCTGTTTGTATCAGAAGTGTCTGGGCCAACATTTACACCTACAAATCACATCTGCTAACCATTTCAGTATGCTGCTAATGCATTAATTAAACTTCATCACCATAATGTGACACAGTATGGAATGGAAATACCATCACTTAGTGGCTGCATGCCACAAAGTACCTAAGGGACAGATCTGAACTCAGTATGATAACGGTTCAAGGCTGTGGCCTATTTGAAAATTCTAACCTGATCGGGTTGTTGGTTGACAATCCTCAAGGAAACAGACCATTCTGAAGACCTAAGCATACACTGGAGGATAATATTAAAATGAATGTTAAAGAACCAGGATAAGAAAGTGTGGACTGGATTCATCTGGTTCAGGAGAGGGGGACATTTAGGGTGGGGCAGGTGGTGTGGCTGTCCTGGCAGCACAGTCCAAACAGTGGCAAAATGAATATTTTAAATTAAATAATTTTATTTTCTGCACTCAACAAAATTTAAATTACTGAAGAAAATAAAAGGAAATTCAATAAACAATTGCAACTTTTTTAAAGTACGTAGTCTCTGTCAGGGGTGGCTACAGTAATTGCTGGCACCAAGGACTCTACTTGATCTATGCCTTCTTAAATGGCAGAGGGCAAGAATACAGCAAATCAATGTCCTCCTGAGCAGAAATTCAACACACTGGTAGCAAAAGTCTCGGGGTTGCAGCAAGTTATGAGATACTTGGATGTGACTAACCTTCCTTACATGGATGATACAAGAACACTTCCTCTGCAAGATGTGGCAACACAGGAGCAACTGCTCTTGTTACAGTTTCTAGTATGTGATTCATCACCAGCTGGCAGGCCCGTCGTTCTGTGGCGTCTACTGGCGCACAGTATAACCTGAAAAAACACACACCTTTTAATGCTACCCAATGAATCACACATAAACATTTTTTAAATCAATTCAACGTAAAGTACAGAGATATCATCATGGAGTTCAAGAGCACCTTGTACCACCACACCTATGTCTATTTCCTTGCAATCACAAAATATCTTATCTAAGATGTCTCCTTACTGTTGCAAGCTCCACATACAGACTGTTATAATGACGGCATCAAATAAAGAACTAAGACTTCTGACTTGTATTTCAGCAGATGCCTCATCTGAATGGCAACTGAGACACTGACTAAACTGGCGGTGAATTCTGTCATTCCCGTTAGCTCTTCCTCCGCCAAGAGGTTACAAAATACCTTGAATTAGGCCACAACCACTTCCTTCCATATCCTTCCCAATTCAATGTTCGTTAAACATTCCAACATTTGATACTATATAGTTTGAGCTACAGACAGTATCAATAAATAAAAAATAAATTCAAATAAATAAATAAATAAACACTTTTATTCTGTCTTCTAACAGTACATAACAGCTACACAATATTAATTCCGATGCTGAACACTGCACATGATCCTCAGTTCTGTTAAAGTTCACACCCTCATAACTGACCTCTGTAAGACCCAGTTTAATGTTCTGCTATTTAAATTCACTGTATCGTAATGCTATCAGCCCACTTATTTATTGTAATCATGTAACTGCTAACACAGGAATAAATCTTGTGAACACAGGGTCAGAACCATATCATGGAACATTCAGCATATTGAACACAACAAAGACAATGGGCAAGGCCTCCACATAATAATAGTGCAGCAACATTGCTCACCTATCCTTTGTCAGATGGCAGTAAAGAGAAGACACCTCATTTGTGATGAAGTTGGTTAGCATGGTGCACACTCGATTGAACTGGTAACTCTCATAAAATTGGTTCACCTGGTGGCAGAAATTCATTTTACTAGCATTATTCTGAACAAAGTTTTAAAAAATTAGCCTGTGGTTGAGAAAATTATAGTTAAGATTACAAACATATGTTTGTATAATGAATATAAACACTAATTTATGTAATGACCATATACATTAGTGGTTACTGCATTCATTCCACAAATGACAAAATTCCTTCCAACATCTATCATTAATCGATAACTGTATGTGGTGAAAAGTCAGATTCTGCCATCAGAAAGCAGGTTAAAACCAGAAACAGCCATTTAACAGGAGGGAAAACATATCACTAAAAATAATTCTACATTTTCCAAAGATGGGTAAAACAGACACAAACACGTACACAAAGGGCAAAGATAAAGAACTGGCATGGTTCTCCATTATGAATCTCAGCCTCATTGTTTTGATAATACTGCAATCTTCTCCTACAGCACTCGATGGAGGCAAATGTTTAGCACCATGTCCCAGACCATTTTACACCACGAGAATTGTCACCATTAGACAAGAGGCTGGGTGGACTGCTGAGACAAAATGGGAGTGGTGACAAACAGAAGAATCATCCTCACCAGCATCAAATCCCAGCTGTCTTTTTGCAGTCTGTGGCCTCGCCACTGTACTGACTGATCTACCTGGCTTATGTACACAAAGGGGAACAATTCATTCCAAAAATAAACAACAAATTTTATGTTTGTCTCAATATATAATTACTTGTTTATAGCAAAGGAGATCATGCTTTTGAAATACACACTGTCCAGCCATCCTGTAACCTTGCAATATGCACAACATAGTGATGGAAAGTTATGAGATTCTTACATTCTCACTGAATTCAAACAGCAGATGCAGGAGGTAGCGATCTAGAAAATACAAGTTCTTGCCATCATTTTGGTCACTATCAGGCCGTAAGTCATGAATTGCACCCAGTAAGAAGCGCAGAACAATGCGGATCTTGTGGACCGCCTCAGCACTGGCCTCCAGCACGTTCGGACTGACAGGTATATTTGCATGTTGTGTCGCATGACAGGCCACCCACCACCTGCAGGACAATACAAATCTTTATATAGAGGGTTGGAGCTGCTCTCTTCATCACTGTGATTCTGTTAAGTTTTGTCACATAGGTATCTGTGTTTCAGAGGAAGATGCTGCTTCCATCTTCAGGATAGTACAATGAAAACTTCAGAAAACTCGTATCTCTTTACTAAGCGACACAGAATCACATTCCATAAGACACTAAGTTTAAGAGTCTGACATGACACATTATTTAGTTGTTTAATGACACGTATTCAAATGCACAGGTTATGTAGACTTGAATGGTAAATAATTGTGACTTATGAACCAGAAACAAGGTTATAACGGTCTTGGACTACTTCAAGGTACTATGACAATATCTGCCTGTAGAAATTACAAAAATTATTCCAAAAAGGACAGCCAATTTCCAAGCAGAGATCTTACCCCATGACCCCTCAAATATGAAACAACAGTGCCAGCCATTAAGGCATTTGGTAAACCAGATTCTGATATTCAAAAAGATGCTCCTTCATGGACAGTTCATCTGCAAGTTTGTTTATGCTACTGATCTGAAGCTTAGATAATACTAATACTGCTGTCTTAACTGGAAAAATTATATGTCACTTAAAGATCTCCTATGTCTTGTGTATGCCTCCATGCCAGGGAGTGCACTTACTGAGTAACACAAACAGAAATGTTACATTTGGTAAGAAATGGAACTAAGTTTTTCCACGTTTACATTTACTGAATCTAAACTCTTAGAGTCAGACCAAGTAATTTAAATTTCATTGATACACTGCACTTAAGTATTTTAAGCACAACAGTAGCAATGTAACTATATCATCCTTGGTGAGAAAAAGGATCAATACAGAATTGAGAGGAATTTTAAAATATGAGAATCAGGAAGTAGAAAATGGATGACCATGGGCACAATCCCATACCTAAGGGTGTCAATGCCATAAACCGGCTCCTGCTTTTTGTCTTTCCCTCCATGAGTGATGTGGAGAGGATCCACCACATTTCCCTGAGACTTGGACATCTTGCGACCTTCTGCATCAACAGCAAAGCCATGAACAAACACAGCTCTAAAAAAAGAGGAGAAGAGTGTCAGCAACATTTGGCACGGTTTACAGCAATGGCAAACCAGGCTCCAGACAATCCCCTCATACGTGACTCATTTGAACAATACTTAAAAATGCAAATCCAGTCTCCCAGAAAACACACTGCATCTCAATTACAAAGATAAAAAGTTTAAAAATGTTTATGAATAAAATCACTCTTCATTTTGAGAATCATAAAACAAGCACAAAATCTGTGGGAAAAACTCAGAGTTTATGACAGTTGAAGAAACTGGTATGTATAGTGACCACTGTGGTGTAAAGGATTAACAAAATAAAATCACCTTCATTCTTATGGTATATGTTATACAGATACACACACACTTGAAGTCATAAGTGCATGCACTTGACTAACTTGATCACATCTAGTGGTGGAGCATACTTCTAGAGACCTGGCAGCAAACATGCATCAAATTTGTACTGAATGTGCCACCCACACCAAAAATAAAGCTGCAACTTCTGACTTGCTAACAGCAGCCTGTCAGCAGACATGTCATGGCATGGTGTTCTACGGTACTCACAGCAACACTGTGAGATAACCAGAATATGTAGACTGCAGACAAATTTGTGTTTGATTCATGTGTTGTTGGGTTAAATATATTTCATTTTCATCTTCCAATCCACAGTCACTTCTTTCCTCTGAAAATGCCACATAAGCTTTCAATGGGTCTTCTGTATACCCCGAACACGGAGACACATGTTCTAGGTTAACTTAACAGGCTGTCAACAGCTCAAGCTGCACAGCATTGAACATTTGGATAATGAGTGGACAGCAAACAGGAAAGGATTTGGAAGGAGGAGAACACAAACACATTTAAGGACTACCCCAGAATTTGGCTGGAAAGATCAAGGAAAACCACAATAAAAAAAATGAGTTCACTATCCAGTAAAGGCAGATAGAAAAACAGTTCCCAAAAACCAGATTTTACATACCTGTATGGAGCATGACCCCGAACAGCCACAGAAGTCATAAGAGACGACTGAAACCACCCACTGAACTGGTCAAGACCTTCAAGGTAAAGATCAGCCACCTTCTCTCCACTCAGAACACATGACCATGAGAAACCGCTGTCAAACCAGACATCCAGGATATCCTGAAAACAAACATGTGTGCTGTCAGTCAGTGTACCAGCAGACACTACAGCTCTACATGAAGCCTGAGGCCTCTGACAAGCAGGCAAATTAGCATGAATATCGCAACATACCTGACCTTTCTCCACCTCATCTAGTGAAACATTAGTCTCTGCTAACACTTCCTTTGACACAAGTCTGTCCAGGGGTAGAGTCCACCAGAACTCTCCACCATGTTCATCCAATAAACAACACAAGTGATTAATCAAAGATCTGTAAAATCATAAATTACATAAAACTATGATTTGGGTTATGAGAGATGTAAGCAAATGATCAGTGGCACAAGTGAAGTTCCCAGAGGATATTATGAATCAATAAAATGAACAAAATACCAAGAATCAGTCAAGCAAGTAGCACTCTTGCTTCATATCAATGTGGTCCCAGGTTCAAATCTTAGACCTGAAACTGGAATCCTGAGATTCATGTACTTTTCCTCAGTCCCTCCAGGCAAATGGCAAGCTAGTACTTTGAACTTGCTGGTAACAGTTTGCTTGATAATATTCATCATCCACTAATCACCCTACAACAACATTACACAGTTTGAGCTACTAATAGTGTAACGTTACTTCCAATGTTGAATGTTTCGCACTTTTAGATTAGTATTTTCTGCAGTATGAGTGCACTGCCCAATATGTCTGTTTATTGTAGATCCTTGCTTTTGTGCTTTCCTGGTATGCTGCTCAGTTATTTTCTGAATGATTCTGAGATATCATCATCATCATAGTCGTTATCATCATCATCATCTCAATCTCTTGTCACATGTCTTTTCTCTCTGTTACTGATCCTGAACCAATGGCAATCCCCAGTGCTCAGGCTTCCAGTTTCAGACTGCAGTACTTACTTTGTTATGAATGATGTTCCCAGTATAGCTGTCTTTTGTAGTGAATCTACTGAATGGTTTTCTGGTATGGCTTCCAAATTTTTCCTTAAACCTTTTATTACTATTCTGGTGGCTCCAATTATTACTGTTATAATCATACATTTCATGTTTCACACTCACTGTATCTCTATAAATAAACCCTTGTATTTTAGCTTCTTCTCTGCTTCCTTTTGCATGAAATTTCTGTCCATGGATATTGCCACGTCTAACAATACGCACATCTTCTCTTTTTTGTTTTTAATCTGTCACATTTTCATGTTCACATACTGGTTTGTGTGTGTGTGTGTGTGTGTGTGTGTACTATTTTCTGTCATTTTGATGCCTAGTGCTTTGTATATTGATTAAAGTAAATGTGCTAAAACTTTATCACATCTCATTCAGCACTCATTCTTCACCAAAATGGGTCATCCTGAGGTTTGGTGGACAAGAATTTCTTGATGTTTAAATAACCGGCATTTACTATCAATTTCTTCCTCAAAAATTTTATTTTTAAATATTTTTCCTAACTGCTTGGTCTCAAGCTCCCACTATTGTACTTTCTGTTTCTCCCTTGATATCTGCAGATTTTAGCCATTAATATGACTGTTCATTATCCACCAGTTTTGCACCTAAGTTACAAAGGAACTGTCCATGCATCCCCTTCCTTCACCACCCCTCTTCTTCTCTGCTCTGCTGTCCTTTATTTGTCTTGTACTTCTTATTCTTTTTCTTCCTATGGCATTACAGTTCTTGGTGAATCTTAGCCTCTTCCAAAACTGTTATCCACTGTACTCGATCCTGTGATGTCTCCAGTTCCTCATGCAATTGTCTTGTTCCTCTCCGTAATTCTCTCTTGAGGCTTTTGGCTGTTTGTAACATTGCTGAGTTGGCACTGTGTTGGTGCATTCTAACAATTTGATTCAGGGGTTCTTCTGCCCCACTGTCTAAATCATCATCATCATCATCATCATTGGTGGTGGCGACGGCGGCAGTATTAGTAGTAGTAGTAGTACACCCCCCAAAAAAACCACAGTACCAATTGAACTGGAGTCTCGGTGGGCCTCACAGCCAGTTTGGACATTCTGTAGAACAGATAAACCTCTCGCTCCTACTGGGATATCAAACCCAGACCGTCCACCCTGCAGCCTCATTAAAGGTGGTATAAAAACCAAAATCAAACAAAAGGATTCCTTGGCTTCTACACTTTATCAGCCATCTCGTGGTAAAAAAATCACAGAAAATGCAAAACAATATTTTGGAAACTCGATCTGTTTCTGTCCTCAAACAGAAAGGCTGTGAGGCAACTACACATACAGTGCATATGCAAGTGCTATATTCTACATTTGGACACCCAAGACACAGCACTCTGTAACATGTTTTCCAGCTAGTTTTGTCCATGTATTGCAAATATGATTTTCTGTACTCCTGCACACAAAAAAAAAAACATGGGAAGAAAAACATACTCACTATTCTATCCATATCCTGAGTCAGTGCAATTCACTTCACACATTCACATACCATTCTCTGTTAAGACCCATTTCAATATTATCCGACAGTCCATACATATACCCTCGCCAAATTAGTCTACTGACCAAAGACTTTCCAAACAAAATTTGATATGAGGATTTTTCTTTTACAAAAGCATCTCACTTGTGATTCACATCATCCTGTCCATAATATGTGATGAGTACATATTACAAATATCCTGACCAAACTAAAGCAAATATCCCCCAGATCTAGAGAGGATATGAATACTCACTTTGTGAGGATAGGTGCTCCAGTAATCTTGTGGTAAAGAACTGGTATTGGGACTCCCCACACCCTCTGGCGAGATATACACCAGTATGGCCGTCGTTCCAGCTGTGCCATTAACCCTCCTCCACTCCTTATACTACCACCGTAATCAGGGAAGATTTTAACCGTCTTCAGAGCCTCCTGGAACACAATGCCTATTTATCATTCGATGTCACAACATGTACTTGTTTGTGGTTTATTTTATGATACTGCCCACAGCTCAGACTTCATAGCATCAAATATTACATAATAAATGCCTCTGAATGAAACAATTTAGAATACATAAATTTTCCAAACAATTCTGTCCTTTTTCTTACCTCACTGACCTTTATGTTTGTTCACTACAGATATAAATTTACTGTCATAAAGCCAATGAAAAATACCAACTGCACAAACATAAGTATGAGTTTCCTTTTATCCCATAACAATTATCTGCAAAAGATTTGGTTACTTTCTTTGTCATTATCATAACATAAACTAGCTAAAATTATAAGACGAAAATAACAATCAAATTTATACATTAAAACTATTCACGTAATTACACGAGATTAGAAAGGATGATTCAAATCTTAGTCTGAAGTTCTACTGCTATGATTGCACAATGCTTTAACAGTGATGTTTACTGCACATACTACGAAGTTCATGGAGTAAATTTTATATTATTTTTAAGTTGCCTCTGTTTGGTCTGTGATATGAAACACAAAAACAGAAATCAACATAAGGTCTGTATTTGCATATTTAAAAAATTTTCCAAATAAAAGACGTGTAAGAACCACCCAGTATTTGATTATATTGTAAAATCCATGATGCTTCTCATAATAAAGTTTTTCCAGTCAAAATTAACATATCTTACATCCAAATATTCTGCTTAAAATTTTGTTTTCAAAAATCTGTTAACCATTCAAAAAGCATACGATTTTACACAGGACTCCATACCTGATATCGGAAGCCTTAACACTAAGTCTCACAGTCTCAGTTACAGATTTGTTTATTCACAAATGCAGAGAATGGAAACTGACAAATGTTTTCTACACAGATGTTAATCATTGCTTGAATATGACAGGCAATGTGCTTATAAGATGATATTGAGGCACATTCATGTAACCACTGCTGCAGTGTAAAAGCAATAAGTATTACATATTCTGAGTGTGTGTCTGTATCCTTAGTTATCCAGCATACAATAGGCAAGTGCCACATTATTATCTGTGGTTTGTCCATCTCTACCATATTTTCCATGTTATTTCATTAACAGTAACATTTTTAGAAAAAAAGTTACTGAACACAAAATATGTGTTTTGATTTTCTCTACAACATTTGTCTGAAACATTTCCCATTCTAAGAAAAATTTTGCGAAATACTATCAAAAATGTAAGCAAATCTTCATGTAAAGTACCTGTTATTCTTGTAATATTTTAATGAAACTTGAATTTTCTTTAAAGATTTTCAAAAAATACCCAAATATCAATTTTCATGAATGTCTGTCTGGTGGGAGCCGAGTTGATCCATACAGACAGATGGGTGAACAAATAGAGAAGGACATGAAGAAGCTAGTAGCCCCTTTTCACAATTTTGCAAACATGCCTAAAAATGTAAAAACTTCCTGAAGTGCAACTCACAATGGCCTTCTGCTTGATTGCATTGGTGTCGATGAACCACTGCCAGCTGGCACGCAGAATGACAGGTTGCTTAGTGCGCCAATCGTACGGGTAACTGTGTACCAGCTGCTCTGAGTGCAGAATGTCTGCAGAAAGGAGAGCCATCACAGCCTCGCTGCCTTTGGATAACACTGGAAGTCCTTGAAGGGCACAACCTGCATCTTCTGTATAACAGCCATCTTCATCCACAAGGCATTCCTACACATGCCAGCACTTCTTACTGTTTTATGTCAGGCACTATCCCAGCAAGTGATTGGTGAGGCTGAGAAAACCCATGAAAATTCTTAGTCAGAACAACCAGACTTCAGAATGAGAACTGATCTCACAGTACTCTGAGATGAAACAGGAGTTCTCTCAATACAAGTATTTAGTTTCATTTCTTACTTCCTTACTTATGGTTGATTCATGTAATTACACTTTCAATATTCTGCATTACATAGTCACTGATGAAGAACCAATTAATGACAATGACATGCAAAGGATTTGGAAGGAAGCATTCATGGCAACATACAAGGTGTTACTCAAGTAATGTGCCTGGGGTAACTGAGAAAAATCACCAGCTTAGTCAGGATGGCCAATCTCAAAGCCACATATGATCAACTAAACCCAATTTATACTTATCTACCTGGGTAGCCCACACTTTCCTGTCACACTAATCTGCTTTCACATTCACTACAATGTGCCAACATTGGTATGGGAAATGAGCGGACTGGTATCATGTTTTCTGTCCCCATTAACAACATGAAATCTTTATCCACATCCAACACTGCCACTGTCTGTCATTACAGACTGGCCATAAACAGGTAATGGAATTACGTATCACCACTCTTTGAGAAATGTAAATCTATTTACATCAATCCATGAATACTTATTTGCTATTAACACAAATCTTTAACACTAACCAACTTTTTGTTACATTTACTTTAGCAACATTTCAGCGCATTTACAATATAAATGTAAAAATATAAAAACTACAACTTTTACATTTTACACTTCCACATTTTTATATTTTATGCAGTTAGCCTAATGATGGCTTAAATAAGTAAAGTATGTCACTAAAGTGTCAACGAAACTTTGTTAATAATGCAGAGTTGCATAGAAAACGTGAAAGTGTTTAACTGACATAAGCATAACAGTGAGACATCACACATCAACAGCAAATCTACTTACAATACGCATGGAATGTTCAAGTGCCACCAGGTAGTCTTCAGGGCCATGGGCTGGGGCAGTGTGCACCAAACCAGTTCCCTTGCTTGTCGTGACATGCGCAGCAGGCAAAAATGGCAGCAATTGGTCTGATCTGCATGGATGAACGTAGCTGATGCCTTCTAGGCTTCTGCCTGTAAGCAAAGAGATGTAACTGAAAACATTTGTTGCAGCATAATGATCACAGCTAAAACACCACAGTTTTCATCATAAACTAAACATTAATTTGACCCAACACAGCACCATGAATTCAGGCATCTAAACTTGGCATTACAGGGCATACAACTTCATTTTCTGATTTGCAAAAGTGGACTGTATGTCTCAAAGACAGAGAGGTGGTTTCAGAATAATTACAGTCCTTTCACTTTACCATGTTAACATATTATAAGCAAAATACCAGCTTTTAATTCTACACATTATCAACATCACAATTTTCTGTACTCAGTGCTATCTGTCAGTGCAAGCCTGAAACACTTGCTCTTACATCAGTTCTTAGGATTAATTCTTCTGGCAGGAAGGATACTGGCTACATTAAAATGGGATAAAAGTTGTTTATTAAAGTGGGAATGATTAATATAAGCCTTCCTAACCAGTTCTGTGTGTTTCTTTACCTCTTGTAAACCACACATGTAACTACATTCACCCATCAGTTTTTCTTATTCCATAATTTGATCCTTTCCAAGTTGATTTCTTAACATACACGCTTAATAATTTCAAAGGGAGAAATATGTTTCACCCCCCGAGAAATCAAATCACACTACAAAATTTTTTATGGGACCAAGTTATTACCACTACATGTCAACTTACACCACAAACAGCATCTGATTGCTTCTTGCACCATCTGTTGCATATTACCGAACAAAAACTAAAACACTTGATTAACACCAATTTTACAGCTTACAGAAACTTACGCACTGAACATGACTCAAACAAATTCTAAATGCTGTACCTGGAAAACTACTAATTACATCCACTTGTCGACCAAGCTTCTGCTGCAGCACTCCAACCAGTTCAGAAGCAATGATATACACTTCTTCACTGTGACCATCAATGGACACAAGGCAGTATGACAAGTCAGGGTTGAAACAAACTGCCTGGTTCGCAGGCAGAGTCCATGGAGTGGTGGTCCAAATCAAAGCAAATACTGATGGTCTATGCAGTGGGATAAAATGACGAATGGCATCAGGGATTCTCTGTGTAAGAAGTCTGACTGTCACAGCTGTGCTACTGTGGGTTGCGTTATACTCCAGTTCAGCCTCAGCTAGGGCTGTCCTGTGGACACAGTTGGCAATACACAAAATGCTGGCCAGCTTCAAGACATTATCTACGCCACATTCCAACACTGTTCATGGGGAAACTTGGGAATCACTAACGAAAACTAAAAAGGGAGCAAGAACTGTGATTTGTGGTTTATATGACAGTCAAGATTCATATACCAGCATCTTGGGTATGACACCAAGTAAGTGAAATATAGATGGGATATCAGCTGTACTGACTGAGGTTTTTAATGGTTTTCCTCATTTCCTCCAAGCAAATGCCAGGATAGTACCCTGATTAGGCCACACCTACTTCTCTCCAAACACTTCTATCCCACAGGGGTAGAAGAGCTTGGGTGTTAATGTGACTTCTCACTTCCATTTAGCATGAAATTTAAGAATATGACCAGCTATGCCTACACTTCTCCAGACATCTTCATGGCATGAATATTAAAGAAGCATAGGTACAACTGTACCTTTGTCTAAAAACCCCAATATACTCCCCCAACCTGCAACAATGCTCCATTCCAATATGTTAATGGCACAACACAGTGCAAAAGCTCAGCAATATATGTTCAGTGTTCTGCAACAGGAATCCACAAATTCCCCATAAATCTAGGAGCTACCTCAAAATTCTATGGCCAGAAGGGTAATAAGAAGCAACTTCTATCTGGAGAACCCACAAATATTAGGTGCCACCATGCAAAATTCAGTAGCTCAGGTGACCTGATGACCAGGAATTGTGTATGCCTGTTCTAACTCACTGCGTTGTTAAAAACATTAGAAATGTTGATTATATGCAGCTTTATCATGAATGCACATCAAATGGATTGACTCTATGCTCAAAAAGAACGCTGCTTTCAGGGGTGCAAAGCCACATAGTCTGACAGCAATTTTACCAACCTTTTGGAAATACCTGCAATTTCCAAATTTTAAGCTAAAATGCAGGCTACAAGTTACACGACACTGTATAACAGAAGGCTTGACTATGAAAAACTCATGTCACATGATATCTGCTTATTTAGTGGAAGTTTCTGACAACTTGTGTGAAACAAACAAAAACACAAATGTGTGCATACGTATATATATATACACACACACACACATGCAGTCACAAACACACACACAAATACACAAAGGGGAAGCTGATGATAAAGAATTCAGTAATTTCAAAATGCTCCTAGCTCAACATTAATAAAATGTCAGTGCAGACATTAACAAGGAAAGAGGAAATATTCCACAAATATCGTCTTTTATAATACCAACTACATCACCACTATTATCTTATTATCTGTTACCTTGAGGATGGTGACCAGAACACAGGCTTTACATCTCGAAAGACCAAGCCCTGTAAATAAAGAATTAGAAATTAACATACATTCCCCTTGTAGCCTAACAAGCACAGGGAAGTACACATTCTTCAGCCCAAGATACAGTTGCTGGGCTTGGCAATACCACAACATATAGCAGCTAAAACCTTAATGAAGAAACAGAAAGGAAAATTAAGAAATAAAAAAATTCACTGCTAGAGGAAACTCAAATCACATGAAAAGGGGATGCTAAGTGTAGTACCAACACAGACACTCAGATACAGAGTTCAACGTACCATTTCGTACAATTTGTGAAACTGCTGCATCAGGTTCTTCATATACTCCTTATCAAATGTGAAATAACATTTGTCCCAGTCAGCCATGACGCCCCAAGAACGGAATGCTTCTTTCTGGTTTGTGATAGCTTCTCTAGCAAACTGCTCAGCTGCATGACAATAGAGTGACTATTTATTTTAGTGCAACAACATTTATAATAAAAAATAAACACACCTTCCTATTAACAAATTATGTCCAAACATGTCGTGGTTTAGCCACTAGGTACTTGGCTTCCTTGTTGAAGGTCTCTGGCCAGTTGAATTCAGTGCAGTTTTCCTCATCCTTCCCTTTCTTTGCCTGTGACAAGTGAGAAACTTGTCTGGACAATGGGGATCCCCTCTGCAGTTCAAGGCCCACATAAAGTTATATGGTTTATCTGCTAGCTAACATCATTACTCTATAATTTGCAGTACTGAGTTCACCCTTTACCACCGCTAAGACAGTGGCAACACTGAACAAACACATGTCTTGCACAATTAACAATAATAATTAAAAACATGGTACATTTTTCATTTGCTAGTTAACAGTTGATTGATTGACTGATTAACACTGGGTTCGAGCCCTTATGGTCCTGTTGCATGTAGGCCTTATAGATGGGCCCTTTGTACCCCATAGTCTAATATCAACTCTGGAGAGCCCTGTTCCTTTACTAAAGTTCCAGATGACCCCCAGACTTAAAATCTTAATGGCCTCCGGTTCCAAGAAAGGAACCCTCATATACTTTTCTTTTCTCTCAAAAGTCCCTGCAAAAGAACCCCCTCCAGGTTCCGCAACAGGGCCCCTATGGAGAGGGAGGCCCATTTACAGGGTATTTTGCATGTCTCTCAAAAACTCCATCTTTAGGGTTTGCCAGTAAAGGAGCCCTCCCCCAAGGTCTCCTTCATGGAATCACTCGCCAAGAGATGCCCCACCACTAGTGCCCTCCTTCATTCATCTATCAAAGTCCCCGGTATATGAGCCCCCCCCCCCCC
>Ga0209755_10003649_pt1 | contig 19037 bp, 23 predicted proteins | sample TergutCo191P1_FD_187301 | JGI IMG/M metagenome (GOLD analysis project Ga0209755, IMG submission 187301) | Cornitermes sp. P1 segment gut microbial communities from Petit-Saut dam, French Guiana - Co191P1 (SPAdes) (version 2) | ecosystem: Host-associated > Arthropoda: Insects > Digestive system...
AAAGGATTTTATTACACCCTGCTGCCGCAAATACCAGGAGGTGATGAACCTGATTATCAATCCAAAACAGGTATTTGGACTAACTTAAACTTTTTACTTATAAGTTTTTTAGAAGAAAAGGACGCAGACAAAGCACAAATAATAATCGGGGATATAAAACATCGTTTTCCTGAAAAAGGAATAAGGTTATTTTTTATGGAGGTAGCATGAAACGCATGGAGTTAATAGCAAATTGCTCAGTAGAAAATGAAATCATAGGTGCATTAGAAGAAAATATACAAGAATTCTTTTACTCCCTGCTTCCGCAAATACACGGCAAAGGAAAAACGAAATACCGTCTGGGAACAGCCACATGGCCTGAAATGAATTTTTTACTTATCAGTTATCTTGATGAAGACAATGCAGTCTTGGCAAGAGAAGTAGTTCAGGAAGTAAAAAAGCGGTTTCCCCGTGAAGGAATAAAACTCTTTTTCATGGACGCTCGAATATGAGTAATGGTCTAAAAATCATCTGGTGTAAAAATTGTTCTTCAGTTATTAAATTTGAACAAACAAATAATGAAAAGAATGAAATTAGCAATGGTGTTAGTAGCGGCAATGCCCTTTCTGAATACGTCATCGAAGAAGTTGCTGATCGCTGCCGCAGAGCTTATCGAGCTTAAGTAACAAAACGCAAAAGACTCTGATCCAGCCAAAATGTTACAGTACTGTCCTGCGAAGGAGGAGGAGTTCTGGGACCTGCGATTATTTCAAAGGGCAAAAGTTTAATTACAAGTTTTGAACCTTCAAAAACAGTGCCGATGCATTTTGTGTTAAAAACTTTCCATGCAGGTTCATGCTGTTCCTGTAAACTGATTGCGTCATGAGGAATAAATACCTTTGGGTTTGCGGGATCAAATTCTGAACCGCATAGAACAATTAAATCGCCAAGTGAAGTTGATACTTCTGTTCCTGCCTCGCGTTTTGACAATATTTTACACGGCAATACATGACCGGCTCCGAAAAAACGCGCCGCAAATTCTGTTTTAGGTGAAAGAATAATTTCTCTTGCAGTGCTGGTCTCGGCAATGTGCCCGTTTGACATGAGGGCAAGGCGGTCTCCAAGCATCGCCGCTTCTTCCTGATCGTGGGTAACAAATATACACGGCGCATTAGAACGGGAACGGATTTCAAGAAATTCCCTGCGCATTTCTTTACGAAGCGGCGCGTCAAGACTTGAAAAAGGCTCGTCCAGCAAGAGCGCTCTTGGGTTACACGCGAGAGAACGGGCAATCGCAACACGTTGTTTCTCTCCGCCAGAAAGCGTGTGAATGCGTCTGGAAGCGCAGCCCTGCAGGCGGACAAGTTCCAGAGTTGAATCAATAATTTCTTTTTGTTTTTTTATTGGAACTTTTCTTACGCGCAAACCATACGCGATGTTTCCAGCGACATCAAGGTGCGGAAATAAAGCCAGATCCTGGAACACTACAGAAATATTGCGCTTCCAGCAGGGGAGAAGATTAAAATCTTCGCCGTCTATTATCAATTTGCCTTCTTCCATTTCCGCAAGTCCTGCGATAAGGTTGAGCGCCGTAGTCTTGCCTGAACCGGAAGGTCCTACAAGGGCAAGGGTCTCTCCTTCTTCCACAGAGAAATCCAGTGAAACTGAAAAATTTCCATAAGATTTTTTTACTCCAATAACTTTAAGAGCCATATTGTTTACTCACGTTCTTGCCGCGCCTCCATTCAGATAATAAAAGTCCGGCTGCACAGCCAAGTATAAGAAGCGTTCCAGCGGCGCAGGCATTACCGTAGCGGTAAGCTCCCGCGGCTCTGTAAATATAAAGGGGCAGAGTTTCAAAGCCATCTATACCAAGCATCATTACTGCGTTTAGTTCGCTAAGACTTAACGCCGCGGCAAAGCCCCACGCCGAACGAAGATGGCTGGCAGAAAGCGGCAAAACTGTTGTAAGTAATCCGCGGATTGGATTTGCGCCGGACACAAGCGCCGCGTTCAAAATATTCGCAGGCAGTGTTCTAAAACCTTCTGATATAAAATTGAAAGCAAATGGCAGCGCGATTAGAGCATGAAGTAAAACAAGTTTAAACGGAAACACAGTAAAAGCGTTATGCCGGTTTCCGTAAACAATGAGCCACCCTAAGCCTAAGATTATTCCGGAAGAAATTATTGGCGCGGCTGCGCAGAAACGAACAATGTTTGTCATTATGCTGTTTCCCTTGCCGCGGTCTTCCAATAATTTTACAGAACTTGCGCCAAGGAACGCGAGAATGCAGGCAAGAGTAGCGGAGAACGAAGCCAGAACAATGGATCGTAAAAAAGCGGGAAGGCATGTATCACCTAACGCAAGCCACCATCGCATGGTAAAAACCTGCGAAGCTGAGCGCGAGGGCTGGTAAAGCAGCGATTCCAATAGCACAGAACCAATGGGTCCGAAAATAAAAATAGCGGCAAACAGCATATAAATTATCATTAGTATCCGCGGCAAAAAATGATTTTCCTTTTTTTCGATAATACGCTCATGAACATCTGTTCTTGTTTCTCTGAATTTTTTTCCTAAAAAAATGTAGACAAGAAAAACAGAAACCGCGATTATAGTTTCAGCAAGAGCCAGCGCTCCAGCGTTAGGATAATTTAAAAAGACTTTTGCGTGACGGTATATTTCCACCGGCAATGTTGTTGACGCAGGGCCTCCGCCCAAAACCAGCACTACGGCGAAACTTGTAAAACTGTAAAGAAAAACAAGAAGAGCAGATGACATAATAGCCGGAAAAGTAAGCGGCAGGATCACTGTAAAAAATCTTGTAAACGGAGACGCTCCCATAACGGCTGCCGCAGGATCATAAGCCCTTCTTGCTCTGTCCAGTCCGTCGCCTGCAAGCCGAATCACAAGCGGGAAATTTAAAAAACCATGCGCAAGGATAATTGCTTCCGGTTTATAAAGAATTCGCAAAGGGCTTTCACCTGTAAAATAAAAAATAATTCGATTAACCCAGCCTGAGTTGCCGAAAAAAAGCACAAACCCCAGTACAGTCAGAATAGAAGGCATGGCAAAAGGAATCGCAGTAAAGGTTCGTAAAAGGGGAGTAAGCCGTGAACGGTTCGCGCCGATAAACCACGCGCCGGGAAGCCCGATAGCAAGAGAAACAAGGACGCTGAAAAAAGCCTGCTGTAATGTAAAGCCCGTTATGTGCAATATTGCAGAGTTATCCCAAACTGTTACATTTCCTTGGAATGCGTTAAAAAAACTTGCGCCGTACGGAATTATAAAACAAGACACAACTGCCGCTAAGGGCGGCAGAGCCAGGAGCCATTCTGGCTTGCGCATTGTCATTACCGTATCATCAGCGCTGCCCATTCATTAAGTTCAGCCTCAGTTACAGGGCCGTTCATAATGGGCTTATCACTTTTTGGAGTAATTCTGAATGACTCGGGTAAAGGAATATCGATAACCGGGAACATCCAGTTTGTAAGCGGAATGATGTTCTGAAAATCAGGACTGATCACAAAATCCAAAAAGATTTTCGCATTTTTCTTGTTATCGGCATTTTTTAATAAGGCCGCCGCTTCAATCTGCATTGAGTGTCCGTCAGAAAAAATTGCCGCCTTATAACGCTCAGTTTCCTCGTATTCAAGATGATAACCGGGGCTTGTAGTATATGAAAGAACCATAGGAGCTTCGCCTCGCGTAAATAGTCCGTATGCGGAACTCCAGCCCTCGGTAATTGTCAGAATGGATGGCTGAAACCGCCGCCAATAATCCTGCCAGTCGTTTTTATAAACTTCTTTAACCCATCCGAAAAAACCAAGACCGGGCGATGATGTGCGCGGATCAATAAGAATTAAACTCTTGGCGAATCTGGGATTGGTAAGATCGTTTAGGCTTGCAGGAGGATTAGTAACAACTTCGGAATCATACACAATGGCAAAGAAACTGTAGTCCATTGGAATTAGGCGAAAATCAGAATCCAGAATTAGTTCAGGGAGAATATTTTCCGCGCCTGCAGGTTTGTAAGGTTCAAGAAGGTTAGATTCTGTTACACGATCCGCGAGGTTTTGATCGAGCCCCAGGATGATGTCGGCTTTTGCTTTTTCTCCTTCCATAAGGAGACGGGAAACAACCGATCCCGCGTCGCCGTGGCTTACCCAGGTAATTTTTATTCCGGTTTTTTCCTCAAAGATTCTTGATACATCAGGACCCGGCCCCCAGTCTGAAGTAAACGAGTCGTAAGTCCAGATAACCAGGTTTTGTCCCTGGTTACTTTGCGCATTCTGCGCGCGCCCTTTCTGGCATGAAGCTAAAACAACAATAGCTGCTAATAGAAAGAGGATTATAAATTTTGGCATGATTTTTTTTCTTTGCATGCTCCCTCCGCCGGCATTATCCGGATCAGGTTATACGGGTGTGATCTCAGGCTCTGCGCTTTTCAAGTAACACTTAAAAAAGGCTTAACCACCCCGGTCTTATATTGTGCTTTAAGGTAGCAAAATATTAAAAAGTTGTCAAGATATCGGCGACCTAGTATAAATTAATTGTTTTAGTCTTAGCTTGTAAATTATTTAAATTACAGGTATATTAAACACAATGTGTGGAAGAAGTATAAAAATAAGGAGGTTTACTATGAAAAACACATTCAAAATTTTGGGAATTATTGCTTTTGTTGCAGTAATTGGAACCACAATGATCGCTTGCGGCGGCAGCAGTCCTTCGACAGTGGTAAAGAAGTTTCTTGACGCGGGAGCAAAAGGCGATGCGAAAGAGATGGAAAAGTATGCTACACAGGAAACTGTAGCGCTTCTCGCATTGTTTGGATCAAAAGGAGAAGAAATGTTTAAGAACTACAGTCAAGGGAAAATATTATCTGAGAATATTGAAGGAGATAAGGCTGTAGTTAAAATAGTCGGCGCTGACGGGGATGAATCAGATATTGACCTGATAAAAGTTGATGGTAAATGGGTAATTAACGCTTCCATGAATAAGTGACAATCAAAAGAAGTAAAAACAAGTTTAAAAAATTACTTTTAATCGCTGGAGCGGTTTTTGCTTGCTCGCTGTTTATATGCGTTTTTTACTTTAACCGCTCCCAGCGTGAAACAATTCCGGCAATATCATCTTCAATATTAATTCCCTATCTGAATGACGGCGATATATTATGCCGTCTTGGAGATCGGTTTTGGTCGCTTTATTTTAAAGATTTATCAATGGAAGATAAGCGATTTTCGCATCTTGGAATTGTTCGGATAAGAGACGGAAGAATCTCAGTTGTTAATGCGGAAGGAAATGCTCCGGGGAGAGACGATTCTGTTAACGAAGTGTCCTTGGAAGAATTTATTTTGGTGGCAAAAGCCGTTGGCATTTACAGGGCAAATTTTATTGACGGCGCTGATTTATCCAATGCTGCTCTTGAATTTATAGGGCTCCCATTTGACTGGAATTTTAACTTGAATGATAGAACTGCTATTTATTGTACGGAACTATTAAGCGCCGTGCTGGATCGAATAGCTCCTGAAGTTGAAATAAAAACAATGTTTATAAAAGAGCTGGGAAGGGATATTATACCGCTTGAATCAATTTCAAATTCAAACAATTTTACAGAAATATTTTTCTTTACTGCAAGGGCAGATAATATTTTGTCGGGCGGACATTAAAATAAATTAAGGTTTTTTGCTCTGTTTTTAGAGACTCCTACGTCTTACATCTGTACTTTACAAACAGCTCTGTTTGCAGCAGAAATCAATCTTTTTATTTGGAGGAACTTTCAACACTGAATTTCTAATACGGATTTCTCGCTGGCTGAGCCAATCACTGCCGTTAGAAATTATTTTTTGCGGATTTACGGTCAACTCTTCATCAAGAGCGTTATATTCTTCATCGGTCATGTCAGTGTAATTATTCATATAGTTCTCCAACAAACTCCGACTCAATAAGCTAAATATAGCATGAAAAGTAAGGAATATTAATGAGAAAGTGGTTTGTGGAAAAAAATTGAATTTAAAGTTTAGTCTTCTTCATTGACCTGAAAGATCATCACTGTAACTGCTAATAAATGCCGTAAAAGAGCGGAAGGAATTGTTTCTATAAATTTAAAATTACGGGCATTGTAATCAATCGTTACCAGTTGATCCAAAAGTACGCTGCCTGAAGTTTTTGTTTTTTGTAATGGGATGTATAAAGGATATTTGCGTTCTGTATTGGAGATTGGAGCAAAGACGGCTATGTTTGAATAATCGCTTACTATTTTATTTGAAAGGCATATGTAAGGTCTAAAACCAGCCTGTTCATGTCCCTTTTTTGGGTCAAGGTTAATTTTGATAATATCACCCTGTAAGGGAGTCTTTTTTACCATTTTTCATTTCCTGCAGGCGTTGTCGGGTTGAGTAATGTTGTTTTAAAAGATTCGCCTGAGTAATCCTTAAATAAATATTCTAAAGTTCCTTTTTTTGGAGAAGGAGTTTTTGTAATTATAATCTTGTCATCGCTTGTTTCCAAATATACTTTATCATTGGAATCCAGACGCATTTCTTTCATTATTTTTGATGGTATTCGCAAGGCATGACTATTACCCCATTTGGTTATTAACGCCTGTGTCATATATTCTCCTTAATAAAAAGTATATACGATATGTAGATACATGTCAACAGGATTAATTAAGGTGTTTTACTCTATTTTAGAAAAGGGTTCCTGCGTCTTGCGTCCGTACTTTGCAAACAGCTCTATGCGGTTTTTAACGCCCAGTTTGGCGTATAGATTGTCTGAATGAAATCTAATTCCCGATACAGTTATATCTAATGTTTTGGCGATATTTTTAATCGGAGAATCGGTTAATAGAAGTTTAAAAATTTCTTTTTCGCGGGCGGACAGGTCAAATTTGGAAATATCAAATTTATGCGGTTTGTTTTCTTTCTTTAAAATTACTCTCATTATAATTAAAAAAACAGAAACGCAGAATAAAAGAGATGATAAAATAATTATTAATAAGGTACGCCGGGATGTTTCTTTTGATGTTTCCCATTTTCCTTCAGACGCAGCGCTTGTAAAGGAATGAGTTTCATTTTCTTTAACGGTGTTATCCCTGAATATAAAGGAATAATCGCCGCTTATTATACAAACCGCATGACCATAAGTAACAGGCCATGATCTTGGTATGTCATTGCCAAGTCTGGCAAAATTCCTTAACCCTTGCGGAGCTTCAGCGCCGTAAATAATACCGCCTGTCTTTTTGAACGAACCCCTGCCGTCAGAGAAAAAACCGCCGCCTGAGAAATGAGCGTAATTATCCGCTATAACGCCGCCTTCCATTGTAAATACGCCAAAACCAATAATACAAACTCCGCCGCCTGACGCGGCATAACTTTTTACATTATTTAAATTTCCTCTGATTGTTCCGCCCTTCATAATAAATTCAGCCTGCCGCGTAAAATCATCATTTATAGTGTGTATAAATACAGCGGCGCCGTTCTGATAGTTATGTGTTGTCGGTACATTTGCGGTATTGTGATTATTTTGAAGCGTTACCTTGTCGTGCATAATAAGTTTTGAATCGCGTCCGTTTATCGTTATTAAAGGAGCGCGGGCAAGTATCGGCGGCTCGTTTAAATTACCGCCGTCAATAATTAATTCATTATCCATACCGGGCTTTCCAAGCGTTAAACTTACGTTCATGCCTGTAATCCAAATTAAAGGATAATCGATATTATTAACGCTGCGTTGAATTGTTACAGAAGAAGCGTCTGATACAAGTATTATGTGTTTATTATCGCCGACTATCAGCGGAGCTTCTAAAATAATGTTTTCAAGCAAAGTAATTTCGCCGGAAGCCGCAGCCGCTTCAAACGCTTCATTTATTGTTGCGTAAAAATATGTATTATCGCCGTCGGACAGACTTGCCGCTTGCGCGAAAATTCCCGCAGGAAAAACAAGGATAATTAATAACAGTAAAAAATAATTCTTCATATCTTTTATCTCTAGTTCCTAATTTCTTATTTCTTTAGCGCGCCTAATTTAACAAACAATTCCGTTCTGCTTTGAATATTCAATTTTCGGTATAAATTCTTGGTGTGAAAATTTACAGTGGATTTTGACACATTCAAAGTTACAGGAATATTTTTAATCGGTATTTCTGTAAGAAGCAATTCGCTTATTTCTCTTTCACGCGGAGTAAAACCTAATCCTTCGTAATCAATTTTTACAGGCTCGTATTCCCTCTGTATTTTTTGAAACCGCATGTTAGAATAAAATCTTACGATATAAAAAGCGGCAATAAACAACGCAAGAACAGTCAGGATAATTATTAAAATCATAGTCCAAAATACCCTGCCTGAAGTATTCCATTTTTCTCCCTTGCCAAAAGCGTCGTTTGCTTTAAAATTATTTTCTCTTCTTGATGCTCCGCCGTACGACAGGTTATCGTTTTCTTTTACCGTATCATTTCTAAACCAGTATTCAGGACCGGAAACTGTAACGGAAACAGCGTGCCCGAAGATCTGCGGGAATTTTCTTTGTGCAGGTCCGTTAAGAGCAATATTTCTTATTCCTTCGGGAGCGTTAGAGCCGTATATAGTACCGCCGGTTTTTCTAAAAGTTCCTCTGCCGCCTGAATGAACACCCCCTCCGTTAAATTGGGTTATGTTATCCATTATTGCGCCGCCCTCCATTGTAAAAATGCCAAAGCCCGCAATTAATAATCCTCCTCCGCAAGCCATGTAATTTCGCACCTTGTTAATATTTCCCCTGATTGTTCCGCCCTTCATTATAAATTCACTCTGCCGCTCGTTTAAGTCCCCTGCTGTTCTTATATATACTCCGCCTCCAAGCTGATAATAACTGTTATGCGCGCCGCCGCCTGAATTACAATTATTTTGAAGCGTAACATTGTCGTACATTATCAATTTTGAGTCAGGACCGCAGACCGAAACAAGGGGACAATCAGCAATGATGGGCGGATCATTCAAATATCCGCCGTCAATAAAAAGTTCATGCTCCACGCTGGAAGCTTCGCTGCGGGAGCCTGGTTTTCCCAAAGTAAGACTCGCGCTGTCTCCGCTTACCCAAATAAGAGGGTACTCAATAAGACCGCTTCCTCTTTTTATAGTTCTGTCCCCTCCGCCCGGTAAAAGCCTCAAATGTGAGTTGTCATTAATTATTAAAGGAGCGTCCAAAATTGTATCTTTAAACAAGGTTATTTCTATAGGAGAGTCAAAAGCTGACGGGATTTCTGCCGCGGCTGTTAATGCTGCCTCAAAGGTTTCAAAATATGACAAATTTACACCGTCAAAAAGAGAAGCCGCAGAGTCTTGGGCTGTCAGGTTTTGAGAAAAAAGAGCGGTTGTCGTTATAAGGGTAGCAGTAAAAAAAGAGCGTAATTTTAGCAGCATATTTATAATATAATGGTATTTTCTTATTAAGAATAGGTAAAAAATAAGCATTTTCAAGGCATAAAACCTCCTGGTTTGAGCCTACTGTACTTTTTTACAGGTAGTAAATTTTTTTTATTACAATACAATAAATTCGGGTATAAACCCACATTTTGAGGTTTTGCAATGAAATTTATCTCAGAAAAAGACAGCCGATACTCTAATTCTGTGTATATTCAGATAACCGCAGTTGTAACGGCATTTACTCTGCTTGTTGTTTTAAGTTCTTCGCTGATGGGTAATATCGTAAAAAATAATATGAGAGACAGCATAGAAGCTGCTTTTTATGATACCACGCAAAATATTAATACTGACCTTTTAGAATTGGAAACATTACTTCTCTATATTTCAGAAACTGTCCGATTGATGATTCTAAAAGGATTTGATTTTGACACAGTAAAAAATTACATTACAGAAATAACCGAATACAGTATGTTTGCTGACGAAAGATTTAAAGTATACGCTACAGGTATATATGCCGTTTTTGATGTATTCGGCACAACTCCCAAAGGAGGCAGGTTTTTTGACGGCACAGGCTGGCAGCCGCCTGATGATTTTATACCAAAGGATCGCCCCTGGTATACAGCCGCAGTAGAAGCAAACGGAAAAATCGGAATAACAGAACCTTATGTATCTGTCGCGTGGGGGCAGTTTACCATGACATTTTCCCGAAGAATTTTTGACAATGACGGAAATTCTCTCGGCATAGTAAGTCTCGATATACTTCTAGATAGGGTAAGAAACTATGCGGTAAATACTTATTTTACCAATGGCGGCTACGGATTGCTTTTGAATAAAAATGTTGAAATGCTTGCCCACCCTGACAGTGACTTATGGGGAAAACCGTTAGGCGAAATTCAAAATTTTTATAGCATTGCAGATGAATTAAAAAACGGCATACAGGTATCAGAAAGAAAAATACGAAACTACAAAAACGAAAAAAGCGTAATCTCGTTCAGGCAGCTTCCAAACGGATGGCATATCGGCATAGTAATACAGGAAGAAATTTACTTTAGGAATTTAACGATAATGAGGCTAACCCTTATTTTTACAGGAATAGCTCTTGCCGCCGTTTTCATTACCATAATACTCAGGCTTAATGCAGTAAAAAAAGAATTGAAAGCTGCAAAAGAAGAAAACGGTCTTACAAATAGGGAGCAGGAGATTTTTACTATGCTGTTAAATGGCGTATCTCCTAAAGAAATGGGATATAAGTTAAAAATAAGCTCTCATACAGTCGCCTTTCACCGGAGTAATTTATACCGTAAATTGGGTGTCGGCAGCATAACTGAATTTTTTGCCAAATATGTCTCTGAAAGTAAAATTGGCCCGCCTTAAGAAAAAAAAGCAAAACCTAGATATATAACTAGGTGTAAACTACCCTGTTTTCACCTAAAAACTGCTATACCTATTAAATATTATAGGTAGCCAAACTAATATTTCTTCTATAAAAATGAAAAAAGTATAAATTATGGCGTGTACTGATGAAAAGAAGTCTGTTTTTGTTTGCTTTTTCCTTGTTATTTTCATTTGTTCCCTGCCTTTCTGCTGGAAGAATTAAATAGACAGGTAGCGCACGCATTGGAAACTTCTGTTAGAGCCGACTCTGCGTTATACGACATCACGATAGAAATGGCAAGAGCGATTTTGCAGAACGGCATGGCAGGTTGGGGAGTGTCATAATAAATATTGTAAACAATGCTCGCATGAACTTGTAATATTGTCGGCGGCGACATTAACACCGTAAAGGAGTTTTTATGAAAAACGTTAACAAAAACATGGGAAGTTTTACGACAGTAAAACTTCAAGCTATCAGCCTTCGGCTGATAGTATTTATTGCATTAGTTGCAATAATCGGGATGGCAGCGGTTTCTTGCGGCGGAGGAGGCGGCGGCAGCGGCGGAAATTTGAACGGTATTTATGCTGATGAGTACAACATGGCAACTTACACTTTTGCTGATGGAAAGATAAGCATGAAAAGTATGGGTATTACTTTGAACGGTACTTACAAAATCGGCGGCGGTAAAATCACAGCGACTTTTGACGGACTTGATAAACCGGATGTTATTAAGTACACCCTTCAAGGCGACACGCTGACATTGGAAATGGACGGAGAGACAACCGTTCTCACTAAAAAACAATAAACGCAAAAAATTTTACCACGGAGTACTGCAACTAAGGTTGCTTAGAGGACACGGAGTTTTTGTCCGAAAACTTTTTCATCCCTCCGTGAACTCCGTGGTAGAAATTCTTAATTGTTATGAGGAACGGAAGAGAACTAAACCTACCAGATTTGAAACACTTCATACTGCTGGATATTTTCGTCAACAGTAATGAGCGTCATTTCTTCGGCAAGAGCGGTTGCGATAAGCAAACGATCAAAGGGGTCTCGATGAATCATTGGCAGAGTATCAAGCAGATAACGCCCCATTTACATATAGTCCTTAAAATCCTCAAGAGGAGCGTCAAAGTCATCCGCTATGCGATACTTGCCTTTTGCGCAGCCAAACACAGGGACTTTTTGCGTTTCAGCCTTTGCCGGAGTAAAAGCAATAATGGTCGCCCCAGTCGGTACTTCGCGAGGAACGGTTATATGGCGGTCAGCTGGAATATCTATAGTTTGTGTAATGGTCATGTTATAAATATAGCATGAAAAGTAAGGAATACCAATGAGAATAAAGGAGTTGTTATGAAAAAATTGATTTTACTTTTTGGAATAACGGCATGGATGCTGCTATTAAGCACTTGCGCTACAGTTGCATCAGGTCCCGATGATCTGGATTTAGCAATCCGTGACGCTTCCGATTGAAACAATACGCATGGAATTAAATTTTCAATTATCAGGCGAAGTCAGCGACGCTTCAGCTTTAGAAATTGGTAAATTTCTTGGTGCGCAAACGATCGTAACAGGCGCAATCAGCGAACTTGCGGATAGGCATAGAATGAGAATCCGCGCTCTTGATGTAAAGACTACACAGGTTCAAGGGCAATACAACCGCAATGTAAACACAAGTAATACATTAACGGCGTTAATGAAAGGCGGTAAATCTTCTTCCGCTTCGTATGGAACTGCAAACACGAGAAACTCAGAAAACGCAGCTAACACTGCAAGCACAAGTAATTCTCAGCAAACCGCAGGATTTATATGCGTTATGGGAAAGAACATACGAAAAAGAAGGCCGAGCAGTCGGTAGAGGAATTTACAACACTGAATTTCTAATGACGATAGCGCAAGCGCGAGGCGGTTTTACATGGGCGGTACGTCTCTGCGACAATTACGAACAAAACGGCTTTGACGATTGGTTCATGCCGTCTAGAGACGAATTAAACTTTATGTACGGCAATTTGTATCTAAAAGGGTTAGGAAATTTCAAACCGGAACAGTATTGGTCATCAACAACATGGACAGACACATGGGGTGCTTACAGAGCATGGTATATAAACTTTTCCGACGGCATACATGACAATCAAAACGCAGGGCAGCAACGCCGTGTAAGACCTGTAAGGCAGTTTTAGGAATAAGTGCCATAAGAAATATTAACAATTTGAAGAATTCGGTAAAGCCGGTCACGTTGAATCGTTATTTAAAATAGGGCTTTGCTGTTGTTGTGGAATTGCTCAAGCGGATAAAAATAATAATTACCAAAAAGCCGCTGAATATTTCCGAAAAGCAGCCGCGCTGGGACACATGATGAAGTTAAATATTGGGATGATTATCAGGATAACAATTTATATATTATTATTGCCTGCTGGTATTACGGCTGGGATGCTGTAGCTAGCGCGCCTAAGAGTTTTAATGTTGATGATTTTAGTATTGCTGGTGTAAGCATTATTGAATAAAATAGAAAATATTGATTATTTTACGGTAAAAGGTGTTGGGTATTATCCCGGCGCCTTTTTTTTATTAATTATCTACAATTTTGGCATATATTAGGTATCTATATTGAATTTTATTCGAATCATGGTATAATGTTCCCGTAGGTTGTAACATTTTTAACAGAGGGTAAGAAAATGATCAATGTAGAAGTAGAAGTAAGCAAGCACAAAAACGTCAAGGACAGGGGTGAGCTCGTAATGCTGATAAATGAGTACAAAGGTCTTGCGCTCCAATTTTCAGGCGATATTGTTCTGGCCGGGCAGTATAATATGGTGGCGCTAAAATTACAGGAACTTTGCGACAAGCTCCCTGCGCCGCAGCTTAGAAAGATACCCACCGGCGGGCATAGCGCTCCGACTAAGACAGCCAAGATAACTAAGGAAGAGAAGGTTAAAATAGAAAACGCGTGGGATAAGAAGGCTCATAGAAAATAGCCGGTCCCTGTGCAGTTTCAATACTCATAGACCTGACTTAAAGACGGAATAAAATATGAAAAACGCAGATAAATACCAAATAGGGTATTTCATGCCCCCTGTACCTAGTATGAAATGGGCGGCAAAGGAATACGCGGACAAGGCGCCAATCTGGTGCAGCGTGGATTTACGCGACGGAAATCAAGCGCTTATCGTTCCAATGAATCTGGAAGAAAAAATCGAGTACTTTAAATTTCTTCTGGAAATCGGCTTTAAAGAGATTGAAGTCGGTTTCCCTGCCGCTTCCGAAACTGAATATGTTTTTTTACGCACGCTCATTGAGAAAAATATGATACCTAGCGATGTTACAATTCAGGTTTTGACACAGGCAAGGTCTCACATCATTCAAAAAACTTTTGAATCTCTTGCGGGAATTAAAAACGCTGTTGTGCATCTGTACAATTCCACATCTGTCGCCCAGCGCGAACAGGTTTTTAAAATGACGCAGGAAGAAATAATTGAAGTGGCGAAAGAAGGCGCGCATTTGTTTAATGAATACGCTGCAAAAATGCCAGATACAAAATTCCGATTTGAATATTCGCCTGAAAGTTTTACGGGAACGGAAATTGATTTTGCGTTAAAAATTTGCAACGAGGTTATTGATATATGGAAACCATCGGCAGAGCGCAAGGTTATCATCAATCTTCCGGCGACAGTGCAGATGTCGATGCCTCACGTTTACGCGAGCCAGGTTGAATACATGAGCTGCAATCTTCACGATCGCGAAAATGTTATCCTGTCTTTACATCCGCACAACGACAGGGGGACTGCGGTTGCTGACGCTGAGCTTGGGTTGCTTGCAGGAGCTGATAGAATTGAAGGCACTCTATTCGGCAATGGAGAGCGCACAGGAAATGTCGATATCGTAACGCTTGCGATGAATTTATTTTCGCACGGCGTTAATCCCAATCTTGATTTTTCCAACATGATGTACGTCGTAAAAAATTACGAAAAATACACCGACCTGCCCGTTCATCCGCGCCAACCATACGGCGGGCAGCTTGTATTTGCCGCGTTCTCCGGCTCTCATCAGGACGCAATCGCGAAGGGAATGAAATGGCGCGAAACAAACAAGGAAAAAAAGTGGACTGTCCCCTATCTTCTAATCGATCCGCGCGACATTGGGCGCGATTATGAAGCCGATGTTATCCGAATTAACAGTCAGTCCGGCAAGGGCGGAATCGCGTATATTTTGGAAAAAAACTTCGGTTACGAACTCCCTGCGAAAATGCGCGAAGAAGTCGGCTATTTTATTAAAGATATTTCCGACCGTCAGCAAAAAGAACTTATCCCCGAAGCTGTTTTCAGCGAATTTGAAAAAGAATACATCAACCGCGCGTCCCCAATCGATATTACAGACGCAGTGTTTGAAAAACTTTCTCCCGGTCACCCCGGTGACGGTTTCTCAGCTTCTATCGATGTGGAAATTTCCGGGCAAAAATATTCGTTACACGCAAATGGAAACGGCCGCTTGGACGCTGTAAGCAACGCGTTAAAAACGAGTCCCTACAAATTTGATTATACATTCGTTACATATTCAGAACACGCGCTTTCAAGTGATTCAACATCGCTCGCCGCGGCATATGTCGCAATCGCGGACAGCAAAGGCAAAAACTTTTGGGGTGTTGGAACCCACGAGGACATTATCTTCGCTTCGATTAAAGCGCTTGTAAGCGCGCTTAACAGACAGTGGGGTGAAAAATTATGACAATGACGCAAAAAATACTTGCTTCTCATGCGGGGCTTCCCAGTGTAAAACCCGGTGATCTTATCATGGCGAAGCTAGATTTAGTTTTAGGCAACGACATTACATCTCCGGTCGCGATTAATGAATTTGAAAAAGCCGGTTTTAAAAATATTTTTGATAAAAGCAAAGTAGCGATGGTCATGGATCATTTTACACCTAACAAAGATATAAAAGCCGCGGAACAATGCAAACAGTGCAGAACTTTCGCAAAACGCTTTGACATAGAAAACTTTTTCGATGTCGGCTGCATGGGTATAGAGCACAGCCTGCTTCCCGAAAAAGGATTAGTCGCCGCCGGAGACTGCGTAATCGGCGCGGACTCGCACACCTGCACTTACGGCGCTCTTGGCGCTTTTTCTACAGGTGTCGGCAGCACGGACATGGCGGCAGGCATGGCGGCAGGGCAGACATGGTTTAAAGTTCCCGATGCGATAAAGTTTGACATAACGGGAAAACTTTCAAAGTACATCAGCGGTAAAGACGTAATTCTTCACATAATTGGAATGATAGGCGTAGAAGGCGCGCGTTATCAATCGATGGAGTTTACCGGAAGCGGAATCAAAAACCTGAGCATGGACGACCGTTTTTGCATGGCAAACATGGCAATCGAAGCCGGTGCAAAAAACGGAATTTTCCCCGTTGATGATAAGACAATCAAGTATATGAACGGAAGAGTTTGCCGTCCGTACAAAATTTTTACCGCCGATGAAGACACTGTTTACACACGGACAATCCAAATCGATCTTGATACGATTCAGCCAACAGTCGCTTTCCCGCATCTGCCTGAAAACACACGCACAATCAACGAATGTAAAGACATTACGATTGATCAAGTTGTTATAGGTTCCTGCACAAACGGCAGGCTTTCAGATATGAAGACTGCCGCGGAAATTTTAAAAGGAAAAAAAGTTCATAAAAATGTTCGCGTAATAATCATCCCCGCGACACAAGAAATTTACAAAGCATGCATTAAAAATAAATACATCAACATTTTTATAGACGCAGGCTGCGCAGTCTCAACGCCGACCTGCGGCCCCTGTCTCGGCGGCCACATGGGCATTCTCGCCGAAGGCGAACGCTGCGTCGCAACAACCAACCGTAACTTTGTCGGCAGAATGGGTCATGTGAAGTCGGAAGTTTATTTAACAGGACCTGCTGTTGCGGCATTTTCCGCTATTGCGGGAAAAATTGCGGGGCCTCAATAATCAAAAGAATTGCAGCAATTGAATTGGTTGCAGGTTATACTGAAAATAAAGTTACGTAAGTTAAAGACGAATTTAAGCCTTTGACGCATACGCCATACAACCTTTAATAATTTTAATTAAAAATATTTGCCTGCGGCGATAATATATGGTTGTTACCCATATACTGCGCCGCATGACAAATTTTACTCGCTAAAAGTATGTTTTATTACCGTTGAATAATCAGAGTCGGTGTATGTGTTATTTGAAACTGTTCCTCCAAGCGCCATTACTTTAGCCGTAACTGCTGTTGCATGCACTTTGCTTTCATTTCTTCCGGATGAGGTATCTCCGGGGATATTCCACTCCGGCATTAATGTTATTTCTATTTCGGTTTCACCCTTAATTTGAACTGCGCCGTTTCTTTTATCATCAAAAAGAGCGTTGTTGCCATTGGATGTTGCTACCGCTGTACCTTCCTTTGTATCTATTGTTCTGTTGCCGGAGCCGCAGCCTTCGCTCGTTGTAATGATCATGTAGCCTGACGCGTTTTGTACAGCATCCCATGTAACAAACATCTGTCTGACTTCAATATTAATTCTAACATTTTTCGGCGCATCAAGCTTTAGATCTGTGTCATCCGATTTTTTACAGCCTGTTATTATAAGCCCGGCTATAAGCGCCATGACTATAATATATATTAATTTAAATGAATGATTCATATTAATCTCCTAATATAGAGTTTTTAAAAGTGTAATAATTTTAAACATGCAGAAACCATGTTTTATAAATAATTATAAAATAATCGGAGGCTTAAAAATAAAATATACAATGTCTACCGGAAATAATTGTTCTTCATAATCTACGCCGGATATTTTAATTAGAATATGATTATTAAAAATATAAGCCCGTAAATCACACATTATATTCCGGTAATCCTGATATTTAATTAAAATTAATTGGGTTATATGAGAATGTTCATTGTAACAGCAGGAATTTGAAACTTTAACCGTCTGCTGGTTACAGCAATCAGAATTAATAACGTGCGCGTTTTTTTCTTTTTCACGGCAGCACGTACAATTATTCATACAATCAGAGGTATAAAAAATGAATGAAAGAGATAAATGAAACATCATAGCGGCTAAAGCCGAGAGGATAACAGTTTTATGCATCATAGCGCTTTCTTTTCTTGCCATGTTTTATCCTTTTTAAGTGTAATGCAGCCAATCGTTATTGTAAAGAGGCGATATTTTTATATAGTGTTATTATCTTCAAACGCTACTGGAATATTTTTAATCTATAATTTATTATTAATTTACCAGAAGGAGCAAAATATGCAAGCTAAAGGTAGTGTTCACCGCTACGGTGACAATGTAGACACAGACGTTATAATCCCGGCAAGGTATTTAAACACGACAAATCATAAAGAACTCGCGATGCATTGTATGGAAGATATTGACGCTGACTTTGTAAAGAAAGCAAAAAAAGGCGACATTATAGTCGCGGGTTCCAACTTTGGGTGCGGATCTTCGCGCGAACACGCTCCAATCGTTATAAAAGAATCCGGCATTTCGTGTGTGATAGCAAAATCCTTCGCGCGGATTTTTTACCGAAACGCGATCAATATCGGGCTCCCTATTTTAGAGTGTGAGCAGGCTGGTGAAAAAATCGCCGCAGGGGATGAAGTCGAAATTAACTTTGATACAGGCGTTATTACAAACATAACCAAATCTGAGTCGTTTCAGGCGGCCGCGTTTCCTGAGTTCATAAAAAATATAATCGCGTCCGGCGGATTGCTTAACTCGATTCAAAAGGCAGATGCAAAATGAATATTAAACTCGCTGTTATCCCCGGTGATGGAATAGGCCCTGAAGTTACAGAACAGGCGCAAAAAGTTTTAGATAAAATTGCGGGTGTTTTTAACCATAAATTTGAATATAAAACCTTGTTGGCAGGCGGAGCCGCGATTGACGCTACAGGTAACTGCCTCCCCGATGAAACAATTACCGTGTGCAAGGCAAGCGATGCCGTTTTGCTTGGCGCGGTCGGCGGCTGGAAATGGGATACGCTTCCAGGAGATAAACGCCCCGAAATGGCGCTGCTTGGGCTTCGCAAGGAACTTGGTCTTTTCGCGAACATACGCCCTGCGCTAATGTTTGAAGAACTCGCCGATGCCTGTCCTTTAAAAAAAGAGATATACGATCCTGATGGAAACGGTGGTCTTGATATAGTCGTTATCCGCGAACTGACGGGCGGCATTTATTTCGGCGAAAAAGGTTTTAAAGATACGCCGCTCGGACACGCTGCCTACGACGTAGAAATTTACGCCGAGGAAGAAGTGCGCCGCA
>Ga0209755_10003651_pt1 | contig 19027 bp, 14 predicted proteins | sample TergutCo191P1_FD_187301 | JGI IMG/M metagenome (GOLD analysis project Ga0209755, IMG submission 187301) | Cornitermes sp. P1 segment gut microbial communities from Petit-Saut dam, French Guiana - Co191P1 (SPAdes) (version 2) | ecosystem: Host-associated > Arthropoda: Insects > Digestive system...
ACGGCCATCGACATCAACACGCTCTCGAACGCCCTCTTCATGGGCCAGATAAACGACGTGTCGTTCACCATAGGCGGCCGTCTGATAGTGCTGATAGAGCACCAAAGCACGATCAACCGCAACATGCCCCTGCGGCTGCTGATGTACATCGCAAGGGTGTACGAGAAAACCATCGATCACAGGAAGCTGTACCAGAGAACCCTTGAGGCGATACCCGAGCCGATATTCATAGTCCTGTACAACGGGAAGGACGCATACCCCGAGCATACGGTACTCAGGCTGTCCGACGCATTCAGGGACACCGCCGGCCTGAGGGCGACCGCCCCCGATGGCCCGGCCCTTGAGCTTGTCGTGCACGTGTACAACATAAACCAGGGGCATAACGCGGCGTTGCTTGCGAGGTGCGAGACCCTTGGCGAGTACAGCGCCTTTGTGTCCAAGGTACGGGAATACCGCGCGACAATGCCCCTGGAGGACGCGATGAAGGCGGCGATAAGGCACTGCATAGACAATGACATACTGAAACTGTTTCTGGAGACCCACAGTTCGGAGGTAATGAACATGCTGATAACCGAATGGAACCTGGAGGAAGCCCAAAAAGCCTGGTTCGACGAGGGCTGGAACGAGGGCAGAAATGAGGGTAGGAACGAAGGCTGGAACGAGGGCAGGGGTAAAAGGGACAAGGAACTGCTGGACCTTATAGGTAAGGGCTATACGTTGGAGGACATCCAAAGGGAACTCGCATCCACCAGCTCGGAAGTGAACAAAGCCTGATTCAGGGCCTTATCCGGTATCCTTGCATTCCCCTGCCAAATGCCTTACACTGGGCTAAGAGGCGGACATGGGCGCGAACGAGAAGCACAAGAACAGCATGTTTTCACTCCTTTTCAGCAATCCTGACGTGCTGCGCGAACTGTATTCAGCCATCGAAGGCGTGGATCTGCCGCCGGAAACGGCCATCGACATCAACACGCTCTCGAACGCCCTCTTCATGGGCCAGATAAACGACGTGTCGTTCACCATAGGCGGCCGTCTGATAGTGCTGATAGAGCACCAAAGCACGATCAACCGCAACATGCCCCTGCGGCTGCTGATGTACATCGCAAGGGTGTACGAGAAAACCATCGATCACAGGAAGCTGTACCAGAGAACCCTTGAGGCGATACCCGAGCCGATATTCATAGTCCTGTACAACGGGAAGGACGCATACCCCGAGCATACGGTACTCAGGCTGTCCGACGCATTCAGGGACACCGCCGGCCTGAGGGCGACCGCCCCCGATGGCCCGGCCCTTGAGCTTGTCGTGCACGTGTACAACATAAACCAGGGGCATAACGCGGCGTTGCTTGCGAGGTGCGAGACCCTTGGCGAGTACAGCGCCTTTGTGTCCAAGGTACGGGAATACCGCGCGACAATGCCCCTGGAGGACGCGATGAAGGCGGCGATAAGGCACTGCATAGACAATGACATACTGAAACTGTTTCTGGAGACCCACAGTTCGGAGGTAATGAACATGCTGATAACCGAATGGAACCTGGAGGAAGCCCAAAAAGCCTGGTTCGACGAAGGCAGGAACGAGGGCAGAAATGAGGAAAGAGGTAAAAGGGACAAGGAACTGCTGGACCTTATAGGCAAGGGCTATACGTTGGAGGACATCCAAAGGGAACTCGCATCCACCAGCTCGGAAGTGAACAAAGCCTGATTCAGGGCCTTATCCGGTATCCTTGCATTCCCCTGCCAAATGCCCTACACTGGCCTAAGAGGCGGACATGGGCGCGAACGAGAAGCACAAGAACAGCATGTTTTCACTCCTTTTCAGCAATCCTGACGTGCTGCGCGAACTGTATTCAGTCATCGAAGGCGTGGATCTGCCGCCGGATACGACCATCGACTAAACATTGCCCATTCCATATCAATACGGTATCATTTCCACATGGTGAACATCGCTTTTACTGGCGGAGGAACCGGGGGGCATATCTACCCCGGCCTGGCGGTGGCGGAAAACCTTAGGGGAAGGCAAAACTGTCGGATTTTCTGGATCGGCTCGAACAAGGGCATGGATCGCTCCATAGTGGAAGGGACGGGGCTGGAGTTCTTCGGCATTCCGTCGGGAAAGCTTAGGCGTTACCTTTCCCTCAAAACAATCCCCGATGTCTTTAGGGTCGCCTTGGGTTTTTTTGCCGCACGGCGCATACTCAAAAAGCAGAAGGCCCACGTCCTTTTTTCCAAGGGGGGATTTGTCAGCGTGCCGCCCTGTGCCGCCGCCGCCTCGCTAGGCATCCCGGTTCTTACCCACGAATCGGACTTTAGTCCCGGCCTTGCCACAAGGCTAAACCTGCGCTTTGTCCGCAAGACCGGGGGAAGGGCTTTTACCGCATACACGGACACGGTGCGCTTTCTGTCCGCCCTGCCCAAAGACCAGGTGACGGTAAGCGGAAACCCGGTGCGTCCCGTCTTTCGGGCTGCGGATCCGGCAAAAGGACGGGCGTTTCTTGGGCTTGGGCCACAGGAACGCATCCTGCTGGTTTTGGGCGGGAGCCAGGGTGCAAGGGAAGTGAACAGTCTTGTAAGTGCCTGCCTGGGGGATCTATGCCGACATTACACGGTGGTGCATCAGTACGGGCCGGAGCAGTCATGGGAGATACCGCAGGCCAAGGGGTACATTCCCCTGCCATATATCAAGGATGAAATGCCGCACGTTCTTGCCGCGGCGGAACTGGTTTTGGGGCGCAGTGGGGCAGGCACGATATGGGAAAGTGCCACGCTAGGCAAGCCCATGATACTGATTCCCCTTAGCGGATCTGGGACGAGGGGCGATCAGGTGGAAAACGCCCGTTTTTTCGAGAGGGAAGGGGCGGCGCTGGTTTTGGTCGGCGACGAGGCGAATGCGAAAAACCTTTCCCGTGCGGTGGCTGGCCTTGCCGAAGATCCCCTGCAACGGAAATCCATGGCGGAAGCGGCCAGGCGAATAGGCAGCCTTGACGGTGCGGCGATTATCGGCGATTCTATTAGCAGAATGATTTCTTGCAGGGATGTTAGATAGGAAGGTTTATCGGTGAATATTGCTGTTATCGATTTTATATTTGCGGGAATTATTGTGCTCTTTATTTTGCGCTGCGTCGTGCGAGGCTTCGTCAGCGAGATAATGTCTTTGGCGGCAGTGGTCTTTGGCCTTCTTTCCGCAATATTTTTATTTAGGACGGTGGGGGAGTTTATTCGTGACAGATTTATGCCAGAAATATCGACCGTTCCTGAAATCATCGCCTTTATTGCGCTGTTCCTGATTGTTTTTATCCTTGCCAGGGTATTGGAAGCAATACTGCAAAGCATTATCGGGGGCTTTGGCCTTGATGGGCTGGATCGCTTTCTGGGGGCTGTCTTGGGATTTGCCGAAGGGGTGGTCGTTGTCTGTCTGATTTTGTTCGTCATTACCATACAGCCGTTTTTCTATTCCGAAAACATTCTGCGAAACAGTTTTTTTGCGGAAATACTTATGCCGTTTATCATAGGGCGCAGGTGGGACTTGCCTGGAATGATTGCATGGACTAGGGAAACGCTGATTAAATCGGCGTTTCCCTTTGGGGAAATACAGGGAGGGATTTATCTATGTTTGAAAACATTATAGCGCAGGCCGCAACGGATCAGTTAAAAGAAGATATCCTTGCCAACAGGCTTGCGCCTTCGATGCTGTTTTTTGGGCCTGCCGCATCGGGGAAGGGAAGTGCGGCACTTGAGCTGGCACGGGCGCTTTCCTGCGAAAACGGCAACGCCCTCTGGAACTGCCCATGCCCTTCCTGCGTCAGGCACCGCTCGCTCATTCATCCCGATCTTGCGATGATAGGACCCAGGGGCTTTGCCGCCGAGATAGCGGCCTCTCGCACAGCCTTTTTGCGTGACACCTCTTCGATGGCAGGCCGTTCGCTTTTTGTCCGTTCGCTTAGGAAACTTTTGGGGCGGTTTTCCCCTGCTGTATGGGAATTCGAATCGAAGTCGGGTAGGGTCAACCCCCTGTCCATCCTGCAGTCGCTGGAAGAGGAGCTTGACGAATTTGAAAAAATCGCCGCCGGGGATGCCGCTGCCGGTGCCTCCGCCTTGGAAAAACTTTCCGCTTCGCTTGCAAAAAATGCCTTCAAGCTTGAGGACGACTGCATGAGCGAGGCAATTCCCATCGCCCAGGTTAGGAAGGCCGCTTACTGGAGCCGCCTTTCCCCATCGGTAAAAAGGAAAACGCTCGTCATCGAAAACGCCGACCGCATGAAGGAAGACGCACGCAATGCCCTGCTCAAACTTTTGGAGGAGCCGCCGGAATCAATCTGCATCGTGCTTACAGCCCAGAGACGGGAATCCGTCATGCCAACGATTCTTTCAAGACTGCGGCCCTATCGTTTTAATGTCCGCAGTGCCGACGAGGAGCGGGAAATTATCCGCAGGATTTTTAGGGATACCCGTAACATCAATGACGACGGTCTGTCCGTGGACGGCAAGCCGTCGTCTGCGGCGAGGGAAAACGCCTTTTCCCAAAACGCATCCGGGATGGGACTGACGACGGGAATGGTTGCGTCCTATCTCGACTCGTTCACGCCCCAGCCATCGGAGAAACTTTTGCCCCTGGCGGCGTTCTTTATAGCGGCTGTTACACGTTCGGCGGTGGTTCTTGGCAGGAGCCGGGGCCTTGCGGACATATCGTCCGCACTTAACTCCCTGGGAAGCTACTGCGCCCGAATCGCCGAAAACGCCGGGCTTGAACGGGCGGAGGAGGCAGGGCAGACGGTGGCGACGCTGATTTCCCAGACCCTGGGTTTTGAAGGGAGATCCTTCCCCCGTTTCCTTTTCCTGAACCTTCAGCTTGTGGCGGAGGCACTTTCCCTGTGCGAGTCGGGTGCCGACAAAATCAAATACCGTGAAATGTGGAAAAAGCGGATCGAGGACGCTCGGACGGCTTACGTCATTTACAACCAAAGGCCGGAGCTAAGTCTTGAATCGCTGTTCTCCCAGCTAAGGGAAGACATGGCAGGATGAGCGGCTTTTACTGGAGGGCTCTAAGCAAGAGCAATCTTACCGAGGCGCAGTACCGGGAACTTCTTGTTTCCGCTTCGGAGGAAATCCTTCGGTTGCGGGCCGTGCTTGATTCCTTGCCGCTGGGGATCCTGGTTTGCGACGAACAGCATTCGCTGGTTTTGGCGAACAGATCCGCACTGCGTTTTCTGCCCCTGAGCCAAACGGAAGGCGGCCTTTTGTGGGAACTCGTTATTAACGGGGATCTTGCGAGCTTTTTCAAGAATGCCCTTCAAAACGGCGATCGTGTCCTGGAACATGAAGAGGACATTACGGTACGGAACCAAACCCGTCTGCTTTCCATCAGCGTTTATCCCTTGGTGGACAGGCAACGGATATCCGGTTCCATCGTCCACGTCGAGGACATTACCGAAAAGCGTGCCAGGGAAACGAGGCTGCGCCGTGCGGAAAACCTTGCCAGTCTTACGACGCTTGCCGCCGGTGTTGCCCACGAAATAAAAAATCCGCTTGGGGCCATTTCCATCCATCTCCAGCTTATGCAGAAAGCCTTAAACACCTTTAATGGTACCGAAATAGTTGCCGACAAAGACCTTGGCGAAGGCACAAAGTTTCACGGCGAAAATGACAGGCAGACGGATGCCATGTTCGACAAATATTTTGGCATAATTAACGAAGAAATTGAACGCCTGAATCGTATTGTCGTCGATTTCCTTTTTGCTGTGCGTCCCATGACCCTTGAACTGCGAGAGGGAAACCCCAATTTTATTATCCATGAACTTGCCGAATTTGTCGGGGCGGAACTGGATCAGTCTCGTGTCCGCCTTTTCCTGGAACTTGACGAACACCTTCCCCCCGTGCTTATCGATGAACGTTATATCAAACAGGTGTTGCTTAACCTTGTAAGAAACGCCCAGGCCGCCATGCCAGACGGGGGTCTTCTTACCATTGCCACTATGGCCACGGACAGCGAGATTCGCATGAGTGTATGCGATACCGGCATTGGGATTAGCCAGGAAAATATTGGCAAGATTTTTGAGCCATATTTTACCACGAAGGAGAGCGGAACGGGCTTGGGGCTTACGCTTGTGTATAAAATCATTCGGGAACATCGTGGCGAGATTCTTGTGGATTCAAGGGAGGGGGGGGGTACCGTTTTTGAGATCATCCTGCCCGTTTACCAGAAAGAGCAGCGGCTCCTTTCGTATAAGAGCCCTGCGTAGGCAATACCTTGGGGGTATGAAAACAGAGACATGACAGAGGCATTATAACCGATGAAATTCAAAATCCTTATTGCTGATGACGAAAAAAACATTCGTGAGGGGCTTGCCACCTCCCTTGAAATGGATGGCTACGATACCGTGTGCGCCGCCGACGGAAACGAGGCCTGGAAACTTTTCGGCAAGGGCGACATAGACCTTGTGATCACCGACCTGCGTATGCCTGGCCTTGACGGTGGGGAATTTATGCGTCGCATATTGGCAGAAACACCCGGTTTCCCGGTAATCGTTCTTACTGGACACGGCACGGTGGAAAATGCGGTTTCCGCAATGCGGGAGGGGGCATGGGATTTTCTTACCAAGCCTGTCAACCTTGGTCGTCTTTCCATGCTGGTAAAACGTGCGCTGGAAAACAGGGAACTTGTCCTGCGGCACCGGGAAATGGAAGCCGACCTTGAACGTTCCCGTCTTTCCCAGCACATGATCGGCAAGTCCCCCGTAATGCGAAAAGTCCTTGATACCATAAGCCGTGTTGCGCCCACCAGGGCCTCGGTTCTTATAACGGGGGAATCCGGCGTGGGAAAGGAACTTGTCGCCGATGCGATTCACGAACTTTCGCCCCGTAAGGGCAAGCCGCTGGTCAGGGTTCATTGTGCGGCACTTTCGTCGAACCTTTTGGAAAGCGAACTGTTCGGCCATGAAAAAGGGGCTTTTACGGGGGCCGTTTCAAGGCGGCGTGGGCGTTTCGAGCTTGCCAACGGGGGGACACTTTTTCTCGACGAGATTGGCGAAATCGATCAGAATCTACAGATAAAGTTGCTGCGTGTTTTGCAGGAGCGTGAATTCGAGCGAGTGGGGGGCGAGGAGACGGTCGAGACCGATGTCCGCATTATTGCCGCTACTAACAGGGATCTTAAGGCCGAAATCGAAAAGGGCCATTTTCGGGAGGATCTGTATTTCCGCCTTAACGTGGTAAGCATCAACGTGCCTCCGCTTCGTGATCGCAAGGACGACATTCCCCTTATGACGGCCAGCTTCCTAAAGGAATTTGCCGCCGACAACGGCAAGGCCGTGGAAGGTATCAGCGAGAAGGCATATTCCCGTCTTCATGCGTACAACTGGCCAGGCAACATCCGTGAACTGCGCAACTGCATCGAAAGTGCCGTGGTAATGTGCCAAGGTTCCCTCATCGGCGTGGAGGATCTGCCCCCGTCCCTACAGTCCGCCGGGGACGAGGACTGGGTACGGGTTCCCGTGAACATCAGCCTTGAGGAAGCGGAAAAAATCATTATCCGTGGTGCCGTCGCTTTCCACAAGGGCAACAAAAGCCGTGCCGCAGAAACCCTGGGCATAGGGCGAAAGACGCTGCACAGGAAGTTTGGAGGCGAGGACGGCGAGGAGTGAGCGACGAAAAAACGCAGCCCCTTTTCTAGCCGCCAGAGGGAATATTCTAGCCAATCGGTGGTATGAAAAATATCCGAAAATGGCTATAATTCACAAAATTATGGAAGCATCGCTTAAAATCTTTACAGACGGGGGTTGTTCCGGCAACCCTGGCCCCGGCGGTTGGGCCTTTGTTATGGTCATGGAAACCTTTCAGGGCAATAAAATAGTGTCCGAACAAAAGGGTGGGGAGAAAAACACCACCAACAACCGCATGGAACTTACGGCAGTGATAGAGTCGTTGAAAGCCCTAAAAGGCATGGACGACCTTCCCAGCAGGGCGGTAGTCTGCACCGACTCCCAGTACGTTCAGAAAGGCATTACCGAGTGGATCCGCAAGTGGAAACAGAATTCGTGGCGTACCAGCGACAAAAAGCCGGTTAAAAACCAGGATTTGTGGATGGAGCTTGATTCCCTTGCCGGGGAATTCACGCTTGACTGGGAGTGGGTTCGTGGCCATTCGGGGGTCGAGTACAACGAGCTTTGCGACCGCATGACCCAGCAGGCCATTGCCATGGTACGGTAGTTTAGTGTAAGTCAGAGTTGGAAGAATCGAAAGCCGTATCAGTTTCGCTTGACTTTGGGATTCCGCAGACAGAACCAAACCCAAGGGCCGCCCAAAATAAACGCATTGCCCTTTGCCCCTTTTCACGCTATAAAGAACTGACAGCGGAGGAATAGTTTTGGAAAACCTGTATACCGAATGGAAAGAAAGCTGGCGTGACGAATACAGCAAGGTTGTATGCGGTTTCGCCAATGCCTCCGGTGGGATCCTGGAGATAGGCAGGGATGACAAGGGGGTAGTTGTAGGCCTTTCCAAGCCGGAAAAACTGTTGGAGGATTTGCCAAACAAAATCCGTAGCGCAACGGGCATAATTCCCGTCATTGAGTTGCGGGAAGTGGACGGCAAGGAGTATATCACCATAAGGGTAAGTCCGCATAATTTCCCGATAAGCTGTAGGGGCAAATATTACCTACGCTCTGGAAGCACGACGCAGGAACTGTCGGGCAGCTCGCTTGACGAGTTTATCCTACGCAGGCAGGGAAAGACGTGGGACGGTATTCCCGTGCCGTACGTAAGGTTCGACGATTTCGAAAGCGATGCTTTCAAGGCATTCCGGCGCAAGGCCGTAGCCAGCGCACGCCTTACGGCGCAGGACTTGGAAATTACGGACGAAATGCTCCTAAAAAACCTACGGCTTACCGAGAACGGTTACCTGAAACGTGCCGCACTGTTGCTGTTTCACCAGGATCCCGAAAACTGGGTTCCGGGCGCATACCTAAAAGTGGGCCTTTTCGGGAACGCTACCGACCTAATCCACCAGGACGAAATTCACGGCCCACTTATAACGATGGCGGACAAAGCGGAAGAACTGGTGTACCTAAAATACTTCAAGGGCATAATCAGCTACAAGGGACTACAGCGGATAGAAACCTATCCGGTTCCACGCCTCGCTTTTCGGGAAGCCATCCTCAACGCCATCATCCACCGTGACTATAGCACCGGCAACCCGATTCACATCCACATCTACCCCGACAAGGTACTGATTTACAATGATGGCAGGCTACCAGAAAGCTGGACGGTAAAAGACCTATTTGCGGCACACACGTCAAAGCCCTTCAACCCCCTGATCGCTGGCACTTTTTTCCGATCCGGGCAGATTGAGGCCTGGGGGCGTGGCATAGGGAAAATTTCCGATGCCTGTAAATCCCTGGGGATGCCGGAGCCATTCTACCAAGTGCGCCAGAACGAGGTTATGGTTGGGTTTAACACGGAAATGCAGTTCGGTGAAAACCCAGCCGAGGATGATGAGTTCGGTGAAAAGTTCGGTGAAAACCCAGCCGAGGGTGACGAGTTCGGTGAAAAGTTCGGTGAAAACCCAGCCGAGGGTGACGAGTTCGGTGAAAAGTTCGGTGAAAACCCAGCCGAGGATGACGAGTTCGGTGAAAAGTTCGGTGAAAACCCAGCCGAGGATGATGAGTTCGGTGAAAAGTTCGATGAAAACCCAACGGAAGAAAGAATCATCGAGATCATGCGTATAAGGCCGACAGCAAGCGCAAAAACGATTGGTGAGGAGATTGGCGTGACCACTCGTGGGGTGGAAAAGTGCATTCGCAAATTGAGGGATGCGGGCTTGGTCGAGCGTGTGGGTGCGGCAAAAGGTGGGCACTGGGTTGTGAAGTAGCCAAAATCCACGGCAAGGGTTAAAGTAAGATAGCAAGGGGGAACCTGATATGGGTCTAATTAGGGCGATGGCTGGTGCCGTGGGCGGTACACTGGCGGATCAGTGGCTGGAGTTCTTCGTCTGTGAAAGCATGGAGGCGGACGTGCTTGCCGCCAAGGGGCAGAAGCGGACGAGCAGGCGCGGTGCCAACAGAAGGGGGGAGGACAACGTAATCTCCAACGGCTCCGGCATAGTGGTGAACAAGGGGCAGGCGGCGATCATCATTGACAACGGCAAGGTTGCGGAATTCTGCGCCGAGGAAGGGCACTACACCTACGACCAGTCCTCCGAGCCGAGCGTTTTCTACGGTGGGCTTGGTCAGGGGGTTGCCGGCGCGCTCAAAAGCACATGGGAGCGTTTCAAGTACGGTGGCAAGCCTGGGAAAGACCAGCGCATTTACTTTTTCAACACCAAGGAAATAATGGGGAACAAATACGGTACCCCAAACCCCATACCGTATCTGGTGATCGACCCCACCCTCAACCTGAGGCTTACGATAAGTCTTAGGGCGAACGGGAAATACTCGTACCGCATGGCGAACCCCATGCTTTTCTACGCCAATGTCTGCGGCAACGTCGAGGGCGAGTTTACCCGGGACAAGATAGACGGGCAGCTTAAGAGCGAGATTATCACAGTCCTTGGGCCTTCGCTGGGCAAGCTTGGTACCAGGGAATACCACGAAATATCGTTCCAGACCGAAAAGCTGGCGGAAATCCTGAACGAGGCGCTCAGCGATAAATGGAGGGAAGGTCGGGGGCTGGAAATCGTCAACTTCGGCATTACCTGCACCGCATCGGAGGAGGACGAGAACCGAATCAAGCAGATGCAGACCGCGGCGATTATGCGGGATCCCACCATGGCTGCAGCTACCCTGGTAAACGCCCAGAGCGAGGCCATGCGCACCGCCGCTGGAAATACAGCTGGGGCGATGACGGGCTTTATGGGCATGGGAATGGCGAACATGGCCGGGGGAATGAATCCGCAGGCCTTGTTCCAGATGGGACAGGCGAACCAGGCTGCGGCACCGGCGGCTCCTTCGGCGAATGCGACCGGAGGCTGGGCATGTTCCTGTGGACACTCTGGGAACACCGGGAAGTTCTGCGCCGAGTGCGGCAAGCCAAGCCCGACCCCTTCGACTTGGGTCTGTTCCTGCGGTCATGCCGGGAACACTGGAAGGTTCTGTTCCGAATGCGGAAGTCCCAACCCGGCTGCGGCTTCCTGGAATTGCTCCTGCGGTCATGCCGGAAACACCGGCAAATTCTGCGCCGAGTGCGGCGCGCCAAGGACTTGATCATGGCGATAAAGCAATACAAGTGCCCCAACTGCGGTGGCGCAATTAACTTCGATTCCTCGACCCAGAAAATGAGTTGCCCTTACTGCGACTCGGAATTCGAGATCGCCGATCTGGAGGACTACCAGAAAGAACTGGAGGAGCATTCGCAGGAGGGCGTGTGCTGGACGGCCAGAATGGAGGCGACGAAGGATTGGGAAGACCCAGGGCTGGAAGGCGGCGCATGCCCTTCCTGCGGTGCGGAGCTTATGGGCGACCAGAACACCATCGCCATGGTCTGCCCATGCTGCGGCAACGCCCAGATCGTAAAGCGACGGCTTTCTGGCTTGTTGAAGCCCGACTGGCTTATTCCCTTTAAGCTGGACAAAAACGCCGCAATCGAGGCCGTGAAGAAATTCTGCGACGGAAAACGCCTTCTGCCCGACTGCTTCAGCGAGCAGAACCGCGTCAATGGTATGCAGGGTCTATACCTGCCCTTCTGGCTGTTCGATGCCAAGGCCCGTGGCCATATCCGATATCGGGCCACACGGGTCACGGCCTGGAGTGATTCCAGGTTCAACTACGTGAAAACCGACTATTTCAGCGTGGTTCGGGACGGAACCATGGGTTTCGAGAAGATCCCCGTGGACGGCTCCGACAAGATGGACGACGACTACATGGATGCGATAGAGCCTTTCGACTATGCCGACCTCAAGGGCTTCCAGACCCCTTTTCTGGCCGGATATGCGGCGGAAAAGTACGACGTGGATGCCGAGAAAAGCAAGGGCAGGGCGGGCCTAAGGATCAAGGCTTCGATTGAGGACGAATTTGCCCGTACCGTTACGGGTTACTCGTCGGTAAGGGTCGAGAATTCCAGCGTTGACATCGAGAACGGCAAGGTTCACTATAGCCTTTTCCCGGTGTGGGTGCTGAACACGCCATATAAGGGAAGTAATTACACCTTCATGATGAACGGCCAGACCGGTCGCCTTGCTGGCAGGCTGCCGGCCGACAAAGGCAAGTGCTGGAAGTATCGGCTTTTGCTTACGGGGATCTCCGGTGCGCTGCTTACGCTTGGCACGCAGGCTCTGCGCATGTTTGCTGCGGAGTGGTACCACCCGATACTGTTTGCCGTTGCGTGGGGGCTGGCCTTAGCAGTAGGGTTTGGGATAGTGAGTGTTTGGAAAAGCAGAATGAACACGGCGCTTGGGAAGACCCATGCCTGCGATTATGTGGTGCAGGGGAGTCTGAATTTCAGGCAGAGGAAAGACAGGTTTCTTTACAGTAACGTTGTCAGGACCAGGCGGGCGGATCAGGGTTCGGCTGGTGGCGGTATGCGTGTTGGGGGTGGACGAGGGCGGAGGTAAAACGCTGGACGGCGAGACTGTTTAGTATCTGCTCGTCAAAAATCCTGGCAATTTCGCCTGTAGATGTCATAATATCCAACATGAAGTTGAGGACAGCCCGAAAATACAAGCCAAAAAACGAAATTTGAACCAAAATGTGTGTGGGATCGAGAGCTGGGGCTAGAAACAGGAGGTTTTGCTGTCCTTCGGTGAAAGCAAAATAAATGCCTTTTCGAATAAAAAAGCTCGACCACTTGACAATACATCTGTAAGTGGTATAATCTTACGCTACAGGGCATTATTCAAGCGGCTGACTTGCATTGTTGGATCTCCGAAACTAAAGGCCGCCCACTTGTAGGTTTACGGGAGAGCACATAGTGATCGCATCGGCAACGGGCAAGTCATACACATCCACTACCAAGCCTTTCAACTATCCACGAGTATATAGTTTTCCACTTATTACAAATACATATCCTCACCTTTCGGAAAAACGTCCCTCGTTTGTCCATTCGCCAGGTTCAAGCGAATGTGCAGAGGGGCTTTTTGGAGAATGCAATGTTAAGACTCGAAGACTTTAATACAGGCTTGATATATACCGAACTGAAAGAATGCCTCGACTGCAACAAGTGCATACACGAATGCCCCATACTCAAATCCAACGTGTCCGTGCTGGATATGCATGGCAATTTGAAAATGTGCGTGGACGAAAAGGAATGCATCCTTTGTGGAACATGCATAGATACCTGCGTCCACAACGCAAGACATTACAGAGACGATTGCGAGGCGTTTCTTTCGGAACTAAAACAGGGCAGGGAGTTCTCCGTTCTGGTTGCTCCGGCATTCTACCTGGCGTACCCAAACGAAGGCAGGCGTATAATGGGTTACCTGCAAAGCCTGGGAGTCAAAAAGTTCTATTCCGTGGGCTTCGGTGCGGACATTGGCGTGTGGGCCTACATAAACCACATGGCGCAGAGCGGCACCGCTGGAAACCTGTCCCAACCATGCCCGGTTGTCGTAAACTTCATAGAAAAGCATCTGCCCAAACTCCTGCCCAGCCTAATTCCCGTGCAAAGCCCCATGATGTGCCTTGCCATCTACCTCAAGCGCTACATGGGCATAAAGGAGGACCTTGTTTTTCTGGGACCGTGCATAGCCAAAAAGATGGAGATGCAATCCAAAAGAGGGCTTGGCCTTGTACGCCACAATGTTACGTTCAAAAACCTTATTAGGCACATATCGGAAAACGGGATAGACCTTGCCGAGTACCTGGAAGCCAGGGACGAAATCGAGGCCGGCATGGGGGCGTTGCTTCCAAGCCCTGGAGGGCTAAGGGCGAACCTGGAGTATTACCTTGGCCCGGAAGCCTCGATTTTCCAGCTTGAGGGCGAGTACAAAATCTACGACTTTTTCAGATCGCTGGCGGCCAACGAAAACGGGCACGACGAATTTATTCCCATGCTGATGGACGTACTAAACTGCGAACGTGGATGTAGCTACGGCACCGGTGCGGAACCCCGTCCTGGCAAGGAATACGGTACGGGATTCCAAGCCATCGCCATGCGCATGAAGAAATACGGTTTTTTGAAGGACGAAAACCAGCAGCCTTTGGTCAATTACCCCGACCGCCTTGCAAGGCTCAACGATAACTTCAAGGAGTTAAAGCTTGAAGACTTCATGTGCGAGTACGATGCCACTATTGCCAGAAAAATACACCGCATAACCGATGACGAACTAGAGGCGATCTTTACGAACGAACTGCTAAAGTTCACTGACAGGGACAGGCACATAGACTGCTCCGCCTGTGGCTACAAGACCTGCCGCTACATGGCGATAGCCATCGCCTTTGGGATAAACCACCGGGGAAATTGCGTCTACTATGTCAAGGACTCTCTGGTGAAAACCATGGAGGAAATCAAGGCCACAGAGGAAAGACTGCGCATAACCTTGGATAATATGCGTCAGGAAAAAGAGAAGGTTCTTATTGCCGAGGAAAACAGCCAGATAAAGAGCAAGTTCCTTGCCCAAATGAGCCACGAGATTCGTACGCCAATTTCAACGGTACTGGGCATAACGGAAATACAGTTGCGCAAGAACATTCCGGTGGACATCAGGGAATCGTTCTCAATGATTTACACCTCCGCCAATATCCTGCTGCGCATCGTCAACGACATTTTGGATCTGTCCAAGATAGAGGCTGGCAAGATGGAGCTTATCCATGCCAAATACGAGGTGGTAAGTTTTATAAGCGATGTGGTTCAGCTTAACCTGGTATACCTTGGCAGCAAGAAGTTGAAGTTTACCGTGGATGTTGATAAGGGTATGCCGGCCTCTCTTGGTGGCGACGAACTGCGGATGAGGCAGATTATGAACAACCTGCTTTCCAACGCCTTCAAATACACCGAGGATGGAACCGTCAGCCTTAAAGTGCATACCGTTCCCGGCGAAAACGACGGTTCCGTAAACCTTGTTGTCGTCATACGGGATACCGGGCGTGGTATGACTAAGGAGCAGACAAACAGGCTTTTTGACGATTACTCCCGATTCCACGAGAAGGCCGCTCGCTTTGTCAGCGGCACCGGCCTGGGGATGTCCATAACCCTCAAGCTGCTTAATCTGATGGGTGCCTCGATAGACATCGAAAGCGAGGTAGGTAAGGGCACGACCGTTACCACCATTATACCGCAGACAATCGAAGGCAAGGAACTTCTTGGCGAGGAAACGGCCAGAAACATTAGAAACCTTAACATGGAGAAGTGGGCTGAGGCAAAGAGGAAGAATCTTATTCCGGAACCCATGCCTTACGGTCGTGTACTGGTGGTGGATGACGTGGACATCAATCTGCTCGTTGTCGAAGGGATCTTGGCGTGGTACGAGATTTCCGTGGAAACGGCCCAAAGCGGACTGGAGGCCATCGAAAAAATCGAGGCCGGGGAAGTGTACGACATCATATTCATGGATCACATGATGCCCGACATGGATGGCATTGAGGCAACCAAAGTTCTCCGTGGAATGGGCTACACCTACCCCATCGTGGCGCTTACGGCCAATGCGCTCGTGGGCCAGGCGGAGAAATTCCTGCGGAACGGCTTCGACGGCTTTCTGTCCAAACCCATCCAAACCGAGTGCCTCAACTCACTGTTGCACAAGTACGTAAAGGACAGGCACCCAGGAAAGAGTGGCGGTAAAAAGTTGTTTTTTCATTTTGGAACAGAGGATCATGGGCTGTTGTCATAGACGCGCGTACCGTGCTTGCATTCCCATACGCTGTGGTTTAGACTTCTCTCGTCCGTCATTTTTGCCTCCTGTCTTTTGAACTTTGAGCGGTTCACTGAGTTGGAGGCTCTTTTATTTTTCCGTAAATGTCAAACATTGGGAGTCCCCCAGCAAAGCTGGGGGGTACCCGTGTAATTATCCACAATGCATCCAAGTAAGTTCATGTTTGTTGTGATACAGGTGAACAAGCGTGCTGCCAGGAATTTTCGCAAAACGTTTTGGCGTGTCAAAATCCACGCTTCCAGTGTTGATGGTTCCCTGCATTTTGATCGTGCAGACAAACCTACGGCACAGGCCCGAGGCAAGCCATTTTTCGATCCAGTCGTAGAGTTTTGGCGGATAGCAGGCAACGTCGCAAAACAGCCAATCCACTGGGCCTATGTCTTCAGGCTTTATGGCAAAGGCATCACGGCATAGGCATTCAACGCCAGGCAGGGCGGCAATGCGGTCTTCCAGCGGAGCCTGGTCAACGGCAATCACGTTCGCCCCCAACTGTGCAAGTGCCCATGTCCAGCCGCCGGGGCTTGCCCCAACGTCAAGGCAACGTTCGCCTTGTCCAGGCCATTGGCGAAGCCTTACCAGTGCCTCCCAAAGTTTAAGGTAGGCACGGCTTGGAGGGCCTTCCTTGTCCTGCGCAAATTCGATAGCACCGTTGGGGAAAGGGCTGGAACAGCGAGCACTTGCGATTAGGGTGTGTTCGTCGAGCAGTGCCCATGCGCCGACGGGGGCCTCGCCGAGAAGCCAAGGGAAGGGACGTGGTTTTGCGCTGATCGGCGGCAATTTGGAAACGATAAGGGTGCCTCGCCGAAAGCAGGTATGCAGGCAGGCCGCCCAGTTCCGCTGTATACTGCGCAAAAAAGCAGCGGCTTCGTTTATCGAGGAAAATTCCAGGCGAAAAGGTTCCAGCCAGCAGTTTTGGTGCCAAAAGACATCGGCCTTAGCCGTATCCTGCTCCTGGTCTGGGTCGTGAAGCAGTTGGCCGATACGGGCAAGTTCGGTCGTGGGTCTTTGCAGTTCGGCTATCAGGTGGTTTTCAAAACCAGGAACAGGCTGGTAAACTCGCCCCGGAAGGGGAACAGGGTTCATTGGTGGATTATACACAGCCTGGGTGAAAATGTCAGGCAAACCCGTTGGCTGGGAGTGTCAAAATCATGTCCCCTAAACGAATTGGACATGGCTGAATCCGCATCCCGGCTTTCCCCAGGCGAAACATATCCGACGCCAACGCCACTGTACTGGTGGATGCTGGGGATTACGGCTAATGTAAAGCGGCCTTGCCAAATTGAAGCACATCCAGTGCGACACAGCCGCATTTCCATGGATCGTCTTCGAAATGCCACTAAGGTACCAAAACCACGCCTCTACCCTTGGCTTCCCCTGCTTCATGTAAAACCTTTTTGTTGAACAAGTCGGCATTTTTTTGTATAATGTCATGGTATCCGCAGACGCTTTTTGAAGACGACGGCTCGAATATGCGGAAAAATGTAAAGTTTGGAGGGAATGTTGGATATTGGTACCATCCACCGCAGGGAATACGAGCTGGATGTCAACCGAATGGAGGGGCTGTCGAAAGGAAAACGTGTGGGCAAGGACGTAGGGGCCGGCGAAACGGTTGAGGTCATTGTTGCCCAGGCCCCGGGTAGAATCCATTTCCTGGGCGAACATGGCGATCCGGATGCGGGGCTGTACCTTTCCGCAGCCATTGATCGCTGTATAAAAGTTGCGGTAAGCCCCAGAAAGGATAGTTCCATACGTTTCTACGCCCCGGACCTGAGCGAACGCAAGCGAACAACCCTGGCAAGCCTTAAATACAAACGAGAAGACCGCTGGGCGAACTACATCAAGGTGGCTATGCACCTTTTTATCGAGATGGGTTTCCCGGTAAAAGGCCTGAATTTCACCGTAACTGGAAACATTCCCCAGAACATCGGGCTTGCGTCTTCCTCCGCCATAGAGGTTGCCTCGGCGGTTGCCCTACGGGGGCTTCTTAAGGCAAAGGTGAACGATACCGGGCTGGCACGGAAGCTGTCGGATGCCCATTCGCTGTATTTCGAGAGCCCTCCCAGCATTGCCGACTACCTCGTGAGCCTTTTGGCACGAAACGACCAGTTTCTAATGATCGACGAGGCGGATCTTAGCGTGAAAAAGATAAAATCGCCCTTCTCCAAGTGTAAGTTCATCATTACCGATACCCGTGTTCCACGCATAGGGGTCGAGACGGAGCTTATGACCCGCAGGGAGGATCTTGGGTCTGCGCTGGAAATGCTCTCGCAGGGGCGCAGGGGGGCAAGCATAAGGGACTTCGCCGCGATGGATCTTATGGAATCCATGGGGAATTTCCCCGAAAAAATCCGCCGCAGGAGCCTCCATGTCGTGCAGGAGATACAAAGGGTCTCCGATGCCGCCGATCTTCTGCGCCGGGCCGACCTGACGGGCTTTTCGAAGCTGGTTTTCCATTCCCACGAGAGCCTTAGGGACCTCTACGAGATAAGCTGCCCCGAAATCGACTGGATGGTAAAACGGGCGCAGGAAACCCCCGGGGTGTTCGGGTCCAGGATGGCAGGGCATGGTTTCGGGGGCTGCACGTATGCCATAATGAAAAACGAGGCGGTGGACGAATACCGCCAGCGGCTCGACGACTACGAGAGGATATTCGGCTTTAACCTGGTAACCCACGAGGTTAAGCTTGCCACGGGGAGTCGGGTCATATAGGTTTTATGAAGGGAGTGCCGATGCGTATACTTTTGACGAACGACGACGGGGCGGAATCGCCCGGGATTTTACTGCTTGCCGATGCCCTGCGTGGGGCCGGGCATCGGGTTTTCATGGTAGCCCCCTCATCCGACGCTTCCGGGGTCTCCCATTCCATATCTTTCTTCAAGGGATCCCGAGAATTTGCCGAAATTGGAAGGGACAGCTATTCTTTCGACGGAACGCCGGTGGACTGCGTGGTGGTGGCACTTAGGGGTGGCATACCGGAGCTGAACATGGCCGACGGAACCGGAATGCCGCCGGACGTGGTGATATCCGGCATAAACCGTGGAGCCAACCTGGGAACCGACATCGTCTTTTCCGGGACGGCGGCCGCGGCACGGCAGGGGGCGTTCTGTGGAATCCCCTCGCTGGCGCTTTCCCTGGTTTACGGGGAGAACTGGCATTGGGATATGGCCGTTTCGTTCGTAACAGAACGGCTCGACGAGATGCTGGCGTACTGGAAGAAGGATTCGTTTGTCAACG
>Ga0209755_10003652_pt1 | contig 19021 bp, 14 predicted proteins | sample TergutCo191P1_FD_187301 | JGI IMG/M metagenome (GOLD analysis project Ga0209755, IMG submission 187301) | Cornitermes sp. P1 segment gut microbial communities from Petit-Saut dam, French Guiana - Co191P1 (SPAdes) (version 2) | ecosystem: Host-associated > Arthropoda: Insects > Digestive system...
TTGGTATTCCCAGTAATCCTTGCCCCGTCGTTCATTACCAAGGTGCCGCCACTGTTTATACGTACCAGATGATTGCCGTTGTTCGCACCGTGGGCCGCCAGGTTGCGCCCCATCAGCGTAATGTTGTCGTCCAGCACCAATGTAACGCCGGAACCCACCGTAAAGAGATTTCCGCTGGCAGAAAGGTTGATTGTTCGCATTGCCCCAATGCCACGAAGGGTTATGGTAAGATTGGTTCTGCCGGTGGGCAACGTCGGAATAGGATTCCATCCCGTTTGTTCAGGGGCAATTGTCTCATTGCCACTTATCTCGATAATGTACGAACTGCCACTCTGCGCAAAATTTCGCAACCAAGCAAGCTGTTCGGCTAGGGTTCCTTCCATCGGCGGGAACTGCAAAATGCCGTCTTCCACTTCTATCGTGTCGTTGGTGGTACTTAAAACGCCCAACGAGATAAAAGTACCATTGGTGAATGTGCCGCGCTGGGCTATGCCAGCATTAAATAATGCCGCACCACTGCCACTGCCAGTAGCCGTGTTTCCAAGCCCCGCCGCCGCATCATCACCATGGATAATCCCGTCGCTTATGCGGAATGTTCCGCCGCCTGCAACATGCACGCCGCCACCTGTGCTGGAACCATCAGCCGAATTGCCAGATATTTCCCCGCCGCGCATCTCAAACGTGCCGCCGCTGTTCACACGAACACCGCCGCCAAAGTTGGCAGTAGTCCAAGTTTCGGTATTTGTATTCCTCGTAATCCTTGCCCCATCGTTCATTACCAAGGTGCCGCCGCTGTCCACTCGTACCAGGTGATTGTTGTTGCTCACAGTAGGAGGAACCGCATCAGGACCGCGGCCCATCAACGTAACGTTGTTGTCCAGCACCAATGTAACGCCGGAACCCACCGTAAAGAGATTTCCGCTGGCAGAAAGGTTAATTGTTCGCATTGCCCCAATGCCACGAAGGGTTATGGTAAGATTGGTTCTGCCGGTGGGCAACGTCGGAATAGGATTCCATCCCGTTTGTTCAGGGGCAATAGTCTCATTGTCGTTTAGTTCTACAATGTACCTACCACCACTTTCGGCGTTGGTCCGCAACCAAGCCAATTGGTCGGCAAGGGTGCCACCAGGGACACGCACCCCCATTTCCCATCTGGCATACAGGGTAATGTTGCCGGTCGGTATAAATGTGTCCCCCTCGTTGAAATTCGCCCCGGTACCATCGGCATTTTCGTTCCATCCCAGGAATATATGCCCGTCTCTCGAAAGCCCATCACCGCTGGGAATCGTTATGCTGGAACCCACCTCCATTATTATCTGCGGGGCTGGTGGGGTTCCGCTTCCACTGTTGGCATCGAAGGTAAGGACTATTACCTCCCCAGCAGATACCCACCTGGCAAACAGGGTTGTGTTGCCAATCGGTGTAAATGTGTCATCCTCGTAAAAGTCCGTTCCCGTGCCTGCAGCATTCGTATTCCATCCCATGAATACATACCCGTCTCTCGAAAGCCCTTCGCCGTCGGGAATCGTTATGCTGGAACGTGCGTCTACCGTCTGCGAGGGTACGGTTCCGGTACCGCCGTTGGAGTTAAAGGCAACCGTGTACGAAGGCCAGTCCATGTTATCGCAGGACGCAAAAAGCACGGCACAGGCGGCAAAGGCAATAAGTACCGCGCAATTTCGCGGCAATCGACAATCGTTTTGCATTTTTCTACCCCTTTTATCGATGAAATTTTATCGTTGAAAACGCCAGGTAAAACCGGCCGAAGCCCTATGAATAACCGTGGAAAAGGTGGTTCGCAGGGTGTAGGAAATGTCAAACATGTTTCCTATGTTAAAACCCGTGGTAAAATCCGCAGCAACTATTGTCCTTGGCACGACATGATCGTCAAAGCGGTACTCCGCCATCGTAAAACTGCCGCCGACACCTATGTGCCAACCGCCCCTTGCGCGAAAAGGCAAGAAGAAGGCAAAGTGGGCAAAGGGGGCTATCGAGAAAAAATCCGTATCGTCCATGTCGTTTATAAAACCCAGATCGCAGCCAATCCTAACAAACCAGTGGCGTAAGGGAGCCAGGGTCGCCTGCAGCGTGGCTATTACCATGGGTTCGGCAAAGGAGGAACCGACAAGAGCGCCTATGCTCCAGAACCTTGTCGGATCCTCGAATGCAGAGAGCCTTGGTACATAATGAATCTCGGCGATGCGTACCTGGGCACCTTCGGGGTCGGTAAGGAGCATGGCAAGCTCCGCCATCAGGCTTACACCGTCGGCGATTACACGGTAATCCCTGGCGGCCCCGGCAAACATACTGCCGTCCATCACCCTAAGCACCTGCGCCGTAAACAGATTCAGGGCACCAAGCCTATGCACCCCACCGGAAAGCACGAAGTCGGCGTTTATGGCACGTCCCAAAGCGGCCATCCCCTCGTCGTCTGTGTACCCCATCATCTGGAAATCCATTTCCTCCAAGGCCGCCTGTATGGTGGATGTCCTGGGCAGTACCACATATTCCCCGGTGTTTAGGATTTCTATGGCAAGTATCATCGACAATGTTTCCGCGTCCTGCGCGTCTATCCCTGGGGCAACGGCAAAAGGAAGCATTGCCAGGCTTGGTAGCCTTTCGGTACCACGTCCCAGGGCATCATCAACCATGCTTCTCGCCATCGAAGGCAGGAAATCGCGGACTTCCTCGATTGCAAGGTACGTGCGGTAATATCCTGCCACCTGTTCGAAGGTTTCCACGTTGACGATTGTGGCGATAACAAGGTTCCTGTTCCCCAGTCTGCGTATGTTGCCGGAAAGCACGTAGTCGGCGTTTAGCATACGGCCTATGCCGGCTATGGTGTCCGAGTCGGTCAAGCCGGCCAACTGGAAGTAATGCTCGTCGAACAGGGCATTAAGCGCGGCTGTGCGTGGAACCACGGTAAAAGCCCCCATAATCGCGGGTTCCATAGAGATTAGGGTCGCAATGGTCTCGCCATCCCCTCCCGTGCCACCGGTAAAGGGCAGGATTCCAAGTACGGGTCTTGCCTGCGAAAAGGCAAATGCGGCACAACCGGCAAGCAACACGGCGATAAGCAGTAATCGTCTAAACATATGGCACACTCCTTGTCTGGGCACCCGCCAGCTCTGGCTGGATGCGTTGAAAACGTCATACGGGGCCGTCTAGCCCCAAAATTGGGCTATCCACTCAAAATGTATAACACACCCATTATTATATGTCAACGGTATACTATACGTTCGTTTTATTCGCTCTTAGCATACGAAAGATGGATATGATGAGGGTTTTCGCCTACAACATGAAGAAATACCGTAAAAAAAGAGGCGTTTCGCAGATGAGGCTGGCGGATATGATCGATACAACAACCAGCTATATCGGGGGAATGGAAATATGCGCCAACGTCCCATCCATGGGAATGGTAGAAAAGATAGCAAAAGCCTTAGATGTGGAACCGTTCAGGCTTTTCGTGGACGACAAAAACTGGATCGACGATGGCACGTTGGAAGCTGATGACTACCTCGAATGCCTAACAACGCAGGAAAGGCAGGATCTGGCAAAACGGATCATAAACCGCATATCGTTCAGCTTGGAACAAATACTACAGCCCGAAACGGAGAAATAGGGGGACGGCAAAACCCAATCCCGTCAAAGTAAGATTGTTCGTTACCCAATCTACACGTTAAACTTGAAGAACATTACATCACCGTCCTTCACTATATACTCCTTGCCCTCTATGCGGTACTTGCCGGCCGTTTTTATCTTCGCCTCGGTTTCGTAGTGGGAACGGGTATCTGCTCGGCCTGCTGGTACAGGCGGCGTGGGTGATGGTTCGCTCCAGCAAGGGCGGTGCGTTGAGGGACAGATATATCCACTTGACCAGGGAGCGGGGCAAGGGCAAGAAGAAGACGATCGTGGCGATAGGGAGGCGAATGGCCGAGCTTATGTATTCGATACTGCGAAGCAAGACGGACTACGAGGTGCGGCCCTGGAAGAAGCCGCAAAAAAACATAGGAGTACCCAAGGCCAGTTTCACGATTGCCAATATATCCTTCCGCCTTCAAAACACACTCCGTGTATTTCTTTTGCCTTTGCCGCATGAAGACTTACAATTTTTGCGAGCAAAAATTTTTATTTCCGTGGTCGTTCGACCGCCCACCCGTGACAGGTACACAGGTTGCCTATACAATTGAGTATAGACAGGAGCTGCCGTGTTTACATGGACCAAGCAGAAGGATCGTACCAACAGGAAAAAGCACGGCTTGTTTCTTTCTGAAGTAACCGATGTTTTTGATGACCCGTTCAAAGGAGAGGCGTGTTTATGAAGACAATTACCGAAAAGAGACTGGCGGAAATTAGGGCTTTCAAGGTTACCGATTTTTCGGATGCCCCAGAGTTGACCGATGAGCAACTGGCGCAGATGAAGCCATCGCACCTACGAAACATGGCGAACTACAAACCCATCAAGAAGACAGTAAACGTTCGCCTCGATGCCGATGTTATTGAGTGGTTGCAGAGTGCTGGGAAGGGCTATCAGACCCGAATGAACGCCATCCTACGGGAGGCCATGCTGCATTCGGGGTCATGACCTATCCTTCATATGACACCTGATTGCATCATGTTCATGATGTAACCGTCCAACTCGGCAATCAGTGGGCTTGCCGGTGATACGGCTGGGCAGTATTAGGCCCTGGCTTTGGGATCTGGCCCGTATTGATTTTTCCCAACCATGCCTTTCCGTAGCGTAAAAACCGTTATGATGACAAAGAATATTCCAGAAGGGATAAGCCCCCAGGCCGGCGACACGGTTCTGTATATGTCATAAAGTCCCCGAAGGATCCATGTAATACCTAGGCCAGGCAGTCCCCAAAACAGCAATAAACCACTACGGCCAGTGTCGTGAAGCCGCCTAACAACGACCGCAAGTCCTGGAATAAGAACCGCAGTCCCGTATACAAAAGGAATAACGGGAATGGTAAAAAGTATTTCAAGGCCCAGCACAAGGTTCAGCATACCCAACAAAAGCAGGATGATGGTGTGGAATAGGACGAACATCCAAAATTCCCTGCGCCCGGCTCGGCCCGAAAAAACCGCATACTTTTTTAGAACGGCAAGATACCATTTCATGACTATTTCCTAGAGGATCTCCACAACAGGTTGCTGCGAGGCAACTTTGGCCCCATCCTGTACCAGGAAGTGAATTCTACCGTCTTCGGTGGTTTTGACATCCATCTCCATCTTCATTGACTCTATGACGATTACTGTCTGCCCTTTCCGCACTTCCGCCGCCTCCTTAACCGCATGGCGAATGACGGTGCCGGCAAACGGCGCAAGTATCGTGGCCTTGCCTGCGACGGGCGGCGGCACTGGGGCTGCCTGTGGCGGTGCTGGTGTCGGAGCCACTGGTACAGAGGCCGCCGTTGGCTTAGGAGTCGCTCCTGGAGGGGAAACCGTTACCGCATAGTTTACGCCGTTCACGTTTACGCTGTAGCTTTGCGCCGAGGTAACCACCGCCGCTGCCGCAGGAACCGTGGCAGGCGCAGGTTTCGCCGCAGGCGTGGGGGTTGGTTCCTCCGGCTTGAAGACCACGGGGCCGTTTGCCCGTGTCTTAAAGAACTCGGGGGCAACCTTCGGGAACATGGCGTATGTCAGAACGTCCTCGGGGGCAACCTCGGCGGTTCCAAGGAGTTTTTTTGTTTCGCTTTCCAGCTTGGTGTATTCGTCGGGAATGTCGTCTGCCGGACGGTGGGTAACTTCCTTTTCCATTTTGAGGGCATCAAGAACCTGCTTTACAAGATCACGGTTCTTGGGCGCAGGGCAGGCACCGTACTTGCCGGCCATCAAATCCTGGAATTCGCCCGAAAGCCTTTTGTACCGGCCGAAAAGCACGTTGAACACAGCCTGGGTTCCCACGATCTGGCTTGTCGGTGTCACCAGCGGCGGATAGCCTGCATCCTTCTGGACGGAGGCGATTTCCTTAAGCACCACATCCATCTTGTCGGCGGCCCTTTGCTCTTTAAGCTGGCTTTCCAGATTGCTCAACATCCCCCCCGGTATCTGGCTGACCAGAAGACGGGTGTCCGCACCAAGGAAGCTCGACTCAAACTGTTTGTAATTCTTCCTGACCTCGCGGAAGTAGGCGGCAATCTCTAGAAGCAGGTTAATATCCAAGCCCGTGTCGTATTCGGTTCCCCTAAAAATCTCCACCATCGTTTCGGTGGGGCTGTGGCTTGGCCCCATGGACATGGAGGAAATCGCCGTGTCCAGGATTTCCGCGCCAGCCTCGGCGCACTTGGTTAGCGTCGCCACAGACATACCCGTAGCGGCGTGGGTGTGAACCTCGATTGGCAGGTCGGTTACTTTTTTGATCGCCCTTACAAGCTCGTAGCCCTCGTAGGGCTTTAGAAGACCAGCCATGTCCTTAAGGCCGATTGAATCCGTGCCCATTTCGACAAGCTGCTTCGCCAGTTCCGCATATTTCTCCACTGTGTGGAACGGGGTTACGGCGTAGGAAATGGTCGCCTGGATGTGTTTGCCGGTCTTTCTGGCCGCTTCCATAGCGGTTTTGAAGTTTCTTGGGTCGTTGCAGGCGTCGAAAATGCGGAAGATATCAACGCCGTTCTTTGCCGACTGCTCGACGAACTTGGAAACAACGTCGTCGGCGTAGTGCCGGTAACCCAGGAGGTTCTGGCCACGCAGAAGCATCATGATTTTGGTGTTGGGAAGGGCTTTTTTGAGCTTTCTTAACCTATCCCAAGGATCCTCGTTTAGGAAGCGGATACAGGAATCGAAGGTGGCCCCACCCCAGCCTTCCACGGAAAAGAAGCCCGCTTTGTCAAGCTTGTCGCATATCGGCAACATATCCGCCGTCACCATACGGGTTGCATGGAGGGATTGGTGAGCATCTCGTAGCACGAGTTCGGTAAGTTGTACTTTAGGCATTGTCATCTACCTTCCTTTCAGATTGAAAAAGCCCCTATAGTATAGTTGGTATGGCCTGCGTAGTGCAAGCATAATCTTGCCTTGTTCCAGGGCCGTTATTTTGATATGGGGTCTAACCGTGGCAGTCGGGGAGCCGCCTCACCTGCCTTGCTTTTACTCCTCGCTCTGCAGTGCCTGTGCGATGATTTCCTTGAAGCTTATGCTGCAGCCTGGCAGTATGTCCACTTCCACCCGAAGCTCTTCGTTTAGGGCATACACGTTTTCCAGGTACTTGCCGTCGGACAGCACGTATTTATAGACTTCCTCGTCGTCAATTACCCAGTATTCGCGGACGCCGGCTTTCTCGTACTTGGCTTTCTTTGTGACAAAGTCCTGCTTTACCGAGCCATCGGAAACGACCTCCACCACAAAGTCCGGTGCGCCACGGCAGGAACGACCGTCGGACAGCTTCTTTCTGTCGCATACCACCAGGACATCCGGTTGGACGACGGTCTTGTCGGACCCGTCCTCCTCGTGGAACAGGCGCACGTCGAAGGGGGCGATATAAGCCCTGCATGGCTTACCATCCAGACAAACCGTTAGCTGGGTGAATATCCTGCCCGCAATCCACTGGTGTCGTTCCGTGGGGGCGGCCAGCATGTAGGGGATGCCGTCAATCAGCTCGCACCGGACATCCTCGCCCCAGGAATAGTAATCCTTGTAGGTATAGCCTTTTGCTGGAATGTCCTTCCTGTGAAAGGAGGGGGCTTTTCGCTTCTGTAATTTCATTGCTTCTGCCATTGTGGTCTCCTTCCCGTGAGCTACATTCCCTGCATCGCTCACAGTATACCGCAAATCGGCTGTTTTGTGCAGGGCTTGTCGTCCGGGCATAATTGCATGGCTCGGTCTGGCGAATACCTTACACCCGGCGCGTCACCGTTTCCACTTCCTAAAAAATGGTGACTGGCACCGCCGTACGGGGCATTCAAACTCTATTCGCAGAGTGACCGGCACCTTGACATTACAAACTTACCTCCATGCCTGGCCCGCTAATCCGCATCCAGCAGAAAATCCCGCATTTTTATTGCGGCATGAAGAACATCGTCCGGTGTGTATGGATCGTAGATTACTATGTTTAGCCTGTTTGTTATCATGTCTCTGGTCGTATTGCCGGGAATTTCCCTTTGCCGAAAAGTACATCCCCAGCGTCGGTATGCAGAAAACATTGCATTTATTTGAAAATGATCGCCGGCATCTGAAGGCAACAGAAGCTCTAGCGCTGGGTCGCGTGGTAACATCTCACGCCTGATGTAGCCAAGTCTGCCGTCGTTCAACGTGCCGAAAAACCATATCGTTGGAAAAATGAAAATGAATATTAAGCCAACGACTAACTTTTTTTGCCTTGTCATATTCCAGCCTTTGAAATACACATGTTTGCCAAAGATTATGTATATTCCCAATGGCACAGTCATTATCCACATGCTCATGCTGCCTATTGTAGGCATTCCTCTTGAGACAAAATGGTTCCCAACGATAGGCCCTATAATTAAACTGGCCAGTATTATGCCTGCCTGAATCAAAACCGCTTTGGCATTGTCGCTCACAAACTAACCTCCATGCCTGGCCCGCTAGTCGGCATCCAGAAGAAAATCCCGCATTTTTATTGCGGCATGAAGAACATCGTCCGGTGTGTCCGGATCGTAGATTACTATGTTTAGCCTGTTTGTTATCATGTCTCTGGTCGTATTGCCGGGAATTTCCCTTTGCCGAAAAGTACATCCCCAGCGTCTGTATGCGCGAAACATTGCATTTATTTGAAAATGATCGCCGGCATCTGAAGGCAACAGAAGCTCTAGCGCTGGGTCGCGTGGTAACATCTCACGCCTGATATTGCCAAGCCTGCCGTCGTTCAACGTACCGAAAAACCATATCGTTGGGGCAAACAAAACGCCTATTATGCCAACTGTCAGCCTCCTTTGCCTTGTCATATTCCAGCCTCTGAAATACACATGTTTGCCAAAGATTATGTATATTCCCAATGGCACAGTCATTATCCACATGCTCATGCTGCCTATTGTATACATCCCTCTTGAGACAAAATGGTTCCCAACGATAAGCATTGTAATACCACTGGCCAGTATTATGCCTACCTGAATCAGAACCGCTTTGGCATTGTCGCTCACAAACTTACCTCCATGCCTGTCCCGCTAGTTTGTCCCCGTCACTCTTCCCCACATTGCCCTTGCGTAGGAACGCACTCTATCCGTGGTCATCGGATCAAGAATTATCATTTTTAAGCCATGCATCAGTTCGCGTTCCAGAAAAGGGGCAACCCAATCGCCTTCTGGCGTACCAGAATCCCTTCGTTTCACCGTTGCCCCTATACTATGATAATACCGCAACGCCGCGGTTTTCTCAACGGCTGCTTTTCCAGCAGCCTCCATACTATAAGGTATGGCATAGTTGCAAGGCATGATGGGAAAGACGTTGATCACAACCTTACACAAGGAAACTGGTTGGATCTTTGCGATGCTATCACCTGCCCGTTTGCCATTACGAAGCATGGGGAAGGTTACCGCCTTTTCACGGACGTAAAGGTAAACGACCGCTGGTGCGCTGTGGGGGTGGATGTAAAAAACATTGGGAAAGGCATGGAAATTAACTCGATTAAGAACCGTTTTTGGGTATAGATCCCGACTAATTTCCGACTCGATTATTTACGTATCCAAAAAAATAACCCCCGATCAAACGGCACTTCTGGAGAGGCCCAATCCCTCCCCATATCCATCCAATTAGGGGCTATACCTTGAATATCACATTGGCTGTGAAAAAAATCAAGTGCCAGGACGCTGCACGCAATGCTAAAATGAGGCCGGCACCGCCGTACCCTCCCTCTCGCGCCTCTTATGCTCAAGGTTCACATGGGCTTTACCCCGTCCTTGCCACATCTCGCCTGAAAGGGTATCATACCTTATGCAGTCGGTCGGTATTAACATAGGTTCAACAAGCCTGAAAATGGTGCTGCTTGAGGGCGGCGACCAGCAAGGCGGTACGGTGATATGGAGCGCCACGCTTCCCCACGAGGGGGACTTTGGCGCGGCGGTGCGAAAGCTCATGGCCGAGGGGAATATTCCCCAGGGAATCCCGGCCTTGGTTACGGGCAACGAGGGCCGTTTCATGTTCGGCGTTTCGGGTACGCTGGAACCGCTCTGCGCGGAGGCGGCCCTGCGGAACCTGGGCCTCAAGGCCGATGCCGTGGTCAGCATGGGCGGCGAGGATCTAATCGTCTACTCGCTGGATGCCGACGGCAAAATCATCAATAATTTTTCCGGAAACAAGTGCTTCAGCGGCACCGGGGAGTTCCTGAAACAGCAGCTTGCCCGTATGGACATGACCCTGGACGACATCGAAAAGGTGCCGGACACTGCCAAGGTCTACCCCCTGTCCACCCGTTGCTCGGTGTTCATGAAAAGCGACTGCACCCACAAGCTGAACAAACGGGAGGCCACCAAGGACGACATCGTGTTGTCGCTTTCGGACGTAATGGCCGTCAAGGTGATTGACTTCCTGAAACGTGCGAAGATAACCCAGGGCAAGGTCGTGCTTACGGGCGGCCTTGCGCTCAACAGGCACATCATCCGTTTCCTGCGAAAGAAGGCTCCGCAGATTGACTTCGTGATTCCCGAGGCCGCCTCGGTTTTCGAGGCCTTCGGCGCGGCGATAATGGCCCCCCAGGCAGGGAGTCCGCTGCCTCCCGTGGACAGGCTCCTCAAGACCAACGAGATACGCTTTGGCACGCTGGGTGCGCTCAGGGACTGGGAAAAGAAGGTTAGGCTTTTTGGCGGCGCCGGGGAGGCCAAGGTTCGTGCCGGGGGCCGCTACGTTCTGGGCGTTGACGGCGGTTCCACCACGACCAAGGCCTGTCTCGTGGACATGGAAACCGACGAAATCGTGGCAAGCCACTACGGACGCACCCACGGGGATCCGGTAAAGGCTCTAAAGGAATGTCTCGCCGTCATTCGAAAGAAAGTCGCCGCCGACACTGGGGGCAAGGAAATCGAAATCAGGCTTGTCGGGGCCACCGGCTCCAGCCGCGAGATACTCGGCGTGTTCCTGGAAACCCAGGGCGTGTACAACGAGATCATCGCCCACTCTGTGGGGACGACTTACTTTGACAAGGAGGTCGAGACGATTCTGGAGATCGGCGGCCAGGATGCGAAGTACGTGCTGCTGAAAAACGGCGTGCCCATCGACTATGCGATGAACGAGGCCTGTTCCGCCGGGACGGGTTCCTTTCTGGAGGAATCCGCCTCCGGGGATCTTTCGATACACAGCGCCAAGGACATAGGCCCCATCGCCCTAAACGCCGACGCTCCCCTCAAGTTTGGCGAGCACTGTTCGGCCTTCATCAACAGCGACATCCGCAAGGCGGTGCAGCAGGGGGCGAGCAGGGAAAATATCACGGCAGGCATCGTCTGTTCAATCGTGGCGAACTATCTCAACCGTGTGGTCGGCAACCGCACCATTGGCGGTAAGGTCTTCCTACAGGGCGGCGTTGCCAAAAACCCGGCGGTTCCCCTGGCTTTTGCCATGTTCCTGAACAAGGAAATCCTCGTCCCCCCTTCGCCGGAGCTGATGGGCTGTTTCGGCGTGGCCTTGCTGGCGAAGCGAAAAAACGCCGAGGGCCTGTTGCAGGAGCAGGATGTCGCAATCGACGAGGTTATAAACCGTGAGATCGGCTACGAGCGTGTCTTTGTCTGCCAGGCCTGCGAGAACCTCTGCCCGATTCAGGTGCTAAACGTGGGCGGAAGCAAGTACAATTTCGGAGGGCGGTGCAATCTTTACACCAATATGCGAAAGAAGGTCAAGGACGTGCCGGTTTTCGACTACGTGGAGAAACGGCAGAAGATGCTGTTCGAGGAATTCGCCGCACCCTCGCCTGCCGAAGCGGCTTCGGCAAAACGGGGCTTCACCGTCGGCATTCCCAGGGCGCTTTCCGTCCACACCCTTTATCCGCTGTACTCGTGGTTCTTCCACGAGCTTGGCATAAAGACATATCTTTCCACCGAGGTGGCCCAGGCCGGGATTGCCAGAATCGAGGCCCAGTACTGCTTCCCGGCGGAGATTGCCCACGGTGCCGTGCAGGACTGCCTGGACAAGGGCGTGGACTACGTGCTGCTTCCCCACTTCCGGGACATGCCAAGCTACGAGGAAAAGGTTCACGCCAATTTCTGCCCCATCACGCAGGCCCTTCCCTATTATATGGAAAAGGCCTTCCCCGACGTGGACAAAAACCGCTGGCTTCCGCTGGTGGTGAGCTTCAAGTTCGGCGAGGGCAAGGCCCTGGAGCTTTTCTGCGAGATGGCGAAACGGCTTGGCATAGGCGAGGCCGAGACAAAGGCCGCCTTCGACCTTGCGATGTCGAAGCAGCAGGCCTATTTCGATGCGGTACACGCAATGGGCAGGGTGGCGCTGGAGGATGCCCGTAAGGCTAACCGCCCGGTCATCGCCGTGCTGGGTCGCCCCTACAACGCCTTCACCCCCGAGGCGAACATGGGCATACCTCGCAAGTTCACCAGCCGGGGCTACTCGATTGTCCCCTTCGACATCCTGCCTTTCCACGACGAGCAAATCTTTCCGAACATGTACTGGTACTACGGCCAGCAGGACATGAAGGCGGCTAGCCTCCTTTCGAAAGAGGACAACATCTACCTTGCCTTCATCACCAACTTCTCCTGTGCGCCGGATTCCTTCATCCTGCACTACATCAAGTGGATGATGGGTCAGAAGCCGTTCCTCGTGCTGGAACTGGACTCCCACTCCGCCGACGCAGGGATAGACACCCGGGTTGAGGCTTTCCTGGACATCATAGACGGCTACCGTGCGAAGAAGGGCGATCTTGAGGCGGAACGATACGACAACGGATGGCGTTTCGTAAGCGAGAGGAAGTCGGGTGGTGATTTTGACCTTCGTATCGACAATGCCAGGACCGGGGAGAAGGTTCCCATCGTGGGGAACAAGCGTGTAAAGGTGCTGCTTTCCAACATGGGGGCGATTTCCACCGAGTACATGGGTGCGGCGGTGCGTGGCCTTGGGATCAACGCCGAGGCCCTGCCGGTGGCGACGGCCAAGACCGTGCAGGTTGCCCGTGCCCATGCCTCGGGGAAGGAGTGCGTTCCCAGCCATCTTGTGCTTGGCAGTGCGCTGGAGTTTGTCTTTGGCGAAAAATACCGCAAGGACGAGCTTTACCTGCTGTTCGTTCCCATCACCACAGGCCCCTGCCGCACGGGCCAGTATTACGTGTACTACGAAAACCTCTTTCGGGATCTGCGGCTGGAGAACATCGTCGTCTTTATCCTTTCCGCCGACAATTCCTACACCGAGCTTGGCTCCGGCTTTGCGAAGGCGATGTGGCACGGGCTTGTGCTTTCCGACTACCTCAAGGACATTCAGTGCGCACTGACCGCCTGCGCCGCCAACCGCACCCAGGCTCTTACGCAGTTCGAGGCATCGTGGCGCAGGCTGATGGATGTGGTGGAACGCAGCCCAAAAAAAATGTGGGACGAGCTTAAGCGCCTTGCCGAGGACGTGAAAAAAATCCCCCTAAAGCGCAACCTTGTGGACTGCCCCCGTGTGCTAATCGTCGGCGAGATCTACGTGCGCCGGGACGACTTCGCCGTGGGCGAGCTTATCGAGCTGATGAGCGAGCGTGGCATAGTGGTGAAGATCGCCGGCGTTTCCGAGTGGATTCACTACCTGGACTTTGTGCGCGAGTACGATCTTAGAAAGCGAATCAAACTGAGAAAACCCGGCACAAGGGTTCTGTCCGAGCCTTGGCGCAGGCTCAAAAAGCTGGAGCTTGAGATGTGGTGGAAGCACTCCGTGGAGAAAAAGGTGCTTTCGATTCTTGGCCCCACCAACCTTATCCCGGAAACGCCGCACGACATGAAGGTGATAATGAAGTACACCCAGGAGCATTTCCTGAACCTGGAACTCAACTCCGAGATTGCCGTGTCATCCGGTTCGGCGGCGGCGGCCATGGACGCGGGGTATTCCGGTATCGTGAACATCGGCCCCTTCGCCTGCCTTATCGGGCGTGTCATCGAGGGCCTGTTTACACCCTGGGCACGGGAGCGCAACTACCCGATTCTTTCGGTCGAGGTTGACGGGAACCTCTTGCCGCCGAACATTGTCAACAAGCTGAACATTTTTATGGTCAACGTTTTGCGGTTCAGGGGTGGGGGCGATGTTTCGTCGTTGGTGGATACGGCTGGAGATCAGGACTTGGGGGGATGTTGTTGTGCGGGAGAGGCCGGAGAGAAAAGCTGCTGTTCGTGATAGTGGATGAATAATAGTGGAACAGGAACGAGCATTACAACGTTAGAGTGTACAACAAAGGCTTGTTTCTGTTTACCTAAACGGGTAAACACCAATGGTCGCTCACCACCTAACGCCTGCGCCAACGCCTGCCCTAAGATGAAGGCTAACCCTCCAAGTCCAGCCCTCCGACCTGGTCCACTCCCTAAGTACCATGGGAAGGCTGACAAACGGGTTTACGAAAAGCTCCGTTCTCCGGCCGCCAATCCTTGCCCCAAGGGCCGGGGCAAACATAAGCCCGGTGGCCATGTGATGCCTATCCCCACGCTCCGTGATCCTTCCGCTGTTTATCAGGCCCCATCCAGTGCCACACTCAAGATAAAACGGGAACCCACCTGGGTAAAAACGTACCACCGCCAATGCTCCCATGGCGGACATTGTTCTAAGATCGTGCGTATTTACGAAAGCGCTGAATCCCAGTGAAAAGCCTCCGACTATGTACCGTTCGTAGTGTAGGCCAAAACCCACATAGGTAAGCTCAATCGAGAACCAGTTGCGGGCTCGCTTCTCTGTATCGGCATCCTGCACGATCCTTCTCCCTGCGGCACCCAGCAAAAATGCGATGAGATTGTTGTTTCGAATATTTTCGGTATATATAGTCCGAACCTCGGAGGTTTCAACCTCGATTGCCCGTACGCTTAGGCGGTAGAAATCTCCGAACGGTTCAAATGCGCCCGTTACAACAACCTGGATACCCATAGACCTCCCGATTGACTCTGCCGTTGCGTCATCGAATTTTTCGAAATTATTGAAATCCAGTTCCTGTGCGAACAGATCAAGCTGCGCTCGGTTTATTGTCGTAAATCCCCCCATGCCTACAAAAGCGATGATCATTGAGTCGATTAGGTAGCTCGACATCGTGGCGGAATCGGATTCCATGGATATTACCGCGATGCTCGTACCCCTTCCAAGCCCGTGGGAAAGTTCCTCCACCGTATCCTGGATTGCGGCGTCAAAATTAATCCCATTGGACTGTTGGGCATACGCCGTTCCCATCCCGATTGCCATCATGAATGTTAGCGACGCTACCGCAAACAAAACTTTCCTCATCATCAGGGGTTCCAGCCTAAAACCGAATAGTGTAGGAGAGGGAAACCATTTCAACCCTGTTTCTCCTGGACGTAAAAGAGATGTTCAACGATTCGGGATTGAGGATGGGTACCACTCTGTCATACCTCGTGTAAGTGGCAGATCTGACAATGTTTGTAACAATTTGGGTTACCACCAGTAACGGGCCGAAAGCCATGCCCACAAGCTCAAACGGGGCAGTATCGTAACTTAGAACCAACAGGCTCCATCCCAGCCCCGCGGAGGCTAGTTGAATTACGCCACCAACTATATCGCCCATAACAATGAAGGAACCAAAGCCAGGCAATATGGAGTTGATGGCCCATGTTCCCAATCGTTGGCCGACGGTAAATACAGGTGGGATGGCGGTGTCCTGCAGATACTTGCCTTGCAAAAAAGTGATCAGGCGGTCGTTTTGGACGTTTGCGGTATATACATTCAGAATGGCGGCGGTCTCTACCTCGATTATCTGCGCCCTGAAATGGAAGGAATTCCCGATAGATTTAAATGCACCCGTGACAACGGCCTGGGCACCTATGTATCTTCCAATTAGCTGTACCGTTGCTTCATCGATCTCCTCGAATGTCTGAAGATATAGTTCCTGAGCAACCTGATCAATATTGCTGCGATTCGCAACCGTAAGTCCACCCACGTCTGTCAAGGCGATGATCATTTCGTCGATTATGAAGCTGGACATCCTGGCAGAAGCAGCTTCCACGGCTACCACCGCAACCCTGCTGCCTCTTTCAAGGCTGGAGTAAAATTCTGTTGCCGCATTTCGGACTGCGGTGTAAAGGCTGATAGGCTGGATGTGTTGGGCGTATGCGGTTTCCACCCTAAATGTGGACATGCATGTTAGCACCCACGCTACAAACAATATTTTTTTCACTTTTTGTCTCCGCAATATTCGTTCATTCGTACAATAGTGCATCCCGAAGTTGGTTAAGCTGGTTGCTTAGGCTCATGTTTGTCGTCCTAAGGGACTGAACGTCCTGCCGTAGATTTTCGGCTAACTGCGCCTGCCTGTTGATGTCTGTCCGCAAGGTATCTACCTGCGAGTTCAGTGTGGCGTTTTCCTGTTGTAGGGTGTTCACCTGTGAGTTCAGCGTTGCGTTTTCCTGCTGTAGAGCCATCTGCGAGTCAAGCGTAACGCTTTCCCGTTGGAGAGTGGCCATCTGTGAGTTCAGCGTTGCGTTTTCCTGTTGAAGAGTGCCCACCTGCGAGTTCAGTACAGTGTTTTCCTGTTGAAGAGTGCCTACCTGCGAGTTCAGTGTGGCGCTTTCCTGCTGTAGGGTGCCCACCTGCGAGTTCAGTGTAGTGTTTTCCTGCTGTAGGATGCCCATCTGCGAGTTCAGTGTGGCACTTTCCTGCTGTAGGGTGCCTACCTGTGAGTTCAGTGTGATGCTTTCCTGTTGTAGGGTACCTACCTGCGAATTCAGTGTGGCACTTTCCTGCTGTAGGATGCCCACCTGCGAGTTCAATGTAGCGTTTGTCGATTGTAGGTTGCCAATGGTGTTTTCAAGCTGGGCAACAAACTGTGCCAAATCCGCTTCTGTTGCGCCCATGGTGTTTATTGTGTTTTCCATTGCCTCAAGTTCCCCCATAAGTCTGGCGATTTCCTGCTCCAGCCTTATTTCGGCATCCCTGTCGGGCGGTAATACTCCGGTACGTATGGCCTCGTTTGCGAGGCTGTATCTTGTCAACAATTCTTCGAGGGTGTCGGTCGCATGGACGTAGAATTCCCTTCTGGGTTGTGCGGCGCGGGAAACCTGAAAAATGGGATCATTGAGAATCACCCGTAGCGATAATATGGTTTCCTCGGCTTCGTGGAAGCGGTTTTCCGCAATCTGCCTACGGGCACTTGCAAACAAACCGGCTATCATGGTTTCCGCTCTTTCGGCCTGTGTCTGGTCCATTGAAAGCCGTGCGAACTCGTCGAGAACGGCTTCGAGTTCTGGGTCGGGCGTATGGGAATGGGGGGCAAGATCGTGGATGCGGACGTTAAGCTGGGCCTGAAGTTCTGCCTCTCGCATACGTGCCTCATCCAGTATCAGCGAGCGCTCATCCCATGCCAATGCCAGCGCTTCGCTGAGTTCTTCCTGTTGGGATCTGAGCTGTTCGTGAGCGGCCTGCTGTTCCGGGGTCAGTGCCACGCCGCCGGCAATAAGTCCCCGCAGTTGTGCCTCGATGCTGGCGTGGGCATCAAGCTGGGCCTGAAGCTCTGCCTCCCGTGCGCGAGTTTCGCTCAGTATCAGGGAACGCTCCTCCCGTGCCATTGCCAGCGCCTCGTGGAATGCTTCCTGCTGGGACCTGAGTTGTTCATGAGCGGCGAGTTTTTCTGGGGGCGGTACCTCGCCGATGGCGACAAATTCCTGCATCTGCGTTTCTATTTGGATTCGGGTGTTGAACTGAGCCTGAACTACCGCCTCCTGGATGTGGGCCTCGTTCAATATGCGGGAACGCCCCTCCTGTGCCTGCGCCAGTTCCATGCGAAGCCTTTCCTGCCGTTCCATTAGTTGCCCGTAAGTGGCCAGTTGTTCCGGGGTTAATATTTCGCTGTCGGCAATAAGTTCCATTTGCGCTTCGACTTCGGCTAGAAAGTGGGTTATTATGGCAATTTCCATATCCTTTACTCCCAGCATGTCGGAGGTTTCCCTGCGAATTTCGTCGATAATCGTGCGCTCCATGGGGTTGAACACCCTTATACCTTGGCGGGCCTGTATGCCAGCCTCATCCTGTAACGAGTAAAGTGCGTAAAGGCCACCTGCCAGAGCCGCTATCGCAAAAAAATTGACCAGAATCGGAAAAAGCCCCCCGTTTTTTTTCGCCTTTAAGCGCTTCCCTGCCCCTTTCCCGTCTTCCGTCTCGGCGGCAAGGGATTGGCGGTTTCTTTCCGCAATACCGTTTATATGCACGAGAATTTCCTGTTGCTCTTCTGCGGAGATTCCCGAAGCTGTGTCGAAGACCATCTTGGAGCTGCCTGGAATATTTTGAGGTTTATGGATTCGGCTTTCATGTGCCGTCCTACTGTCGTTTTTACGGGACGGCTGTTCCCGATGCGGCAAGGGATTGTCCTGCGAAGGAAAAGAGGAGGGAACGGACGGGGCGTTTTTTGGGGCAACGCCATCGACATGAACGAAAACTTCCTGCTGTTTCCCCTTGGGACCCTCCATGTTTGCATCGACAAGCATCTCAGAGCCGCCGAAAACCCCATAGGGTATGGGTACGCGGCTGCCAGGTGCAGTCGCCGTCGCGGTCCTTCTACCACCTTTGCCAGACCTTGCTAGTTTGTCCCTTTCATGTACCGCAAGAGAATCGCCCTTCATACACATGAAATCGCCGAAAAACTGCAGTTCCCCTTTCTGCACCCGATCGAGGCCCCTGCCACTTCCTTTGCTATTGCCAGCCATTGCTCTCTCCTTAAATTTACGCCCACCTTGTAAAACCATCTGGTACAAGTGGTGGAAGAGATTACATACATATAGTATAGTGCCACATGTGGCACTTTTGGAAGTTTCCTGGATAGGGAACCACGGAAATCAATTTTCACATCCCATATCATGATATAAAGTGGGGTATTATGGATGAAAACAGCAATATAGCCAATCACTTCGCGAAGATTGAAACAAGCAGGGAACACAAGGGCTACTTCCACAGC
>Ga0209755_10003653_pt1 | contig 19017 bp, 12 predicted proteins | sample TergutCo191P1_FD_187301 | JGI IMG/M metagenome (GOLD analysis project Ga0209755, IMG submission 187301) | Cornitermes sp. P1 segment gut microbial communities from Petit-Saut dam, French Guiana - Co191P1 (SPAdes) (version 2) | ecosystem: Host-associated > Arthropoda: Insects > Digestive system...
CATTGTCCCATGCGCTGTTTCCACTTGCGCGGCTTCTGGCCGCCCGGGGACAATGGGATCGGGCAAGGGATCTCCTCGTCGTCGCCAACGCCCGGCACCCCGACGACCCGGAAATAAATGCCGCCCTGACGGAAGCCCTGAGCCATGCCGGGGACCCCGTCGACGTTATCGATCTAATACGACAGAGGATCACCGCGATCCCGCCAAGGGTAACGCCCGCACCGATTACCCCTGGGGAGGGAACCATGCGTATCGGCATCGGCGAAAACCGGCGACTGGTTTCGGTCAGGGCCGGGGGCGGCTTTGACATCCGAAACGCGGTGACCGGGCAGATTCTGCATGGTAGTAACACCGGAGAACAGTTCTGGATCGAGTGGCGCGGAAACGGCGCGTTTGTAATGCTCGACGCGGACGACAGGGTCCTGCTTGAAAGCTCCGTTCCGGTGGTGCACGAACTCCGCAGCAACCGGGACACCTCGATAGTGGCGGGCGCGGCGGCGGGGGCCAGCCGGACGTTCCGGGGGGATCTGGAATTCCGGCCCGGTGCCAACGGCGTAACCGTTGTGAACATCGTTAACATGGGGGATTACCTTCTGGGAGTCGTCCCGGCGGAACTGCCCGCAAGCTGGCCGATGGAATCGTTGAAGGCTCAGGCAATTATCGCCCGGTCCTACGCCATCGCGTATCGCGGAAGGTTTGCGTACAGGGGTTTCGACATCTGGGGCGACGCCCGTTCGCAGGCCTACGGCGGCGTGGGAAGCGAGCACCCAAGATCCACGGCGGCGGTGAACGCCACCCGAGGGATGATCCTTGTGGGGGAAAGCGGCGAGCCGCTCGCGGCGTACTACTCCGCAAACCACGGCGGCCACAGCGAGGACTCGCTGGTCATGTGGGGGCGCGAGGCGTACATGCAGGCGGTGGCGGACACGATGCTTCCCCCGCGACCCTCCCCCCTCCCCCCAGGGGATCTGTTCCGCTGGGTCAGGGACAACCCGCAAACCTATTCCAACATCCCCAGGTTTTTCTTCGCCAACACCTACCGCTGGGAACGCTGGATATGCCCCGTGGAAATCCGTCGCCGCCTGATCGCGGACTGGCGGATTAGACAGGATCCCGGGGAGATTCGGCGAATCGTGAGCAGGGGCCGGGGCATATCCGGGCGAATAGTCGAGCTGGAAGTGCAGGGAAGCGAGGGGACCGTGCGCGTAAGGGGCGATGCGGTATGGTTCACAATGGGGGGTCTGCGATCAAGCCTTTTTACGATACGCTCCAAACAGGACGCTGACGGCAATGTCCAGTATTTTGTTTTTCAGGGAGCCGGTTACGGCCACGGCATGGGGATGGACCAACACGCGGCGGCGGGAAAAGCCAGCCGGGGCATGGACGCCGAAGAGATACTCCGCCACTTTTACCCTAGGGCATCGCTTCGACAGATATACGCTTCTTTGTTGCAATAGTAAACCCGGGGTTCGCTCACTGCATCCCCGCCCCGCGCAGAAGCTCCCTGGGCTTCGACCCCTGGGCCGGCCCGACAACCCCCTGGTGTTCCATAATCTCCACCAAACGTGCCGCGCGGTTGTACCCGATCTTCAGCCGGCGTTGGATGTAACTCGCGCTGGCCTTCCCTTGCTGCATGACGATTTCCAGAGCCTTGTCGTAAAGCGGATCGTCGCCCTCGGAAAGGAACGCGGGATTCGCGCCCTCCTCCTCGTCGTCGAAGAAAATCTCGTCGTCGATGTAGTCCGGTTCGCCCAGGGTCTTGACGTGGGCAACCACCGCCTCCACCTCGTCCTCAGAGACAAAGGCCCCCTGCATACGTGTCGGGAAGGGATCGACCACCCCGGCGTAAAGCATGTCGCCCTTGCCCAAAAGCTTTTCCGCGCCAACCATGTCTATGATGATCCGGCTGTCCATCTTGCTCGCCACCATAAACGCGATACGGCTAGGAATGTTCGCCTTGATAAGCCCAGTTATGACGTCAATCGAGGGTCGCTGGGTTGCAAGCACAAGGTGGATCCCAACGGCGCGGCTCATTGCGGCGAGTCGGGCGACGGTGGACTCTAGCTCCTTGCCGGTGGTGGCCATGAGGTCGGCGAACTCGTCGATTATGATCACGATATAGGGCATCTTTTCCTGGGCGATGTTCCTTTCCTTGATGCGCTTGTTGTAGTTGCGTATGTCCCGGACCCCCAGCGAATCAAGACACGCATAACGCCGCTCCATTTCGAAAATGCAGTACTGCAAAGCCTGAAACGCCCGCTTCGGCTCGGTTATGACCGGGGTCAGAAGGTGTGGAATATCGTTGTAAAGTTTCAGTTCCACGATCTTGGGATCGATAAGGATCAGCCGGCAGTCAGAGGGCGGCAGACGGTACAGTATCGAAAGGATCATCGAGTTGACACAGACGGATTTACCCGCGCCGGTGGCCCCGGCGATCAGAAGGTGGGGGGTCTGGGTCAGGTCTATGGTCTGGGCCTCGCCCCCTATGTCCTTGCCCATCACCACCGGGATCTCCGGCCGCTTGCCCTCACGCTGCATCTCCCACTCGATGATTTCCCGGAACGAAACGATGTTCCGTTTCGCGTTTGGCACCTCTATACCCACGGCGTGCTTTCCTGGGATCGGCGCGACGATACGCACCGACGACGCGGCAAGACGCAGGGCGATGTTGTCCTGCAGGTTGACGATGCGGGAAAGTTTTACCCCCGCCGCCGGCAGGATCTCGAACATGGTTACCACCGGGCCTTTCCGAATTCCGGTAACCTCTGCCTGTATCTTGAATTCCTCCAGCGTCTCTTTCAGCGTCATGGCCGCGTCTCGCGTCGCCTGGTCTATTACCCAGTATTCGCCGTCGGGGTACTGGTTAAGTATTTCCAGCGGCACGCCGTATTTTCTTTTCGGCGAAGGCGCGGGCGATCTCGGCAGTGGTGGTGCGGGTGGTTCCGGCGGTTGTTCCACCGGCTGGTCCTTCGATTTCTGTTCGCCGTGGATTGCCGCCGCAGTCTCGGCTTCCTCAAGCGCGCGCTCGATGTCTGCCGCGAAGTCATCCCCCATGGTTTTTTCGGTTTCGATGGTTATGGTGATTTCGTCGGTTATATCGTTCCAGACGTTAAGAGACGGCTCGTCCTCCTCTGGCCTTTCGTCCATTTCAACTTTTGCCTCGTTCGAGGTTTTGGTTTCCCAGCTCGTGTCCCCCAGATATTCAAGGGCGAGGGGCGCGCGAGGTGCCATCGCTGGCAGGTCCAGCTCTATGGTTTCCACCTCGCCCTCTTCCCGGCTGTAGGTTACTGGCTCTTCCGTTTCCAATTCCACGGAATCAACCCATTCCCCTATGGCCGACGAGTCGATACGCATTTCCGTAAACTCGGTCTCGAATTCGGTTTTGGGCGGGGGCAGGAAAGGCCCCTGCTTGCGAAGCCGCCAGACCCTTCTTTTTCCGTACACCCTGGCTGGCGGGAACAGCTTGTTCCTTAGTAATTGCAGACCCACCACCTGCAAAAAAGTCAGCAGGACTATCATAATGCCAAGGCCAGTTCTTCCAGTAACGTATAGGAAGGTATTTTCCCTGGAAAGGCCATCAAAGTCGCGCATAAGGATAAAGCCGATTCCCAGCGTCATGAACGGCAGAACCGACGTGTTCAGCGTGAAAATCTTTTCGGGCCGCCAGCGGGGATCGAGCAGGATATAGGCGGCGTAGCCAAGGTAAACCGGGACGAAGAAAGCCAAAATACCGTAGGAATGGGAGAAAAACGTCCCCAAAAGCGGGTTGAAGGCCCTCATCCCAAACACCGCCCCCAAAAGCGAGAACCCCATCGCAAGGGAGAAAATTCCAAGTATCGCCGCAGCCACAATCCCCGCCACGCGATACTTAAAATTCTCGCTCTCCTTTATGTCGTTAAGGAATCGGTTCCACACCCCCCCTATTTTCAGAAAAAAATCCGAAGCGCGGGTAAAAACATCCATGTATTGCAAAACGCAAAACCCCCATTGAAGTCATGCCTCCCATTTCAATATCGGCGTATTTCGCCCTCCGTTGACGGTTTTTGAGGCCGAAACCGCGATCCCCACGGCAAATTTGCATGACTTTAGGCCCTGCATGTGTCGCTACAGGTTAAAAGCGCCCGAAAAACCGCTCAAAACCCAACTTTGTCAGAAAACAATTGGTACAAAATTCAAAAAGCCCAAAAAAATTTTGTTTTTGCCCGGGCTTTTGGGCTGGGGGCACTTGAATAGCCATGGTGGATTTAGTATATTGTTATTAGTCTAACGGAACAACAGATGAGACATTCAACGCTAGCCTAAGCAGTCATCTACAGTGTAGCACCTTGGCTTTTCAGCATTGTTTCGTAAGACGGCCCCTTGGGTTTCCTCACCTCCTTTTCCCAAGGGGTTTTTACTTAACACATGGCCCTTTCAAGCCGGTTCGGTTTTGGAAGGGCTTTTTTTTCGGTTTAAACGGCCAAACGTGGAAACGACCCTTTACCTGCACCCGAAATACCTGTATACATAAGTAATGCTTCCGGGTAACAGAAAAATACGCGTGGGAATTCTCTTTGGCGGCAAGTCGGCAGAACACGAAATTTCGCTCCAGTCCGCCGGGAACGTCTACGACGCCATCGACAAGAACAGTTTCGAGCCGGTGCTTATCGGCATAGAGAAGAGCGGGAAATGGCGGATGACCGGCGATTCCGTTTCGCTGCCGAATTCCGGGGGGGGCGTGGCCCTGATTCCCGAGGCCGGGGGGGCGTTGTACGGCCCGCTCTCCGATCCCGCATCCGGCGCACCGACTACACTGGACGTTGTGTTTCCTATATTACACGGCCCTTTCGGGGAGGACGGCACGGTCCAGGGCCTTTTAAAACTGGCCGACGTGCCCTTCGTCGGTTCCGGGGTGCTGGGATCCGCCGTGGGCATGGACAAGGACGTGATGAAGCGGCTTTTCCGGGACGCGGGCATACCCGTGGGCAGGTTCCTTACCCTTAGATCGCGCGAGTCGCCCCCTTCCTTCGCCGAGATCGAGGCCGCGCTGGGCAGTCCCGTTTTCGTCAAGCCGGCTAACATGGGATCCTCCGTGGGGATAAGCAAGGTCGGCGACGCGGCCGGGTTTTCCGAAGCGATCGCGGAGGCGTTTCGGTACGACACGAAGATAATCGTGGAGGAGTACGTCCGGGGCCGCGAGATCGAATGCGCCGTGCTGGGCAACGAGAACCCCGCCGCCTCGGTTCCCGGTGAGATTGTCCCCAATCACGATTTCTACTCCTACGACGCGAAATACCTTGACGAGAACGGTGCCGCGCTGGAGATCCCGGCAAAGCTGGACGACGAAACCGCCGAACGAATCCGTACCCTTTCGGTAAAGGCGTTCCGGGTGCTTGGCTGCGAGGGGCTTGCCCGGGTGGATTTTTTTCTGCGGGAGGACGGCGAGGTGCTGATCAACGAAATCAACACCATGCCGGGCTTTACCAAGATAAGCATGTACCCGAAACTCTGGGAGGCCAGCGGCATCGGGTACACCGAGCTTATCGGCCGCCTTATCGCCCTGGCGATAGAAAGGCACGAAAAAGAGCGGGCCCTGAAAACCAGCCGTTAAAGGGCCGCCAGTTACGGGAAACCCCGTATGGTAAAACATCCCGGCTTAGGATAAAATGTACCCATGCACATACCCATCACGCGATACGGTCTGCCGCAGGTTCTGGTGTATCCCGCCCTGACGCTGGCCCTGACGGTCGCGCTTTTCGTTGTCCTGCCCCCCGGCGTTCCGCTTGTCTTACTGACGATTTTCCTTGCCCTTGTGCTGGTCTGGATGCTGGCGTTTTTCCGGGACCCCCGGCGGGAAATCCCCATGAACGAGCTTGTCCTGCTTTCCCCGGCGGACGGAACGATAACGGACATTACGGAAGCGGAGGTTCCCGAGCTGGGCGGCAGGGTGCTATGTATAGGAATGTTTCTTAGCATTTTCAACGTCCACGTAAACCGGGTGCCCTGTTCGGCCCGTGTCGATGCGGTAAACTACAAAAAGGGGAAATTCAAGAACGCGCTGGCCGGGGATTCGGCCAAGGTCAACGAGGCGAACGAGGTGTTTATGACCAGACTTGCCGAACCGCGCGACAGGCTTTTGGTAAGGCAGATAAGCGGGGCAATCGCCCGACACATCGTCTGCAAGGCCGCGCCGGGGACGGAGTATGCCCAGGGCGCGAAGTTCGGCATGATCAAGTTCGGTTCCAGAACGGAACTGTACGTTCCACTGGGCGAGGGGGAAATTTCTGAAAGGTATGATATTGTCGTGAAAATCGGCGACAAGGTAAACGCCGGTCTTAGCCCCCTTGCCGTGTATAAAAGCGGATAAAGGTATAAAATGCGACCTATAAACCAGCGAAGGCTGCCTCTAAGGGCAAGGGGCCCGAGAAGCCCCAGAAGAAAAAGAAGGAAGCTGAAGCACATTGCCGTGCTTCCGTCGCTGGTCACGCTGCTGAACGGCATGGCCGGTTTTACCGCCATTTTTCTGGCAAGTCAGGGCGTGGGCACCGTGTGGGAAATTGACCTGCTGCCGGAAACCAACCTTTCGTTTTTTGCCCTTGCCGGTTACATGATCTTTCTTGGCATGATTGCCGACATGCTCGACGGCCATATCGCCAGAATAAGCAAGTCCACCTCAAGCTTCGGCGCACAGCTTGACAGCCTCTGCGACGTTATCACCTTCGGCGTGGCCCCGGCCTTTCTGATGCTGCAACTGGTCGAGGCGTATTCCTATTATCTAAGGTTCGCAAGTCAGGATTTTACGCTGATGTTCGAAAGGATCGTGTTCCTGATAGCGATCGTGTACGTCATGTGCGCGATCATACGTCTGGCGCGGTTCAACGTCGAAAGCAAGACCGACGACACCCATCTTGGTTTCGTCGGTCTACCCTCCCCCCCCGCCGCCGGCATAATCGTAAGCATCGTTGTTTTTCAGCAGGACTTTCTGCCCAGAATCAGCCGCTGGGCCGCGAGCGTCGACGGCTTCGCGATGGCCATAATCTGGATCCTTCCCCTTGTAACACTGCTGGCGGGGCTTCTTATGGTAACCCGCATTCCCTACCCGCATGTGGTAAACCGCATCCTGAGCGGCAAGAAAAGGTTTTCCACTTTTCTGTTAATCCTGTTCGTGCTTCCCCTGATGATCTGGAACATCCAGCTTGCGATGGCACTTGGCTTCTGTATCTTCGTTTTGTACGGTGTAATACGCTGGCTTTTTACCGCGCCGGCCCGCAGAAGAAAAGGGGCGGAGGCCAGAACGGATAAATCGTGGGAGAGGAACCTGGGCAGCGGGATTTAAGGGGGGAATTGCAAGGCATGGAGAAGGACAGTATTGAAAAAGCAATTGTAAATACCGTCGCACTATGACTCCTTGACAATTCCACTTTTTGCCACTAAAGTTACTTTATGAATTTGTCAAGAATCCCTGAAAAGTACCGCCATGACATTGAGAAAGCAACTTCCTGCCTGAAGGAGGAAGGGTGCACCGCAGTTTTTCTCTTTGGCTCGTTGGTTACAGGGGAACATACCGACTCGTCGGATATTGATTTGGGGATTATGGGGCTGCCCCCTCAAAAATACATCAGAACCTACTCAAAGCTAAACAACATAATAAAAATCCGATTTGATCTAGTGGACTTTGACGAAAACAGGGGTTTATACAATTTGCTGCATTCCATTGGCGAAATCGAAAAAGTTGGGTAATACATGAAACCAGAAACACTGCTGAAAGTTGAATTTGAAATATCACAAATAGATGATCTGCTGGCTGACACCATGGCATTGTTAAAATTGGTCCATCACAAAAAACCTGATACGATAGAAAGTGCCGCACTCGGGTTGTTTCTACACTCTTTCTACAGTGGCATTGAAAACATAATGAAATTCACCGTGAAAGAAACACGAGGCAAGTTGCCAGATGGCAACAAATGGCACAAGGAATTGTTGGATCTGTGTTTCACAAAAGACGATGCTCAAAAAGAATTGTTTAGCGAAAAACTAAAAATTGTGTTGGACGACTACTTGAGTTTCAGGCACTTTATACGAAACACGTATAGCTTTAAAATAAAATGGGAGCGCATGGCACATTTAGTCTTAAATATTGACATGAATTGGGGCAATATAAAAACCGATATAAACAATTACATCGAAGCTCACCGGCAAACATGAGATGAAGGTTTAGCTGTGGGGAGTAATGGATTAAACCCGTGATATTATGTCCTCCACAGGAAAAACAAGAAAGGAGCTGGGTTAAAGTAGGACACCTGTCGCGTATCGCCCCAGAAAATGCACACCTTTAAGGCGGAAAAGTGCTATAATTAATATATGGAGTAAAAACCCAACCGAGGTGAGGGGCATCGGTGTCGTAACACAAGAGCCAGGAGTATCAAATGAAGAATTTAGGCAGGATATCATTTTTTTGTATCATTTTTTCCTTTGCAACGGCTGTCGGCCACGCCCAAGTTGACCGGCAGGAACTGGAAAGGCACCAGGCACCGGTAAATTTCGTCAATTTTGAAGGCCCGGTCATACGGAACGAGACCAGGGAACAGATTCGCCAGATTGGCGTGGGCCTGGGACAGGCCATCGCCGCAGGGCAGACCCAGGCGGGAACCCTGGGCTGGTACTTCGTGATTAACGTCGTTTCCCCGCCGGACGGGGACAGGCTCGACGCCGACATTTTCGGGATAGGCGCGGGCGCGGCCGTGGACCATATCCGCAACCTCCGCGTCATAATACAGGGCTATCTGCAAGCGGCGTACAACTACTCGGAGGCGGACGCCACGCTGCTGTCGCAGTTTATTACCATATATAACGCCGTAAACCGGGCGGACTGGGAGTTCATTTCAAGGCGTTACAAGGCCCCCGTTCTGAACCACCTTACCCCCCAAAACGTCGGGATTTCGGTCCGCTTCGACGAATGGGCTGGCCAGACCCGTATGCTGATCCCCCTTTCCGGCATGGGCGACCTGAGTGCGATCGATACGGCGGCTATTTCGGACATGCGCGTAATAGACGAGCTTCGCAGGGAAGACGGCATGGGGCTGGAACTGCGGATGGACCTTGTGGACTTGATGGAGCGGGAAGCCGCGGAGGCGGAAGCCAGGGCCGCCGCACTTAGGGAGGCCGCCAGGCTTGAGGAGCAGGCGCTTGCCGAGGAAAGGGCAAGGCTCGCGGCGGAACAGCAGCGGATCGCCCAGGCCCAAGCCGCGGGCGAGGTAACCCCAGCACTTGCCCAGGCCCAAGCCGCGGCGACGGCCCAGGAACAGGCGCTTGCCGAACGGGAAGCCGCCCTGGCGGCGCAACAAGCGCAAGCGGCACAACAGGCGCAGTTTGCCGAGCAAAGGTTCGACGACGCCCAGCAGCACAGGGAGGCCATCGCCCAGGATCAGCAGCAGCTTATCATCGCCCAGGCGGGGCTTCCCCCGCAGTTGCCTCCGCCCCCTCAACAGCAGGGATTCCTTACCGTGGTTATCGAACGGCAGGGGGCCACCATGGGAAGGCTGGTTAGCATAGACCCCGCCACCAGGCAGCAGCGCAACTCGCCACTGACCACGGTACAGGCAAGAACCATCACTTTCGTCGACGGCAGGCTGCTTGCCATTGCCGGGGAGCGCGTGGGCCAGGGCGCGGTACGCCTGGTCGAAATAGACACCCGCAGCCTGGAAATGGTATCGCAGGGGGAGGACGACATTCACCCAGGCAGCCTTATCTGGCAGAACGGCATGTACCTGTACGCCATTACCGCAGACCACGCCAACGGTGGCACGCTGAACCTTGGCCGCTTTGACAGGAACCTTGTGCTGCAGGCCAGGTCCGAGGTGGCGATTCACCCCAACGCCTCGATAAGCGTGCAACAGGGCAGCCTTATGACCCAGCGGGCGGACGGCACCGCGGCGGTTCTTCACCCGGTGAGCCTGGCGGAGAATTAGGGCCATGCAAAGAAAAGGATATCTTCTGCTATTCGTTTTCGGCCTGGCCGTGTACGCCCATGGGCCTGGCTTGGAACCCGAGTCCGAACAAATGGTTAAAGAGCTTACGTCCGAGCAAATAGAGCGGCACGCTTACGAACTTGGCGTTCCCTATGAGGCCCTGCGGCGATTGGTCGATTCGCACAGGCAGCCGGTATTAAACAGCCCCAATGCGGAAGGGGCGCAGCCTCTTTCCTTTCGCGAGCTTGACTTTAAGAGGGCATCCGACATGCTAAGCGAAGGGTACTACTACGTGGTTTACGCATGGTATTTTTCCCAGCGCGGGCGGACGGTTTTCCTTGACGCCTCGTCGCAAGATTCCAGCATGATATCTTTTGACGCAAATTTTCTGGTGGATATTCCCGAGCGCTCCTATGTTGTCGCCCTGATTGGCGTTAGGGCCGACGTGTTTGGAAGGCCCAGGGAATTGTTCCTTGAAGAATTGGTGTTAAGGCGATAAAAAATGCCCGAACAAGCTTTCGCGTTGTTCGGGCACCCTTTCGCATTTTAAAAACCGGAGCTAACCTTAAATTTCGTCACCCACAAAAAGAATGTTGTTTATGGAGTGGTTCCCGTTGTTGGCAGCTAATGCAGCTCCATCTGAACGGCGGGCATTGGTTGCTATCCATACCCTGACTTGCACGACAGCCTGGTTGTTCACGGTCGAGGGCAGGGAGACATTGGCAATAGTTGGGTGCAAAACCGCCCCCCCATCGACATCGTTACCAGGAATTGTTACCATATTGCCGAATTCCGTCCATGCTCCGCTTGTGTCAAGCCGGTAAGCCAATCTGAATTGACCGGGACCGTTGTTACTTGCGGACTGGTGGGCGGAAAATGTGATATTTTGATAACCAGCAGTGCTTAGAGCGATAACCCAGCCTGCCGAGTTTTGAACGGTTATAGGTTCCGATGGGGATGTGGCATTACCTTGACCGTCAGGAGTAGGAAACCACCCGTTTGCTACGGTATTGCCGCCGATATTCGGGACATTGATAAGTACACCGTCAGTATTAAAAGTTGCCTGAGCTCCGCTGGCATAGAAGAATTCCAGCGTTGTCCCCGTCATGCGAGTTCCGGAAGTAGCAGGCCAGGCAGGTGCCGCAGGAGAAGCCTTGGTATAATTCCATTCCGCAATAGGGGGAGCCCCAGCGTCGGTACTCGTACCCGCAAAAACGATGTTGTTTATGGATGTGTTCCCTGTCCCGGTACCAAGTGTGGCACCTTGACGGTTCACATCACTTGATATCCATACTCTGATTTGAACAACAGCTTGGTTTTCAACTCCACTAGGCAGGGCAAGATTGTGAAAAGTCTGAAAGAATGTATCTCCTTGCGGGAGGTCTGTATATACCACTTCCGCATTTGGAATTAGCGTCCAATTACCTGCTGTTCCAACCCTCCAGGCCAATCCGAATTCACCGGGTCCATTGTTGCTTGAGGCTTGCTCGGCGGAGAATCTGATATTCTCATAGCCTGTAGTGTTTAGGGTGATTATCCAAGCTGCAGAATTTTGAACAGTTACTCCAGTGCCAGCCGGAAGCGGAAGCCATCCGTTGTCAGCTACACCGGGAGCATTGATAATTCTATTTCCATTACGGAGTGTTGCCCGAGCCCCATCTGCATAAAAGAACTCAAGGCTTGTCCCTGTTACTCCTCCGCTACCGAAAGTCGCCGGAAGGCTTTGTGGCGCAGCAGGAAAATTCCCTGAGGTATAGTTCCACGACGCAAAAACGGTTCCATCGGACGGCGACGGTTCCTGAACGGTGACGTTTACCGAAGCTGTTAAAGTCCCAGTTATCCGACCGCCAGTGACATTAAGCGTTACCGTCGCGTTTCCCTCTTCCGCTCCAGTAATTGCGAATGTGGCGGCATTGGTGGCCCCGTATGTCAGAACGCCCGCGGAGGACGACACGGACCAGGCAAAAGTAACCCCTGCAATATCCGAGCCGCTCGGCGTAAACTGCGCCGAAAGCGTAACGGGGGGGCCTCCACTGGTCACCGTTAACGCCCCGGCTGCAACGCCGGCTCCGATAATCGCTACGGAGCCGGGAGGATCCGGCGTCCAATTCGGTTCCGGGAACGTCGGCGTCCACGCGCCATAGGCAAGATTCCTCGGCCTGAACACCTCTATCTGGTCGTCGGCGACTGCACCCGCACGGGCTTGCCAGTCAATGCCCTTGAAGTCGTTGAAATTGTTGGTGGCATCATCAAGGTTTGCGCGGCGAATGCTCGTCTGATTGGAGATTCGGTATGCCGGAGCGCCCTTGGCACCGTGAATTACGTCATTATCGCTGGTCCGAGTGTTGACAACCCCAAGCAAGTCGATAAGGCCGGCGGCAACTTCCGTTCCCACGGTTGCGTCGGAAGGTTCGGTAGCGTTGGCTGCTGGCATGAGAGTGCGCAGATCAGTAGCCTCATGGCTCAAGTCGGACGGGTTGTAGACGGTCAGCGGCACTATGCCATCCATCAGCGCCAGCCTGAAGGCGCGATTGCTCAGTTGGAAATAAGGCAGATGCATGTCCGCGTCCGTATCGGGAAGTTGCAAACGCGCGTTCGCATCCCCAACCGTACCAAGAATAAGGAACGAGTGGCCAGCGGGGATTTCTCCGCTTAGGGGGATTACGTTCCACCCAGAACCCTGTCCGACCGCCCATTGCAGGGAAAGGCCGTCCAGGTCGATAGTGGCATTGGAACGGTTAAACAATTCGACAAATGTGCGGTGGGCGTTGTTTCCAGTGCCACCGGCAACCGCGGCGGCGTGAAGGATAATCAAGTCGTCGGCATGTTCGCTCCAGTCCCCTGGTCTGGTGGGTGGCTCGTATCCGCGAACGTTAATGGTAACGCTGTCGGTTCGCCCGGCCGCGGTGGTGGCGGTGATTGTAACCGTGCCAGCGGCGATCGCCGTTACGTAGCCACCATTGGTAACAGTGGCCCTTTCGGGAGAGCTGGAAGTCCAGCTTGCGTTCTGATAGTACTCCGTACCGGGGATTATACGCGCACGCAACTGCACGGTATGCAGGGCACCCTCCCCCCCATACGGAGCTACCCACAGATCAAAGCCCCCAGCAGGCACACCATTTTTGAAAATGGAAATGTTGTTGTCATTCACTCCATTCACTGGATTATCACAGCCGATAATCGCAAAAGCCAGCAAAGCCACGCCAGCCAAAGCCAGAGCTAACTTGCCCGTAATTAATTTTCTTCGCATATAATGCCTCCAAAGTTTATTGAAGGGGTATCCAAACGGACGACCCCGCTCAAAATCTAACGCCATGCTAAGCATGAAAGCCCCGGACTGTAAACAGAAATCACAGGGCTTAACGAACAACTAACCAAAACAATATGGAAAACAAACATCAGCCGAACCTACCGCAGAAACCCGTCCATCCAGATTATGCGCTGATGGAACCAGTTGTTCAGGTATTCCACCTGCCCCCTCCAGGTTGGGATGGCGACAATCGACGACGGGGTGCGGAAGGTCGCGCGGCCGAGTTTTTCGTTCCAGCGTTCAAAGTTGCGTTCGAAGCAGTCCTGGTACCTTACCGCGACGCGCTCAAGTTCCCTAAGCATGTCCTGCACTTGGTCGTCCCTTATCTGGTTCCAGCGCGCTCGAACCTCGTCCCTAAACCAGCCCTTGCCCATTAGGTACCGCAGCCATAGGTTATCCGTGGCCGCCCACGCGCCAACCGGCCCGGGATTCCAGCCAGGCCTGCCACCACCGGCGGAGGCGCCGGCGCTTTGGTCGAAGTCCCACATCGGGCCGGCGAACAGCTTGGGCCTTGTGGCACCGGTGCTGTGCGTCCAGTCCTCGGCGTTCGGTACCTGCCGAATCTGGAAGCGAACGCTCGACACGGCCACGTCGTGATTCTTGAAAAACTCGTGCATCAGGTAGAAATCGACAAAAGAGGGTACATCGATTATGCGCCGGACAGCCGCCTCGTCAAAGCCAGTCAACAGGCCTTCCATCCGTATGGTTTGCTCAACCAGGTTCACGAAATCCCGGGCGAACGCCCAACCGCTTTGCGGGGTTGTACCGTCCCGCCATCCGGTGTTATTCGCAACACTCCCTCTCATAAAACCCGCGGTTTCGGGGATGGCGATTTCAAACGGTATGCCCTGATTCGTCCAAAAGAACTGCTCAAAATTATTGCTGATATGACCGCCGACGGTGGCGGCACCAGGGGTCGGATAGGGGATGCGCCATCCCCCAACCTCGTTTTCCGTAACAAGGGCTTCCCCCCAAAAGCTGGTAGGTACGGTGTCGTGATGACGGCACCACTCAATAAGATACTCCGCCAGGTGGGGAGTGGCATTCAAGCCCTGGTGGGGGCTAAGTTGAATGCGGATGTTGTCGACCTGGTCGCTTAGCAGGTAAACGCCACGGTATTCGCCGGCCATGTACAGATGCACCATGCGGTGCATGGGCGTAAAGAACATTGGAACGTTATTGTTGCGGACGCGGCTGCTATCCAGAAGGCCAGCCATGTAGTACGCAAGGTATGTCCGCATAAGGGTGTAGTCGAGTGCGTTGGCGATCAGCGTCCAATTGGCCGCCGAGTATTCGCTACCGAACATGGGCCTGGCGGAAGCAAACCGGATGCGCAAAGGGCGTTTTAGAAAATAACGCCACGTGGAATTGCCTCGGCTTCGCACCTCCGCGTTTGCAACGAAAAAGTCGTAAGCTTCCGAGCCGAGCAGGGCAATGCTTGAGTTAGGCCCGGGCGGCCACACGTTGATGGACGTACCATCCGGGCGATAACGAACCTCGAACCCGCCGTATTCGTACGCCGGCACGGAAAGGAACAACGAGGGGAAAGCCCCCCGGGCGACCGGGCGAGTCCAGCCGATGTCGTTGACGGGGGCGACAGGGCCCACCATGTTGGGAGCGGGAACATCACAGGAAACAACCGTTCCCATGAAGACGAAAACCAGAAGCAAAACCGTTGCCAGTTTGCCATCTCGCGATATGGGCTTCATATCATGCCTCCAAAAATTGTTGATGATTAAAACGAATATTCCAGGAAGAGGGGGATGGTGAAAACGCCCCTTTCCCGAATGCCGTTGACTTCCGTGGGGAACCTGTAGGCAACGCCACCCCTTACCCTAAAGCCACCAAGAAAACCACGCTGCATCGAAAGCCCAACACCATAGCGGATACCCCCATCCCCTATCACCGTTGTCACGCTGTTGTTTTCGGCCACGGTCGCGGTTCTGGTCGTCTCGCCTATCATCTCGAAGCCAGCGTTTAGGATTAACCTGAACGCCCCAAAGTCGAACGATGGCCAAAGATGAATGTTCACTTTCGGCGCGAAAGAATGGCTTCCAAGAACCTCGTCGTTTGCGCCACTCACGATTCGCTCCCCGCCAAACCCGGTATCCACGCGCCCGGAGATCTCCAGGTTGCCGATTCGGTACTGCGCCCCAAGCGAAACCCGAAACGGCGCTTGCCAAGTCTCGGTGACGCCAGGGAAAGACTCGCCGATGGGAAGCGGTACCTTACCGCCCAGATCCAGGACCAAACCCTCGACGCCGGTAAAGGCAAAGGCCACCTCGAAGCGCGGTGCGATAATAGCCCCGGACAGTATGTCCAGCTCGTCCGCATCCGGATCGACAGTGGGGGATCCGGGTATTACCCCGATGTACTGTACCCTGACCAGGCCGATACCCGGTATGGTATATCCCACCGCGACATGCATGTTGCGCCACATGTCGCCGTTTCCAAAACGGCTTTCCCAGGGAACGAAACTTAACGTGGGAAAGTTGGGTCGGTGGTGCTGGGGACGGTAGCCCGGCCCGGTTCCCACGGGATGGTCGTAGTTGTGGCCCTCCAGCGAAAGGGGGTTAAGGCCATTGAGCAGGGCGGTAAAGAGCAGGCCTTCGACAGGGGAAAGGCCCAGCATCAAACCACCGCGTGCCCTAATACGGTTGAAAATTGCGTCATGATCATACATAAGGACGGTGAAGGAATGCATGTCGTCATGACCGATCCTTCCCCGCAGACGATCGTCGTCAAAGCGGCCTATGTCTAGCCGCAGCCACTCAAGCGGGCTCCACCATGCCTGCAGGAAATTTTCCACATTTACGGAAGTATGCCCCTGGGCCTGGAGCCGCAGCCTTAATCCAGCCCCGTGTTCTTCATTGACCGCACGCGCGTCGAGCCTTATCCTTGGGCCCGCCGTGCCGTCGAGTCGCCCCAGACCAGCACCCATTAGCTGGCCGTGCCTTGTGACGGTACCGTCCGGATTTTCGACCTCCACGCTTTGGATAAGCTGAAATGGAATGGCAACCATGTCGGCGGATAGACCTATTGTTATCTGCGCGTGAAGTGCCGTTATCGCCGAAAGCATCAATCCTGCAAAAATTATTTTCGTTTTCACCTGCTATCCTCGCCCTAGTCAGGGCATGGATAACAGTAATTTTTTGGGCGCTATGCGACAAGCGGTTTCATGGATTTTTAACAGTTCGGGGCATTTTCTAACAATGCCTGGGGGCTACCGCCCCAACAAGCCCTGCATGTTCTGCATCATGCCGGCGGGATTGCTCTTTCCCATTTTCGCCATCTTCTTCATCATGCCGCGCATCTTCTCGAACTTCTTGATCAGCCGCGCGACCTCCGCCACCGAGGTTCCGGATCCCCGGGCTATGCGGGTGCGCCGGGGAGGGCCGATTATAAGATGGTTGGCGCGTTCCTTGCGGGTCATGCTGGAGATAATCGCCTCCTGCCGTTTCAGGTCGGCCTTGTCGATGTCGTCCTCGCTTATCTGCCCCTGCATACCCGGAATCATCTCCAGCATCGACTGAAGCGAACCCATTTTCTTTACCGCGCGAAGCTGGGTAAGCCAGTCTTCCAAGGTAAAGTTTTCCTTCTCCATTTTTTTCTGGAGTTCCAGAGCCTCTTTCTGGTCGATAACCTCCTGGGCCTTTTCTACAAGGCTTACCACGTCGCCCATGCCCAGGATGCGCCCGGCCATGCGTTCCGGGTGGAAAGGCTCGAAGTCCTCGGGCTTTTCCCCTGTTCCGGTAAACTTGAGCGGCTTGCCGGTAATGGTCTTCAGCGAGAGCGCCGCACCGCCACGGGTGTCCGAGTCGAACTTGGTAAGCACCACGCCGGTAAGACCGATTTTTTCGTCAAAGGTTTTCGCAATGTCCACCGCCGACTGGCCGGTCATGGAGTCCGCGACAAGGAGCATCTCGTCTGGCTGCACCGCGTCCTTTAGGCGCGAAAGCTCCGCCATCATCGGCTCGTCGATTTGCAGACGGCCGGTGGTATCGACGATTACAGTGTCGATAAGGTTCTGCTTCGCCCACTGGTGCGCGGCACGGAAAACCTTTACGCTGTCGGTCGCGCCTTCCTCGCGGTGGACGGGCACGCCGATCTGTTTACCCAGCACGGCAAGCTGTTCCATGGCGGCGGGGCGCACAAGGTCGCAGGCAACCAGCAGGGGCTTGCGGCCCTCTTTTTTAAGGCGCAGGGCCAGCTTCGCGGAACTGGTCGTTTTACCGGAACCCTGCAAACCCAGCATAAGCACCGTGGAAATAACGTCCGGGCCTTTCAGCTTTAGCTTCTGTTCCGCCGGGGTGTCGCCGCCAAGATACGAGACAAGTTTGTCGTGAACGATTTTGACAAACTGCTGTCCCGGATCCACGGCCCGCAGAACCTTCTCGCCCTTGGCTTCCTCTATAGTGGAATTGACAAACCGCCGCACCACGCGAAGGTTTACGTCGGCCTCCAGTAAGGCCATTTTAATCGCATCGACCGCATCCTCGATGTTCTTTTCGCTTATCGTCGATTTGCCGGCGACAAAGCGCATCGCGTCGGTTATTTTTTGAGTAAGTTTGTCAAACATTGTTTTCCCCTTTCGTCATGTTATGAAAGCCGGCCCGAGGTCTTCAGGCGGTAAACCCGAGCCGCTCGAAAAATTTACACAAAAATTCGGACGGTTCAAGTTCGCGGTTAAGAATCTGGTAAAGCCCAACCGAAATGGGCATACTAAGCTGGTGCCTTTCGACAAGAAGCCTGACATATTTCGCCGCCGCGACACCTTCCGGCAGGTAGCCAATCTCGTTTATCCGTTCAAGAAGATCGTCAATGTCCTTGAAAGGTTCGAGAATCCTCTTTTCGATAAGCTCCCTGCCGAAACGCCTGTTTCTGCCGAAAACGGAACGGCAGGTAACGTCCAGATCTCCTATGCCGGAAATGGAAGTAAAAGTCTCCGGATGCGTCGCGCCAAGAGCCATGCCAAGGGTCTGTATCTCGTTAAGGCCGGCGGCAAGAAGCAGGGACTCGGTTCCGTCCCCGAACAGCCTTGTAATGTCCGAAACGTTTCCGTCAAGGACATTTCCCGGAGCCCCGCCGTTAAGCGTCTTGAAAGCGTCCAGCATACCAAAGGCAATGGCGATAACGTTCTTCGCCGCCGCCGCAACCTGAACCCCGCGCACGTCAAGCGAAGGAAACACGAACAGCCCCTTGCTCTTTAACAGGTCGCGGAAACGGAGCGCGTTCCTGGCGTTCTCGCTGGCGGCTATAAGCCCGGTAATCTTACCCCGGGAAACCTCCTCCGCATGGCTCGGCCCGGCTATGTACACCAGTGAGTGCTGGTAAAACCCCGGAAGATAGTCCTCCAGGGTTTCCACTATAAGCCTTGGCCCCTTGTCCGTGGGCAGGAAGCCCTTGGTAATAACCGCGATGGCGGTTCTCCCCTCCTGAATGGCCGGCACCGAAAGAATCCGCCTTACGGTCTGCAAAAGGTACAGCGACGGAACCGCCAGAATGATATAGTCCTTGTCGGAAGCCGCTTCCATTATGTCGGAGGTGGCCCGCAGTCCCTCGGGCAGTTTTATGCCCGGCAGGTAGCGTGAATTCTCGTGCCGCAGGTTGATGTCGTCCCTGTTGTCTTCCTCAAGACTCCACAGGACAACCTCGCCCCCCTTCTCGGCGGCAATCTTGGCGACCGCCGTTCCCCACGCGCCCGCCCCGATAACAGCTGTTTTTGATGCCATGTTCGAATAATTATGACGCATATCCGCA
>Ga0209755_10003654_pt1 | contig 19014 bp, 9 predicted proteins | sample TergutCo191P1_FD_187301 | JGI IMG/M metagenome (GOLD analysis project Ga0209755, IMG submission 187301) | Cornitermes sp. P1 segment gut microbial communities from Petit-Saut dam, French Guiana - Co191P1 (SPAdes) (version 2) | ecosystem: Host-associated > Arthropoda: Insects > Digestive system >...
AGTTATCTGGTCAATTGTCGAGTCGGGTGTACACGCGCAAACCGCGATCAGTGCTGGCGGCGTTCTAACGGTAGCCGAGGCCGAAAGCCTTTCGACGCTTACCGTGCGTGCCACATCGACGTTTGATGCCACCGTAAGCGGGACGGCAACCGTTACCGTTTTGCAGACGGATCAGGATAGCAACGTAATAGTGCCTGGAACCAACTTCGCCAACCGGCTTGATTGGGTGCGGGACAATGCCCAAAGTGGCGGCAGATATCTTATTGAAATAAGCGGCCACGAAGTTTTAGGTCCACAGATGTTGCCAACTGGCAGAACTAATCTTACCATCACTCTGCGTGGTGTTGGGGCAATGCGAACCGTTAATCTTACCGCCAACGGAAGACTCTTTACGGTGGGTTCTGGTGTTACATTGGTGCTGTGTAACAATGTTACGCTGGAAGGGCGCAACAGTGCTGCCCACGGCTGGAACAATAACGATCATTTGATACGGGTGAACGCTGGAGGCACCCTGGTTATAAACCCAGGGTCAAGAGTTACGGGGAATGCCAATACTGTCAATAGTGCAGTCACTAATGGCGGTGGTGTTCGCGTGAATAGCGGCGGCATGTTTTACATGCATGGCGGGGAAATATCGGGGAATCATGCTAGTGGTGTTAGCACAAGTGGCGGTGTGCACGTTGCCAGCGGCGGCACCTTCCGCATGAGCGGCGGGGTTATCTATGGCAATGAAGCGGCGGTACCGACTGCGCTTAGAAACACTGTCGGTTCGGGTGGTGCGGCATTATTCAATGCCGGCATAGCCCAGCGTGGTACGTTCAGCGTTGTCGGCGGCTTTGTCTCGGAAAGTATTTTAAGCACGACCAACAACACCATAAGGTTTTAAGCGGTTTGGTGCAGCCTATAGGCTTTGGGTAATAGGTCTGGTACCCCCTGTATGGGTTTTGCCGCAGTGAAGCCGCCGCAAGCAGATTGTCAATTTCATTGTCAATCTGCTTGCGGTTTTCTTTATTAACCGTTCGAATTCCTCATCGTGGTCTTTGATTGTCAGGTATCCGCTTTGGTATAGGTGGGCTTCATGTTTTCGATGTCATATTTGCGAAAACCGTTGTATCCAACCTGCATAATGGATATATGTTCGATTTTCGAAACCAATGAACTAGATCTGCGAGAAATTGGATATTCTAACATCCCCGTCAGGAAACCTGGCGACGATCTCAAGTTCGCTACCCATGGCGGCTTCGTAGTGTACATTTCCGTTCGCCTTTCCATCTTTTCTATAGCTGGCTGCTGAACACGGAGGGCCTCGGCAAGCATTTTCTGGGAAAGACCGCGGGCGTTTCTCAATTCATTGAGGGGCATTTCGGCCAGCGCCTTTTTAACTTCCGCATCAATTCTGGCCTCAAGCTCTGAAAATTTCTTAGCCATTTTGCAGAATGTGAGTAAGAGGTCGATTGTCTCCCGCGTTTCCTACGCATGAGCAGTGAAGCATACCTAGCACCGCAAAGCCGTTGCCTTATCGGTGGTTCTTAAGCTTATGGGCCGCCAAAAAAAGCAGCGCACCTGAAATAAGCAAAGCCACGGTTAAAATAATTTGCCATGCCATTTTTAGCCTCCTAGCCACGTTCTTATTAGGTCAAAAGCCGAAAGTATCCCTAAAATCGTTACCCCTGTTGCCGCGCCGTTTATTATCCTAACAAACAGCGAGGTCGGCTTGCCAAATATTTCCAGCAGAGCAATAATCCTATCCAAGCGTTCAAAAAGGGCCTTTTCGTTCATAACCATGATGCTCCACTTTGAGGAGAGAGTTCCCACCTCTGCAAGAAGTTCCTGTCCGCAAGTATCGCCCTAAAAATGACGGATGTCAATATGCCGTGCGAATAGTCGCGATGGTGTCAGTCATGGATTTTCCCAGTTTCTATTTTTTTGTTGACAGCTTGCCAAGGCCGTGACATCATTAAAATGGACAGCCCTCTTTCACGAACAAGGAGTTCAAGATGAAAGCAAAGCGAATCTATGCATACGGCTTTTTTGCCGCGATTTTGGTCTTTGGTTTGATGGTAGCTAGCTGCGACAACAACAACAATCCTGGGGATGATTCGCAGGGTAGCACGACGCGTCCCGATGGCGATTCGTTGTACGACTTCCAAGGGTTCCTGGCTGATTTGCCGCTTGGAAATCTCGAAGGCAGGTGGCCAGTGTGGAATACAGGGCAACCAGGCCTTCCCCCCATATTTGGTGGTCCCAACCATCTTTCGGTTGTTAATGAATCAGGTGGTGGGCGTGCATTGCGTGTACCCTTCGGTGGTGCGCATGGTGTTGACATTCTTCTGACAGGTGCCAATAGTGTTGGCGTAATATTGGGTGATAGGCTGGAAATTCACGGCCGCATAGTTGTAATCGCAACTGGAGCAGCCGCTACTACGCAGTTGGCCGCCATCCGCTCGGTTGACGGAGGACATCCAAACGATAACTTGGTAGAAGAGCCAATTACGGGAACATCGCCTGAGTTTGTGATTTACCGTGTCATAATGGCAGCGGACTTTGTACCCCTTGCAGGAGACTGGCGGCCAGGGCCTTCGCTAAGGCTTGTCAACCAACCGAGTGCCCCCAGCACCGTTATGTACGTAACGGACATCCGCGTACTACGCTAATCGCGCACGCTGACACACCCAACCAAACCCGCATCTCGCCGCCCGTGTAAACCACAAGGGCGACTAGATGCCCGTTACCTTACCGGCGGCAAGTTTGTTACAATACCATAAGGAGCTTGCCCCACATGACCATTACGGTAAAAAAATGCGCCATTTTCCTTAACATGGCACTCTTTTCCATAATCCTTGCCGCCTGCTCCAGCGGAAACCCGGCACTAAGCTACGAGTTTACCAACGTGCGGCGAGGAACCTTGGAACGAACCGTCATGTCCAGTGGCACCATACATCCCGTTTCCATGATCCGCGTGCTGCCCCTAATGAGCGGCAAGGTCGAGCGTATTCTCGTCGATTACAACGACATTGTAAGCCGGGGCGACATACTCGCCGAGCTGAACACCGATATGCTGCGTCTTCGGCGCGAGCAGATGCAGGCTGCGGTCGTAAGGGCGCGGGCGAGCTACGAACTGCAAGCCCTAAACTATCGTAACCAGCGAACCCTTTTCGAAAGGGAGCTTATCTCCGAATTCGAGCTGCTTACCAGCAGAACCAACGTGAACAACCTCGCCGCCGATCTGGCCGTTGCCGAGGCGAACCTTCGCGTCACAGAAACCGAGATCTACCAACACGCCTTTATCGTTTCGCCCATAGATGGCATAGTGCTGGCCAGGAACATAAATATCGGCGACACCGTTACCGACAGCACGAACGCGAACACCACCCCAATCTTTACCCTTGCCGAAAACCTGCGGGAAATGCAGATCGAGGCCACGGTCAGCGAGCTTGACGTTACGTCGATCCACAGGGGCCAGCCGGTGCGCTTTTCGCTTGAAAGCCTGCCTGGCCGCAGTTTTACCGGCCAGGTCGAAACCCTGCGGCTTATTCCCACCGTTACTAACAACGTCGTATCGTTTACGGTCATAATTCGGGTTGAAAACCATGACGGCTCCCTGCTTCCAGGCATGACCTGCATGGTCGAATTCATCGTGGAGCGCAGCGAGGACGTGCTTATGGTTCCCAACGCCGCCCTTCGCTACCAGCCTACCAGCCTAAGCGAGGAAAGAATCGCCGACATGATCTTTGACGCGACCCTGGGTGAACTGCCAGAGGAACAGCGACAGATGGCGATAGAGGCCAGGGAACAGGCAAGGCAGCAAGCCACGGCGGCACAATCCCGTGGTCAAGGCGGCGCGAACGCCGTGACAAACCTGATGATGGGCGGCGGCGCGGGCCGCATGATGGTGGCTGGCGGCGGCACCCGCGTAGGCGGTGGCGGCAGACAGCAGGCACAGGGCCGTGGGCGCGATGCGGTGGTGGTACGGAACCTTTGGTACTTGAACGGCGACGGCACGCTAGGGGTAATGCGCGTGCAGACCGGTATCACGAACGGGTCTTTCACCGAGATTATAACTATGGAAGATATGGAAGGCAAACAGGTTATTCTGCGGGAGAGGATCTGATGTCGGCCCCGGTTATATGTATGCGGGGAATCAAGCGCGAATATAGAATGGGTGGCAAACATGCGAAAGGCGATGATGCCGTCGTAGTCCGCGCATTACGGGGTGTTGACTTTTCGGCCAGGGTCGGGGAATTCGTTTCGGTAATGGGCCCTTCTGGTTCCGGCAAGTCAACCCTTATGAACATTCTTGGTTGCCTGGACAAACCCAGCGACGGGACCTACGCCCTTGACGGCATAGAAACCTCCGAATCCGATTCGGACACATTTGCATACATAAGGAACCGCAAAATAGGTTTCGTGTTTCAGTCCTTCAATCTGCTTGCCCGTACCACGGCACTGGAAAACGTGGAACTGCCTATGTTTTACCGCCGCAAGGAAAAAAACGTAAAATCCTACAACACCCGCGAGCGAAAGGAACGCGCAAAGGAGGCCTTGCGGGAAGTTGGGCTTGAAAAACGCATGGATCATTATCCCTCACAGCTTTCCGGCGGGCAGCAGCAGAGGGTTGCCATTGCGCGGGCGATTGTGAACGATCCCGCGTTTATCCTTGCCGACGAGCCCACTGGCAACCTCGACTCGGAAATGTCGCTGGAGATAATGGGACTTTTTCAGGAACTGAACCGGCGCGGAAAAACGATTGTCATGGTAACGCACGAACTGGAATTCGCCGCCTACACCAAGCGCATTATAACATTGCGCGACGGGATGCTGGTTTCGGATATAGATGGCGAAAACAAGGACGCGCAGGAAGAACTTGCCCGCTGGAAAAAGGACAACTCGCTTCTGGCGGTAACGGGGGAGGCTGGCGCGTGAATCCTATACAATTATTGCAAACATGTTTGAGATCGATTTTCCGTAACCGTATGCGCAGTCTTTTGACTTCACTTGGAATAATCATCGGCGTGGGATCTGTAATCATCATGGTCGCGCTGGGCGAAGGTTCCAGGCGGGTAATCGAGGACGCGATTACCGATATGGGAACCAATCTGTTGCAGGTCGTCCCCGTGCGCCGGGTAAACCGCGCCGGGCAACAGGTCTTTATGCGGGCGAACGCTTTTACTCTTAGGGACGTTGACAAACTTAGGGAAGAATCCAGTTTCGCCATGGCGATATCCGGGGTTGTCAGTTCCAGTTTTAACGTAATCGGCAGGGAGGGAAACGCGCAGGTCCAGGTCATGGGGGTGGAACCCGACTTTAGGATAGCCAGGAATTTCAGGATCAGTTCTGGGGTATTTTTTGACTACGAGGACTTGGTTTTTAGGAACAGGGTTGCGGTTTTGGGTCGTACCACGGCCAGAAACCTTTTCGGCGATCCAGAGGACGCGCTTTACCAGCAGATTCGCATAGGCACGAACCACTTTATTGTGATAGGGCTTTTGGAACCCCGGGGGGGGGGCTTCGGCGGAGTGGATCAGGACGACATAATATTCATACCTTTGGACACGGCGATGACCAGGCTTAACAATTCCCGTAACGTAAACATGATAGTTATGAGCGTAATAGACCAGCAGTTCATGACAGCCGCCGAAAACGAGACAAGGATGATTCTTGCCGAATCTCGCGGTGTGGCGGATCCCGCGAATGCCGACTTCGATATTATGAACCAGGCGGACATAATCGACATGGCATCGGCAACGTCAAGAACATTAACAACTTTACTCGCCGCGATTGCCGGGGTGTCGCTTCTGGTCGGCGGTATAGGCATAATGAACATAATGCTGGTTTCCGTCACCGAGCGCACTCGCGAGATTGGCATACGCATGGCTGTGGGCGGTCGCAAACGTGATATACTTTTTCAATTCCTGGCAGAATCGGTGATTCTTAGTCTTATGGGCGGTCTGTTGGGAATTGGCCTGGCGTTTCTTGTAAGCCACACCCTTTCGTACATGGGTGTTCCCACGGCGATCAGCCCATTGGTTGTGGCTGGGTCCGCCATGTTCGCAGCGATAGTGGGCGTGGTCTTTGGCTATTACCCTGCGCTAAAAGCGGCAAGATTGTATCCGATTGATGCCTTGCGATACGAATAACGAAATTTGGGCTGTTCTTATTGAAATACATCCTTATTCCCCCGAAAAAAATTAAATGCCATGTTGACGTGATTTGTATTAGATGGTACCATCGTTGTTATAAAGGCCCTGCGGGTTTTTAGGCTCATTGTTTCGGCATATTGGGCAGTACTTGTCCAATTATTGTTTTCTGCATTTATTTCATAGCTTTTGTGTTTGTCAATCATTTGTTTGGGTCGTGTTTCGGCCCTTATTTTTTCTATACCCTGCGGGTGGTGACACCATGCAAGGGTGGCGTTGTCGCTTGTTTAGAAGGTCAATTAAAAGCGGCCTTTCGCAGAGTTGGGTGTAAGAAGGAGCGCGTATGAAAAAGCATCTAACCCTTGGGGTTTTCATACTGGCACTAATGCTGGTGTTTGCCGGCTGTCGCCAGCCATCTTCCAGCGAGGTTCCTGTCGTAACTGGCGTTACAGTAGTATTGGTGGACGAAACCCCGCTTTCTACGGAATTCGAGGATTCCGAGGACCCTTCGGACCCCGAAGATCCTGCGGATCCCGATGATCCCGAGATACCTCTTGTGGTTCAAAGAGGCGGAACCGCGCGTTTTGCGGCCGCCGTCGAGGGGATGAATTATCCGCCGCAGACCGTCAACTGGTATATCTCCGACGGGAACAGGCAAAGCGGAACCAGGATAACCGCTGATGGCGTTCTATATGTGGCCGTTAACGAACCGCTGGAAACGCTTACGATAGGGGCAAGGTCCACTTTCGACACGCGCCGTTTCGGCCATGTTACCGTTTATCTGGAAGGTTGGGTTCCGGATATTGTTAGGCTGGAAACCCCAGAAATAACGCTGGTGGGTTCCGTGATTAAATGGGACGAAGTTCCTGGGGCTGGTGGGTATAGTCTTCGCATTGGCGGAATCGAAGTGTATGGTGGTAGTCTTGGGCGTAACGCCAGAAGTTTCGACCTTGCGGATCTGTCCCTTGCCGAAGGTGGTCATTTCGTTACGCTTGTAGCTCTTGGCGTCCCAGGGCAAAGCCTGGATTCTTATGTTAGTAACACTATAACTTACACCATAACGGGTGCCATACAGCCAGGCATTCCACAGTTGTCTGCACCCGTAATCACGCTTTCCGGCTCGGAGTTGTCCTGGGTTGCGGTTTCCGATGCCGGTGGCTACAGCCTTCGTGTTGGCGGAATCGAAGCAGTGGGTGGGGATCTTGGGCCTGGGGTCACGGCTTTCGACCTTGCCGATCTGGCCCTTTCGATAGGCGACCACGAGATTACGCTTGTCGCCTTTGGCATTCCAGGGCAAAGCCTGAATTCCCCAGAGAGCAACAGTGTAACCTACACCGTAATGGGCATCGCCCAGCCAGGCTTGGATCCGCTGCCCGCGCCCGTGATCGAGCTTAGCGATTTGGTTGTGTCGTGGGTCCAGGTTCCCAATGCCGGCGGGTACAGCCTTCGCATTGGTGGAATCGAGCGTGAGAACCTTGGGCCTGGTGAGACAAGTTTCGACCTTAGAAATCTGGGCCTTTCGATTGGCGACCATGTGATTACCCTTGTCGCCATTGGAGTTCCTGGGGAAAGCCTTAATTCCCCGGTTAGCAATGCGGTAATCGCCACCCTGTTCCCAGAACCGTTGGAGAGCCCCGTAATCACACTGGACGAATCCGTGGTTAGCTGGGACGCGGTTCCCGGTGCTGGCGGGTACAGTCTGCTTGTTGACGGAACAGAACGGGCTAACCTTGGGCGCAATGCCAGAAGCTTCAACCTTGCCGATCTATCCCTTTCGCCTGGCCCTCATGTAATTACGCTTGTGGCCCTTGGCATTCCAGGGCAAAGCCTTGATTCCCCAGAGAGCAATGCGGAAACCTACACAGTAGAGGACGACGACGCAAAACCCGATCTCTTGCAACTGCCTGCGCCTGTAATCACCCGTACCGGATCCGTGGTGTCATGGCCGATGGTTTCCGGTGCCGGTGGGTATAGCCTTCGCATCGATGGAATCGAAGTTGCCGGTGGCGATCTTGGGCCTGGGGCTGCTAGCTTCGACCTTATCGGCCTGAACCTTCTGGCTGGTGATCATATAGTTACGCTTGTAGCCCTTGGGGTTCCTGGGCAAAGCTTGAATTCCCCGCCGAGCAATGCGATAACCTACATCGTAGCGCCGGGCGTACACCCTGGGCTTCCGCAATTGGATGCGCCAATGATTACGCTTGTCGGCGATTCGCTGCTGTCATGGACTGCGGTTCCCAATGCCGGTGGATACAGCCTTCGCATTGGTGGTATAGAGCGTGTCAATTTTGTGTCTGGGACTAGCTTCGATCTTGCAGACCTGGGCCTTCCTGTTGGCACCCACATCGTTACGCTGGTTGCCCTTGGCATACCTGGGCAAAGCCTGAATTCCCCTGCGAGCAACGCGGTACCGTTTACGGTATTGTATGTGCAGCCTGGACTCCCGCAACTGGATGCTCCGGTGATTTCGCTTGATGAAGCGATGGTGTTGTGGGCCCCGGTTCCTGGTGCCGGTGGGTACAGCCTTCGTATCGATGGAATCGAGCGTGTTAGCCTTGGGCACACGGAAACAGGGTTTAGCCTTGCTGGTCTGGGCCTTCCGGTTGGCTCCCATTCCATTACGCTGGTCGCCCTTGGTATTCCGGGGCAAAGCCTGGATTCCCCTGCGAGCAATGCGGTAAACTTTTATGTCATTATCGCTACCGGGGTAACCGTTACCGTCACGCTTCCCGATCTGCGGGACATGGCAAGTGGCATAGATATTGAGGGGCCGACCTTTGGTATGCTGGGCGAGCCGGGGCGGATTATCTTTGACCGCGAAGATCACGATGTGTCTCTCGTGGAATGGTTCCTGGGCGAATCCCAGGTTCCCACTGGTACGGTTTCGGTCGATGAAACGCGCTATACCCTAACCTTGGATTCGCGCATACACAGTAATAGAGAAGGAACGCACCACGTAACGTTGGAAGTGATCATAGGCGGCATTCGATACAGCAGGGTCATTGCCTTTACGGTGAAGCTGTATTACACGGAGGAATAGGGCATGAAAAATATACGACCTAAAAACGGTCTTTTCGGGGCTGGAGTTTTGGCGGCGACTGTTGTCTTATGCAGTCTGCTGGTTTTGCTTGGATGCCGAAATCCGCTGGACTGGCGGGATGCGCCAGAATCCGTGAACGGCACGGGTGCCATTGCCCTGACGGTTAACGGACAGGGCATGGGACGAACGATTATGCCGTCCCTGCCTGGCGGGGATTTTAACTTTCACCTTGAGTTCGAGTCCATTGACGGTTACAACGACGACTTCAGCAGAAGCTGGGGTGGTGAAGGTCTGGTCGAACTGCCAGTCGGGCAGTGGCGTTTGCGCGTGACTTCGTATATTCCTGATACTGCGGGACGCCGCGAAATTGCAAGGAGCGACTGGGTGGAAGTCCCAGTAACCCCACGCCGCGAAATTGCAAGGAGCGACTGGGTGGAAATCCCGGTAACCCCGGGGGCTCCCGTTGAGCGTAACGTCATGCTTGCCCCGATTGACGAAGGTTACGGCACATTCAGTTGGGACATAAATTTCCCCACGGATGTTGTCGCCGCCCGAATGCGGGTTATGCGGATTGACAATGGCACCCCGGCTTTTGACGAAAACTTTGTCCTTAGAGGCAACGATGCCACTGGCCTAACCAGCTATGAGTTGCCCGTTGGTCTGTACCGGGTAATCTTTACGCTATCTGGTGCCAACGGCGCAAGTGCGGAGATAGGCAAAATATTGCACATTCACCAAAACCTGGAAAGCAGGTTTACCGACGACGAAAGACTGTTCGCCGATTTCATATTCCCCACGGAACTTTTGCAAACAATTCTAAGCGCGTGGAACGACACCGGGTGGAACTTTGACCTTGGCAACGACAGACGGATCACCGCTGGGCATTTTGCGCTTTTACCTGTCAACGGCGTTAACAACGACAACCTTTCTAGCCTTGTCGAACAGTTCGACTGGCTTAGCACCGGCACCAACGCCGCCAACCGCCCCACAGACAAAGCTGGGCTGGAAGCGTTGATAGACGCGGCCCTTGTACGCATGGCCCTTGCAGACCCGGCCCTTAACCGGGCGAACAACGCCTGGGAACAGCCCTATGGTGAGGCCATCATTACTTACCGGGTCCAGAACATAGATCCAGAAGTGGTCGGTCTTGCCTGGGGTACTGGCGAGCAATACTACAACGTAACCGTGACAATAGGCGGCTTTGTGTTCCCCGTAGCCTTTATCCCCGTTCCCGTTACCGGCGTTACGATACATGGGCCGCCGACACATCACTTGACCATAGACGACGACCCATTGCCCCTTACCGCCACGGTGGTGCCTTCCGATGCCCGGAACCAAGGGATAACCTGGGACGTTTACGATCTGGGCGGCACGACCGCCGAAGTTTCGGCCGATGGCATAGTGACACTCGGCACCACCGCTGGGGCCGCGGAAATTCGCGCGACCTCTGTTGGGAACCCTGGCGAATCGGCCAGGGTAACGGTAAACGTTTCGACCGATGTCATACATATAGAAGACCTGGCGATATACAACGCCGACTTCTCCCTTAACGTTGGCGCATACGTAGACCTTCAACTTGTGTTTACCCCAAGCAATACCACACAGCGCGACGTTACCTTTACCTTTGACAGCAATCCCCCCGACCCCGACAATGTAACGGTTGACTGGGAGGACGGTCAACTTAGGGTAAGGGGCGTAGTCATTGGGACGACCACCGTTACCGTGACCTCTGTCGCGAACGACACCCTGTATGACACCGTAGTGATAAACGTTATCGCCATACCCACCAGCGTAGAGGTGACCCCAGATACCGCAAGCGTTCCCCGGAACAGGACGCGGCACTTTGGGCATACGGTGCATGGCCCAGCCGGGGTAACCCAGATCGTTGAATGGAGCATTTACCCAGAATCGGCCGGTACAGTTACGGGCGGTCTGCTTGCGCTTGATCCAAGCGTGACAATAGGCAGCACCGTGACGGTTACCGCCACGGTTACGGCCCATGGCGTAACGGAATATGGTAGTGCGACGGTAACGGTACTGCGGCCCGAGCCAGATTACGTTGAGATAGACCAGGGGGCCGAGATAACCCTGGAAAGGGACGATTACGCTCACCCTAACCCTCGGTTTGAATTTACCGCAACGGTATTACCAGAAGGGGCACCCGAAGAGCTTATGTGGAGCATTGTTTCCCCCATCCCCCCCGGTGCCGATATAACCCCCGCTGGCGCATTGGCAATCGCACACCCGCTTGCCCACGGCGATACGTTTACCGTAAGGGCGACGGCGGTCGCGGATCCGAGTTTGTTCACGGATATAGTGGTAACCGTAGACGTTACACCCACAGGGGTTGCAATAACATCGCCGACCCCGCCGGTATCGATAGTCCGGGGCGGTGAACCTTTGCCCTTTGTCGCGGTGGTACAGCCAGTCGGGTCGCCACAGAATGTCGAATGGAGCGTTTACCCGCAACCGACAGGGGTTTCTATAAGCGCGAACGGTATATTGACGGTAACCGCTACGGCGGGCATAGCCTACGATGACGAATTGACTGTTACGGCAAGGGTACCCGGCACCCAGTTTGACGACACCGTGACGGTAACAGTAACCGTGTCGCCCACTGGTGTTACCATAACATCGCCGGAACCCCCGGTGTCGATAGAAAGGGGCGCATCGCAGGTGTTTGCCGCGACGGTAGAGCCAGCAGGGGCATCCCAGTCTGTAGGATGGGAGGTTTCTGGTGGTGGCTCTTTTGTCGGCAATGTGCTGACAGTCGATGCGAATGCAGTTCCTGGCAGCGAGTTGACCGTTACGGCAAGTGCATTGGGTGCTTACCCGCCGGTAACCAGTATCGTGACGGTAATAGTAACAACCCCCCCGCCTTCTGCCGTTTCTGTGTCTCCACTTGCCGCATACATAGAGCGTAGTCAGACCCAGGACTTTACAGCACAAGTAACGCCGCTCACGGCACTTCAGGATGTTGTATGGAGCGTTTATCCCGAACGGGAAGGCGTTTCGATAGTGTCGCAGGGCCTTCATGTTGGCCGCTTGACGATTAGTGGCAATGCGGATGTAAGAGACGGCGATGAATTGACCGTTACCGTCAGGGTAACCCAAAACACTTCGATTACTAACACGGCGAGGGTAACCGTAAGGGTTCCGCCCACTGGCGTTACGATAAACCCGCATACCACGACAATGATCCGTGGTGGCGCAACGCAGAGCTTTACCGCGACGGTGCACCCGACTGGTGCGGCCCATGATGTCGAATGGAGCGTTTCGACTGGCGGCTCTTTTGACGGCAATGTGCTAACGGTTCCCGTGGGGACAGAGGTAGGCAGCGTGTTGACCATTACGGCAACGGTACCCGGAACCGCGCATACCGACACGGCGACGGTAACCGTAACCTCCCCCGCGCCTACAAGCGTTACCGTTGCCACCGATCCACCCATGACCCCCATAACGATTGTGCGCGGGGGGGCCTTGCAGTTCAGGGCAACCGTGATAGGGCCGCCTGGGTACGATAACCGGGTTACGTGGAGCGTTTTACCCCAGTCGGCAGATGTTTCGATAGATCCCCAGACCGGTCTGTTGACGGTCGGGGCGGATACGACGGTAACCGCGCTTACCGTAAGGGCCAGTGCGGTTGGTCATGAAGAAGCCTGGTACGGCACGGCAGCGGTAACCGTCCAGGAAGGTGCGGGCTTTGGCATTACCCTGCCTGCCTTCCCCCCAGCCGGCATTATCCCCGATATCGACGGGCCAACGTTTGGCATATTGGAGCTTCCGAGAACCATCAATGTAACCAACTATGAGGACTTTAGCAGCATCAGATGGTTCTTTGACGGGCGGGAAATCGGTACCAACCCGATTCACGGAAGTACCGTTTCCGATAACGGGGCAAGCCTTACCATAGGGCCCAGAATCCACGGTACCTTGCTTGATATAGGGACACACATCTTGACGGTGGAGGTTACCCGTTTAAGCGACGGCGAGCCGCACAGCAGACGCATCAGCTTTACGGTAACGCCGTAACCATTGGCAGAACATGGAGGAACGAGAGATGAAAAGCATTCGACCGAAAAACAATAGACGCAAATCCCTGCCAGAAACTCGGGCGACAGTCTTCGCCCTGCTGTTTGCTGCAACCAGCCTGCTGCTTCTGCCTGGGTGCCGAGACCCGCTTGGTTTGCAGGAAGACACGGCGAACCGACACGGCCAGGGAACCTTTTCGCTTACGATTGGCGAACAGGGTTTGGGGCGCGCCATAATGCCGGGTCTGCCAAGCGTTGCGAGCATCAGATACGATCTTGTGTTCACTCCCCATGATGATTGCACCGCCGACAATACCCCTTTTACCGTGCAGAATTGGAACCTAAACCAGCCCGTGGAAATTAATTCAGGGCTGTGGAACCTGACGGTAAACGCCTATCGGATCGACTTGGAACCCCGTCGTAGATTTGCGACGCGCAGCTACCCAGATGCTATAAGGATAGAACCTGGGTTCAACACTGCAGCCAACATCACTCTTGAACCGATTAACACAGGCACTGGAACGTTCACTTGGCACATTACTATCCTGGATGACATTGAGATTGTTGGTGCTACGGTGGAAATTATGCAGATCTCTGAGGAAAGCGCGATACCTGACAGCTTTATCGGGACAGTAGACACCCTTAACACTCGCTCCTTGCCTGCGGGCAGATACCGCGTGGTCTTTAGGCTGAGCAACGATCAAGGCGAAAGAGCGGTGATAAACGAAGTCCTGCACATATACGAAAACCTGACAAGCCATTTTTCCCTAACCCTTACCCGCATGTATTTTCCCACGTCGTTGCTGAACATAATCTTGAATGCGTGGAATGCCGGTGGAACCATACAAGAGAACCTTACCGACGCAGGAATCAGCGCTGGGCATTTTGGGCTTTTGGGTATAAACGGTGTTACTGGTGGCAACTTTGCCAGCATTACGGGGCGATTTGACACGCTTGTTGCCGACGCTCCCACTGACGAGGACAAGCTAAAGGAATGGGTCGATGCCGCGTTGATAAGCATAGAAGCTGGGAATCCGGCGTTTACCCGTGCCAGCAATGTTTGGACACAAGCTTTTGTAAATATCGCTATTAACGACACTGCCGCGAACATCACCCTGGAAACTGGCGACTTTGACTGGACGGGCGATTATACGGTAACCGTAACCGTAGGCGGCCATAAAATACCCATTACCTTTGTTCCCGTGCCGGTTACTGGCGTTCGCATTACGTCCCCAACCCCGGCCCCAACCGAGGCTAGCCCCTACCGATTGGAAGCGACCTCTTCCTGGGACTTTACCGCAGAGGTGGAACCTTCCTACGCCAGATACCGGGGGATAAGGTGGGAAATTCCAAACGCGGCCGATCAAGCATTCGTTGAGATTACCGGGCAAAACGAAGCGACCGGAACGGCAACAATAAGGGGCCTTTCCGCCGGACTCGCCCACGTTTACGCCGTATCGGTGGCGAACGATACCCACAGGGTTCGGGTGCCGATAGATGTGTTCCCCTATGGTGCGGGTGTACCGATTACTGATATCGCTATAACCAATGCCCCCACAATCACGCTTGAAGTGGGCGAGTCTGAGGACCTTGTGCTAGTGCGAACTCCCAGTAACACCACCCAGCTCGGGGTTACCGTTAACAGTTCCGCTTTGGGTGTGGTAACGATTGACGGACTTAGGATAACCGGCGCTTACCCCGGAACCGTCACCGTTACCGTGGCGGCAACCGCAAACCCAGGCGTGTACGATACTATAATCGTAATCGTACCCCCCACGCCCAGAACCGTAGATGTTTCCCCGGCAACCGTAGACGTGTCACGGAACAGAACGCAGCAGTTTAGCCACACCGTGCTACACGGCGCGGGCGATTCCGCGGGTGTACCACAATACGTTACCTGGACAGCCACGCCGGAAACATACGCCACTATCGATAACTACGGCATGCTTACGCTTCTGCCAACCGCAACCATAGGCGGCACGGTAACCGTTAGGGCTACGACGACTCACGCGAATGCGGTATACGGCGAGGCGACTGTAACGGTACTTCACCCTGTGCCTGAATCCGTTTCCATAGCCGGGGCTAGAAATATAACCCTGGAAAGGGGCAATTTGCATACCTTTACCGCAACGGTGCTGCCAGAAGGAGCACCCCCAGCGGTTACTTGGACGCTTGTTCCCACCGATGTCAACGGTGTAACGATAAACCCCACCAATGGTGAGCTGACAATCCATAGTGACTCCACACTTGCGCACAACGAAACATTTAACGTTAGGGCCACGGTGGTTGGTCACTCTGGTTTACAGGATGAGATAACGGTAACCGTAAGGGTTCCACCCACCAGCGTTGCGATAGATTCGTATGTCGCGACCATGATTCGCGGCACAACGCAGACGTTTACCGCAACAGCGGGGCCGTTAGGGGCATACCAGGGAGTTATCTGGAGCGTCGAGCCAAGCTCGGCCGGTTCTTTTGCGAACAACGTGCTGACAATCTACCCCGGTACGAACCCGGGCGACGTGACCATTACGGCGACGACGGGTTTCCCGGGTCCCACGGTAAGTGGCAACGCAACAATTAACGTGGTTCATGCTGCGCCGACCAACCTTGGCGTAACCGTGACAAGCACAACCGCGACAAGCGCAACCATTGAGCGCGGCGGTGCGGGTGTCAGCTTTACGGCAAGCATGTCGCAGCCGCAAGGGATACCCGCTATTGGCACCGTTAGCTGGAGAATTGAACCGACGAATGCCGGCTCGCTGAGCGCTACTACCGGCCAAACCGTTACGGTAACGGTTGGTACTGGGAACACGCCGTATGCAAGCTTCGAGGTAATAGCCAGGGTGGTAGGTTACGAGATGGTCGGGGGTGTGCCCATGGTCACGAATGTCGATAGCAATCGCGTCTCGGTGAACGTGCGGGAACCCGGGGACTTTGACGTTATTCCGCCCCCGTTCCCCCCGGAGCATGGCGGCATAGAACTCAATCAGGAATACCTGGAGTTTAGCCTGATTGGTACGCCGGTGCCCATCAGCGTGACCAACTATACAGATTTCGAGGAGATCAGGTGGTACTTTGAGGGCGTGCGAATTAATGATGCTGACACCGGTAATGAATCTTTCGTTGGGGATAACGGGGCAACCCTTACGGTTAGGCGGATGATGAACGGTCGCCTGCTTAGCGTGGGGACCCACTTCCTAACGGTGGAAGCACTGATGAGGATCCCCAACGGTGCGGGCGGACACGACTCGGAATGGCGCAGCAGGCGCATTGAGCTTAGGGTAGACATGTAACCGCCGAAAACGGCTCCCCCCCGGGGGGGCCGGCGGCGGCGACCGGTATAGGCGCGGAATATTAAGGAGGATGAGACATGGAAGGCAATCGAACAAAACTGACACGGCGTAACTGGTTACGGCATAACCGGTTACGCCGTAACCCGCTGGGGAAAACCGGGCTGATGGCCCTGCTGCTTGCGGCGGTGCTTCTGCCCGGGTGCGGAAACCCGTTTAACCAGTCCGGGGACGTAGCCGACGAGCCGGCCATGGGAACCTTTGTTCTTACGATAGGCAACCGGGATCTGTCCCGGACAATCGCGCCGGTTTGGCCGGAAGAAGAGTACGTGGAGTTCGACCTTTCCTTCCACTTCGTAGGCGACCCTAGTGAAAACTTTACCAAGTCGGACTGGGACGGCGAGGATGTCGTGCTTCTTGCCGGCGACTGGCTCCTGACAGTATATGCGTTCCATGTCGAAGGCGGCAGTCGCCGTAAAATCGCGAGAGCCGTCGGGCATGGGGTGCGGGTAAGTGCCGGGGCTATAACCGGTTTAACCGTAAACCTTAACCCCATTCCCGAAGGCCACGGAACCTTTGCCTGGAATATTTCCGTTGCAAACGTGACCGTTAATCAAAGCCGGGTGCGGATTTACCCGCAGGACTCGGACAACCCCTTGCACCCTTTTTACGAAGCACTTTCGGTAATCGGTTCGCCGCAAACCCAGTCCCTGCCAAGCGGCGTTTACAACGTCGTCTTTACGATAAGCGTTGCCGGAAACAACGAGGACGCGGTGATACGCGAAGTCCTGCACATACACCCGAACATGACAAGCAGCTTCCGCTTTGACCAGGCCCTTGGCAGCATACATTTCCCAACCTCGCTGCAAAACATAGTCCTGGGCGCGATAAACGCGGGCGGAAATATACTTCAAAACTTTGATGACAGGGGCATCAGATCTGGGCATTTCGGGCTTCTGGGTATTGAGGGTATTGATGCTACTAGCTTTGACGGCATTGCAAACTCCTTTACCGATTTGCGCCAGGCGGTCGGCGGCGTTCCGGTTTTGACAGACACCGATGGTTTGCGGATATTGACCGATGCCGCTTTGGTTGGCATTCGTGCTAACACTTCAACGGCGAATCACCCAAACCGAAACGCCGCACGTACCTATATCAGTGGCTTGGTTGAAAACGGAACTGCGGTAGTGATTCCTGAAAACAATATGTGGCCCAACACGGGAACACCTACGCGTACGGGAGTAACCGTGCGTGTAGGCCCTTACGACGTGCCCATTATTTTTGTCAACGAGGTTTACGACTTCACCGTTACCTTCGATGCGAACGGCGGCCCAGGCGCGACTCCTTCCCTTATCCGTGTGTACGATGGCCAGGTAGTGCCGCTTCCCGGCGGGGCGGGCAGCAGATCCGGTTATAATTTTGTCGGCTGGAACACCCATGCAGGCGGCGGCGGAAGGCTGCATCTTGGCGGCTCGCCGTTTACCGTCACCGGCAATGTTACCCTGTTTGCTACATGGGCATGGATACCCCCCGTGGCCCCTCCGGCTCTTTATCAGGTGACCCTGGACTCTGGTGCTGGCGTAGGAGGCCCGCTGTTGTTAGGCGAAGTGCCTGCCGGTACCGAAATAATTCTTCCGCCCCTGCCCGGTGCGTTTTCCAGTCCGGCGGGTTCCGGCTTTTCCGGTTGGAGTGCCGGCGCGGGAACGCTGCCCGTAGGTGCTCCGTTTATCGTTAACGGGCCTACCACCCTGACGGCCCAATGGGTACCGGCGGTTCCTGAACCCGTGTATCACACGATAACCCTTAACCCCAACGGCGGGATAGGGGCACCGATTATCATGCGGGTGCTTTCCGGTTCCACCATAACGCTTCCCGCCAGCGGTTTTACCCGGCAATGGCATGACCTGGTCGGCTGGGCGACAACCTCGGTTGCCGTAGGCGGAGCGGCCACCCACGGCACGAACGCTTCCTTGCCAAACGTTGCCGGGAACATCATCCTTCATGCGGTATGGTACAGGCCAGGGCATACGGTAACATTTGATCCAAACGACGGAACCGGTACTGCCCCCGGCGATCTATACGCGCTCCACGGAAATACCATAACGCTACCCGGTGGCGGAGGGCTTAACAGGGTCAACCATATCTTTATCGGCTGGAATACCCTACCCGAAGGCGGCGCGGGAACGCGGCTTGGTTTGGCCCCGTTCCTTGTTACCGCAAGTATCACCCTGTTTGCCGAATGGGTTCCGGAAGTTCCCACTCTTTTTACGGTAACCTTTGCGCCTAACGGCGGGGTAAGAGAGGCGGATGGAGTAGTAGGCAATATTGTATCATCTCCCGTGCCGGGCGGAACCTCTGTAATGCTGTCTGACGGCGGGTTTACCAGAGCCAATTACGCCTTTATGGGCTGGAGCATCCAGGCTGCCGGGGGAAATTTGCTGCCTGGGCTTTCCCCGTTTACCGTTACTGGAAACATCACCCTGCACGCCCAATGGAGACAAGCCGGCGAAAAGCCC
>Ga0209755_10003655_pt1 | contig 19013 bp, 3 predicted proteins | sample TergutCo191P1_FD_187301 | JGI IMG/M metagenome (GOLD analysis project Ga0209755, IMG submission 187301) | Cornitermes sp. P1 segment gut microbial communities from Petit-Saut dam, French Guiana - Co191P1 (SPAdes) (version 2) | ecosystem: Host-associated > Arthropoda: Insects > Digestive system >...
GCCCGGCGTTGGCCCGGCGATCACCGCCCTGGATCAGCCGGGCAGGCTTACCGTGGTGGCAACGTCGGTAAACAACCCCGGCGTTAGCGGCTCCCGCAACGTGGCCATAACCGGGACCAGACAGCCAGGCAATTGGTCGGCAATCAGAACCGGGCAGGACCACACCATGGCCATTATGTGGGGCACCGGCGGGGCAAGACACGGCCAGCTTTATACCTGGGGGCGAACCGCGGGCGGCAACCCCATGGGGCATAGCGGTCCCATACATACTCCGGGCCGGGTTGGGAACGCTTCCCACTGGCGGACGGCGAGCGGGGGATACAGCCACACCCTGGCAATAACAAACACCGGCGAGCTTTGGGCCTGGGGGCAGCGTGAAAACGGCAGGCTGGGAATTGGCGGAGCGGTAAGTGCCGGAACCGTTGGCGTTACCCGGGTAGGGACCGATTCGGACTGGATATACGTGGCCGGCGGCAATGATTTTTCCATCGGCATAAGAGGAACTGCGGGCGAAGGCAGGCTTTATGCCTGGGGAGCAAACGCCAGGGGACAGTTGGGCGACGGCACGACAACCCAGCGCATTACCCCCGTCAGGGTGGCAATGCCGGACGGGGAAACGGATGAGGACTGGTCCAGATTTGTTTCGGTGTCCGCCGGACATATATCGCAGTTTGCCGTGGCGGTCAGGGCGGACGGCACTGTTTGGGCGTGGGGACAGAACAACAGGGGGCAGCTTGGCCCCGGCCATACGGTCCATACCAACCATGAGACCGCCGGCAATGCCCTTGCCGTTGCCGGCCGATCCACGATTCCCGTTCAGGTACCTCATCCGAACGGCCGACGCTGGATAACGGCGGCCGCCGGCGACGGGATTGTCGTTGCCATTGACGAAGACGACAACCTTTGGACCTGGGGAAACAGCGAGCATGGCAAGCGCGGTCTTGGCCCCGATTTTGTTGAAACCGTTCCCTCCGGTTCCACCACCGCCCAAATGAACAATACCGTTCACCCTGCCCGCGCCGCAAACGCTCCCGCCAACAGGGATCCCAGAATGGTTCCACATCCGGAAGGATTGGGATGGTATTCCGTAAATCTGTCCAACACGGCCCACCATATACTTGCCATTGACAGGGCAAATCGGCTATGGTCATGGGGTCAGAATTCCCAGGGGCAGCTTGGCAGGGGCCGGGACGCGGATAACACCAGGCCGGGCCTGGTAATGCCCAACGCCAGGTGGATGTCGTCCGATGCCGGCGGCTGGCACAGCATGGGTGTACAGGAAGACGGGTCGGTCTGGGTTTGGGGCCGCAATCATGACATGCGGCTTGGTTTGGGTGCTACCCCCAAGCCGGAGCATCGGGCCAGTCCGCATTACGCGCCCGCTACTTGGAGTGGGACTTGGAGAGCACCGTGGCATACGTCAGACCAGAGCAACAACTTCCGTTTTTACTATCCGGTGGAACTGGAATGGGTCCCCAACGGTTAACAAAACGGCCCCCCCCGGGGGAGGGGGGGCAATTTCAAAAACGGGACGACGATGAACGTTTTTGAAAAGAAACTTTGACGGAGGAACGAGACATGGAACACACGCTGAAAAAAATCATTCGGCGCAAACCGTCGCCAAAAATCTGGTTTGCCGTTTTGCTGCTTGCAGCGTCGATTCTGTCCGGGTGCCGAAACCCGCTAAACAGATCCGTAGAGGACCACGGCGAACCGGCCATGGGTACCTTTTTGCTTACGATAGACGGCCGGGGTTCGTCGCGAACCATCGCGCCGGATTGGCCGGAAAACGACAATTTGCGGTTTTATCTTAGGTTCCAGTCCACCTTGCCAGATCGTGCCGACGTTTTCGAGCTCGACTGGAATCCCGGCAACGCAGCCGGCTCTGCGGGCGATCCGATCCACCTGTATTCCGGGACCTGGGATTTAACGGTAATGGTGTACCACACCGAGGGTAATGCTGAAAGGTTAATTGCCACAGGTAAGTTGCCGGGGATAGTGATTGGCCCCGGGGACAGGGTTCTGCGCCCGGTAACCCTTAACCCTATTCCCGACGGCGACGGAACGTTTGCGTGGAACATTTCCGTTCCAGGCGACCTGACCGTTTATCGAACCCGGTTGCAGATTACCCCGCTGGACCCGGATAGCACCTTTCCCCCGATTAACGAAACATTTGATGCGTCAAATTCGATAATCGGTTCGCGCCAAACCCGCACCCTGCCGGGCGGCGTTTACAACGTGATCTTCACGATAACGGTTGAGGAGTACGACGAGGACGCGGTGATATACGAAGTTCTGTACGTGCACCCGTACATGACTAGTCTATTAACCGTGACCCTTAGCGAGCTGCATTTTCCCGAAACCCTGCTTGGCATAATCCTGGGTGCCTGGGAAAAATACGATTCCAATCCCGGGGACGGGAGCGTTCGGGCATATCTTTATAACCGCCGGGGTCTGCGCCCCGGGCATTTCCCGCTTTTGAATGTGGCGGGCGTTGGCGGTCCCGGTGGGCTGTCGAACGACGAATTTGACGCTTTTTTGGGCTTTTTCGACAGCCTGACACGCGCCAACCTAAACCCCGATCTTAGACCCCGCAACCTTGCGGAACTGCGGATCCTGACGGATGCCGCCCTGGTCGGCGTGGGGGGCTATCCCTTTGAAGTTGCCGCCGGTACAAGCTGGCTGGGCGCGGAAAACGCCGTCCGTCAGCAGTTGTCTGCCAACAATACCCCGGTAAGCCTGGTGCCGACCAGGGGTCTTAACACATACGCCAACGTGGGTTCCGGCGAACGTATTTACCGCGTCCCCGTTCTGTTTACAAACCCGGTCTACGACTTTGCCGTGCGTTTCCTTCCCAACGGGGCAACGACGGGCGATGAGCGTAGGGATACGGTATACGAGGGTCATCTGCTTTCGCTTGATTCCGGGACGGGGTTTTCCAGAACAAACTACGCTTTTGCCGGCTGGAACACCAGGGCCAACGGCGGGGGAAGGCTTTACGCCGGAAACTCCCTGCTGGCCGTTACCGAAAACCTGGACTTGTTCGCAACATGGATCCGCGACGACGATATTACGCCCGCCCCGGCCAACGCAACGGTTACGTTTTTGGCCGGCGGCGGCACGGGAACCCAGAACCCTCTTAACGTTCCCACCGGATCCGAAATACTTCTGCCTTCGTCCGCTTTTTCCAGGGAAGGGTATGTGTTTGTCGGCTGGGGGCACAATGGCGCGACGTATCCCGTGGGCGCGCCCTTCGTGGTTGCCGGATACGTCACCCTTACCGCCGGGTGGTTGCCCGCGCCGGTGCAGACCCGCACCATTACCCTTATGCCTAACCACGGGGTGGGAACGCCCATAGTCATGACGGTACCACAGGGCTCCACCGTGACGCTTCCCGCTTCCGGGTTTACCAGGCAGTGGCACACGCTGGCCGGCTGGTCGGCGGCCCCGCTTGCCGTGAACCCGACCAACGGGTTTACCGGGCCGGGCGAAGGCTTTACCGTTGGCGCGGAAAACGTCGTTTTTCACGCGGTGTGGCGCAGGGAGACGCACACGGTAACTTTTGACATTAACAACGGATCGGGCACGACCCCGACACGTCCGCCAACTCCATACGGCGGTATCATAATCCTTCCCAATGACGACGGATTTGACAGGCTGGACTACATCTTTATAGGCTGGAACACCCGGGCGGAAGGCGGCGCGGGAACGCGGCTTGGATCCGCCCCGTTCCTGGTGGTGGCGGACGTGACCCTGTTTGCCGAATGGGTGTCTGCGGTTCCCACCCCCTTAACCTTAACCTTTGAACCCAACAACGGGGAAAGGGATCCCGGCGGGGGAACCGAATCGTTTACGTCGTCGCCCGTGCCGGGGGGCACGGTAATAAGGCTTCCCGCTGGCGGGTTTGCCAGGGACGGCTATGCCTTTGTAGGCTGGAGCGCGTCGGCGGCCGGAGGAGCCTTGCTGCTTGGGAATTCCCCGTTCATCGTTGTCGCAAACATAACCCTGTATGCCCAGTGGGTTAGCGTGCCCGATCCCGCCTATCCCCCGGAGTTTTTTACGGTAAGGTTTAACCCCAACGGCGGAATCGAAGACGAGTTCGCGCTAACCCCCGTGCCCCACGGCACGCCCACAACGCTGCCGGTCGGCGGGTTTACCAGGCCGGGGCAATGGGCCTTGGTGGGCTGGGCGACAAGCCCGACCGCCGACTCCGGCATGGAACTGGGCCAGGGCTTTACCGTTTTTGCCGACGTCACCCTGTACGCGATGTGGAGGGAGGTGACGGTAACTTCCATCGTCATAAACCCACCCGAGGCGGAAATTATGAGGGGCTACTTTGCGACGTTTACCGCCATTGTCGAAGGGATCAACAACCCGCCCAGGACGGTTATATGGCATGTCGAAGGGGCAGACAACGGTACTAACCCCATACTCGGCTACGACGCAAACGGCGACCCGACGCTTACGCTTCATGTGGCGGGCGGTCTCCCCGGCCAAACCCCGGGAACCATTACCGTGCGGGCGGAATCCGTGGTGAACATATCGCCGCCGCCTGCGGTTGCTACCGTTACCGTTCCGGCTCCCCGCGCTGTTACCGTAGTGGTAAGCGGCGCGCCGGGAAACGATGCCGAGATTTTCCGGGGCGAATACTGGGACTTTACCGCCACCGTTGCCGGCGAGGGGTATCCCACGCACCAGGTTAAATGGGAAGTGACCGGTGCCAACGATGCCTCTATCGTTTCAATCGGCCTGGACAACGATCACCCACGGGTGGGAAGGCTAACGCTGGGTCCCAACCAGAACCCGGGGTCCATTACCGTGCGCGCGGTGTCGATATACGGCGATGCATATTTCGGGTCCATACCCGTGACCGTGTCGCCGCCGCGTGTGGATGCGGTAAGGATAACCGACGGACCGGCAAGCGTCAGAAGAGGGGAAGCTGCGAGCGACCCCTTTATCGTTGAGGTTGACGCGCGGGGCAACCCGGATACGGCCGTTACGTGGAGCGTCGCCGGTTCCTTGAATACCTGGGTAAACCCGGAAAACGATATCCTCTTTGTATACGTCGGCGAGCGTGGCTACGTGCCCGGCGATGGCCCGACGATGACCGACTTAGAGGGAGATGGCAGGCTTACGGTAGTCGCAACCTCGACGGTTACCCCAAGTGTAAGCAATTATCGCCATGTCACCATATTCGGGACAAGGCAGATCGGCCTATGGGCCGCCATTAGAACCGGGCAGGACCATACCATGGCAATAATGTGGGGGCCGCCTGGGGCGAACCACGGCGAGCTTTTTACCTGGGGGCGAAATCAGGGGGCAGGTAATCACAACCCTCAGGGCCATACAGGTGCCGCACACACACCTGGGCGAGTGGGGGATCTCAACACTTGGTGGAGGGCAAGCGGAGGTTATAACCACTCCCTGGCCATAAACTATGCAGGCCAGCTTTGGGCATGGGGAAGCCGCGCATATGGTATGCTTGGCCAGGGGGAAACTACCGGCCAGCAGGTAACCCCCATTCAAGTGGGAACCGCATCGGACTGGCTGTATGCGGGTGGTGGCAATAATTTCTCTGTGGGTATAAGAGGCAATCGCGCTACGGGCGAAGGCAGACTGTATGCTTGGGGAGCAAATGCTATGGGCCAACTTGGTGACGGTTCGACAACCCAGCGCGATTACCCTGTTCGGGTGGAAACGCCGTCTGGACAAACAGATGCGAATTGGGCAAGATTTACTTCCGTGTCGGCAGGCCATCACAGTCCGTTTGTCGTGGCCGTCAGGGCGGATGGGACCATATGGGCTTGGGGGGCGAATAACCAGGGGCAGCTTGGCGTTGCTCCCGACACTCTCGACTCCACCGCGACACCTCGTCAGATAGCTCATCCCACTGCTGGCCGCAGATGGATAACGGCGGCTGCGGGTAATTCGACTGTCATTGCTATTGACGATATAGGCAACATGTATTCCTGGGGGAACAATGCGTACGGCAGGCTTGGTGGCGGCACCATAGGCGGCAACAACAGTACCCCCAGCCGGGTAGATCATCCTGAAGGAGGAAGATGGCTTTCCGTAACTTTGTCCAACACGGCCCACCATATACTGGCCATCGACGCGGAAAACCGCCTCTGGTCTTGGGGGCAGAATACCCAAGGTCAGCTTGGCAGGGGCCATGGTACAACAGCCGATCATATTGCTACTCCGGGTGAAGTAAAGCCCGGAACCCGGTGGATCTCCTCCGATGCCGGAGGCTGGCACAGCATGGGTGTCCAGGAAGACGGATCGGTTTGGGTCTGGGGCCGTAATCATGACGGTCGGCTTGGACTGGGTGCCACTCCTTCGGAATATCATCAGACTGACCATGGTGCGGGCGAAACTTGGGGAGGCACCTTCCGCTTCTATAGTCCAGTACGTCTGTATTGGACCCCACCGGGTTCCTGATAATTGATGAAATAGCCCCCCGGGGAGGGGGGGCACAGATTTCAAAGATGAGGTGACGACGAGTGTTTTTGAAGGAATTTTTTAAGGAGGAACGAGACATGGAGCATACGCAGGGAAAAATCATTGGACGCAAACCGTCGCCAAAAATATGGCTTGCGGTTTTGCTGCTTGCAGCGTCGGTTCTGTCCGGGTGCCGAAACCCGCTAAACGGATCCGTACCGGGCGAGCCGGCTATGGGTACATTTTTGCTTACGATAGACGGCCGGGGTTCGTCGCGAACCATCGCGCCGGATTGGCCGGGAGACGACAACGTGCGTTTCCGGCTCTCGTTCACTTCCGCCCAACACCCCGATGCCCCCGTAGTGGTGGAGGGTTGGATTCCCGGGGGGCCCGGTGATTCGGGGGTCGCCCTGCTTGCCGGAACGTGGACCCTAACCGTGACGGTGTACCCCCGTAACGGCAATACCGCCGGCCGAATCGCGATCGGCACCTATTCGCCCATAAACGTGACCCCCGGGGGAGTTGTCTCCGGCACCGTCCCCCTAAATCCGATCACCGATGCCGGCCCCGGAACCTTTTCCTGGAATATTTCGTCCGACATTACCGTAACCGACACGCATCTGCGGATTACCCGGGTTGGGGAAACGGACCCGGTGCACAACCAATCCCACGGCGTTTCCGGACTTTCCGGAAGCATTTCCACGCTGCTCCCCGGCACCTACAACGTGGTCTTTACGCTTGGCGTAGACGGCAGGGAAAACGCCGTTATGCGCGAGGTCCTTCGCATATACTCGAACATGACAAGCGAGTTTAGGGAAACTCTAGGCGATCTGCACTTTCCCACGACGCTGCTCAACATAATCTTGAATGCCATTAACAATCCGACACCAACCATACGGGCCAGCGCTTATGGGGCCGGGGTAAGGGCCGGGCATTTCGGGCTTTTGGATATTCAAGGTCTCTATGGCATTGGCGACTTTCAGGGATTTTTGGGATGGTTCGACACGCTGGCCGCCGGACCCAACGCCGCCGGCCCGGTTCCGGAAGACCGGGATGAACTTGTAACGTTGGTAGATGCCGCTCTTGTCGGACTGGGTGCGTCCGCTTTCGTGAATGCCACCCATTCGGTAGGTCGGCGGCAAAACACGCAGAATGCCATCATGGGCATGGTTCGCAACGGTACGGCGGTAACGCTTACGTGGTCTTCGTCCACACGGCTGGACGCAAACGTTGGTGGTTACGCCTTTGCAATCGACTTTGCCCATCCCGTTTTTGACTTTACGGTAACCTACAATGCCAACGGGGGATCGGCCACGCCCAACCCCGCGTCTTTTCTGGTGTACGCCGGCCAGGTGGTGGATCTTCCCGGTGCGCCTGGCGAGAGGGGCGATTACGAGTTTATCGGCTGGAACACCCAGGCCAACGGCGGCGGAAGACTGTTTCCGGCCCCGGCCCGGTACAGCGTCACCGGGGACGTAACCCTGTTCGCCACATGGATACAAATACCCCTTGTGGAAGACGGTACATCCGCGCCGACTTTCAGGGTAACGCTTGATCCCAATCCGGGAACCCCGGTTCCCTTGCCCCCCGTGCTTTACGGCACCGAAATTATGCTTCCCACGCATACCAGAACCGGTTACGTCCTTAGGGGATGGAGCGGGGTCGGGGTCGGACTTATCCCCGCCGGCGCGCCGTTTATAGTTACAGAGGACATCACCCTGCGGGCCGACTGGGTAAGAATTCCCGACGGCGACGTAACGGTGGCGACCCATACCCTAACCCTTCTTCCCGGCACCGGGGGGATAGGATCCCCCATTGTCATGACGGTAGTCGGCGGTAGTCAGATAACGCTTCCCCCTGGTGGGTTTACCAGGCCCTGGCACGATTTAACCCACTGGGACGGCGATTCGGACCGCCACCCCGTAAATACCGCAATCACCGTTAACGAGGACGAAGAATTAAGCGCGGTGTGGTATAGGCCGCGTGTTACCGTGTATTTTGATCTAAACCCCGGGGGCGTTCACGCCCCATTCACGCGAAACGTGGATCGTGGCAGCATCATAATGCTTCCCGTGTACAGCAGACTTCCCGCAGACATTTTCCTTGGCTGGAACACCAGGGCGGATGGCGATGACGGGGTACACCTGGGGCTTGCCCCGTACCTTGCCACCGAAAACATAACCTTGTACGCCAGGTGGGTACCGTTCACCCCGGCTACCTACACCGTAACCTATGCCCCCAACGGCGGGGTAAGGGATGTGGCTGATCCCGCCGATGGGGCGGGGGATACGTTTCAATCGGCGGCGGTACCCAGCGGCACCATCATACGACTTCCCAACGGCGGTTTTAGAAGGGACAATCATACATTTATAGGCTGGCGCGACACGCCGGCATCCGAGGGCCCCGTGCACATCGGGAATTCACCGTTTGCCGTTCCGGCGGGTGGCATAACCCTGTACGCGGCATGGCTGCCGATACCCCCGGGGCAATCGCCCGCGCCGACTTACAGGGTAACCCTTCATCCCAACGGCGGGGAAGGATTACCAATCGCCTTGATGGAAGTGCCTGCCGGCACCACCATATCGCTTCCCGATCCAGGGTTTAGCATGGCCCATTATGGGTTGTCCGGCTGGAACACCAGGGCCGACGGTCACGGTACCTCTGTCGGTCTTAACTCCGTTACCGTCAACGGGGACCTTACGCTATATGCGGTGTGGCAGACCGCCACGGTAACCAGCGTTACGGTAAGCCCTGCAACGGTCACGCTTAGAAGCGGAGAGTCGCAAGCGTTTACCGCCACTGTTGCCGGAACAAACAATCCCCCGCAGGGTGTTACCTGGGCCATAGTTGACGGGACGACCGGTAACGTGATCGAGCCCGCCGGAATAATCCTTACGGCACATGGCTCCTTTGCTGTTACCCCCGCTGCGGCACACGGCAACTTTACCGTGCGCGCCACCTCGAATCATGATGATACCACGTTTGGAACCGCCACGGTTACCGTTGAGTACGAGGTGACCGGTGTAACTATAATGACGGACGTTTCGGCGGCATTTGAAAGAGGTTCAACCCCGCGATTTACGGCTGTTGTTTCGGGGCCTAACCACCCGCCGCAGGATGTCAGGTGGTACGTTTTTGAAGACGACCCCGACTTCCCGGAGGAGCTTCACGGTGGAACCTCAATAGACGCTTTGGGTGAACTCAACATACCTAGCGGCGAGGGTAATTCGCATCTTAGGGTGCGGGCGGTCTCGGTATCGGACCCAAGCTGGTTCGATGATGCCTATATCGAACTTACCGGGGATGTTGTGCGGGGCGACTGGTGGAGGGTCAGGGTCGGCATAGACCACACCATGGCGATAACCTGGAATGGGGAACTGTATGCCTGGGGGCAGAACCTTGGCGGCCAGATTGGTCAGGGTACGAACAATATGAATAATACTGGTGGGGCTCCCCGGGTGGTCAATTACCCCTCGCCTATGCGGGTAGGCAATGAGAGGGACTGGCTTTATGTTTCCGGGGGATGGTCGCACACCATGGCCCTTAGAGGGAATCGCGCCACAAATCCCCCCACGGGGCATATCTATGTATGGGGGCGAATGATGAGAAGTTTTGATACGGCTGGTACCCCCGTGGTTGATGTATTCGGCGATACCCCGACTAGGATAACCAATCCGTCGTATACGGACTGGGTGTCAATTGTTGCGGGCCATAGCCACAGCTTTGCTATCCGGGATAACGGCGATCTGTATGCCTGGGGCTGGAATGAGAACAACAGGCTTGGTATTCAGGGTCTTGAGATCGACAATGAAGTGCCTTTCCCAAGGCTTGTGGACGGTATTAGTAACGTGGCCTCCGTTTCCTCAAGCCGGACGCACACCGTGGCTCTTACGGATGAGGGCTATATGTATGTTTGGGGGAATTCCACTCACGGTCAACTTGGCCCGGGTGGTGGGTCGGCGACACCAAGGCGTCTGGGTTTGGTGCCTGACGACGAGGGTGTCTATCGCCAGATGCGGTGGAACGAGGCAATTGCAGGCTACCATTTTACGGTTGCAATATGCGAGGACGGCTTCATGTACAGCTGGGGGAATGGTGCTAACGGAAGGCTCGGGAATGGCGGAACGGCAAGCAGAACCACGCCCGCCAGGATAAGCGCACCGCTGGTTCCGGGTACTACCGACCAATTTCAGCCCGAACTCCGGTGGCACTCCGTGCATCTTAATCAGACCACCCACGTCATTGCCATTGACGCGGATCGCAGACTCTGGGCTTGGGGAGCCAACAACCACAGACAGATTGGCGATCCTAATGTCGGGCTCAACGTAAACACGACGCGGCCTATTCTGATAACGCCAGGGGGCCATACTAGGTGGATATCTTCCATCGCGGGCGGATCTTTCAGCCTGGCCATTCAGGTGGACGGCGAGCTGTGGGCTTGGGGACACAACTCTCACGGCATGCTTGGTACCGGTACCACGGCTGCGACTGTTCCCACACCGACGCGGATTCACAGGACAGCACCGTCGCCGTAACGGGGGATTGCGCAGCCGGAAACGAAACAAACTGGGGGAGGTTTCTCCCCCTCCCCCTGGGAGGGGGGCAAAAATAGCAAAGAGAGGTGACGAAGAGCATCTTGGCGCGAATTTTTTTTATGGAGGAACGAGACGTGAAAAACATGCGAGCAAAACTCACTCAATGCAAACCGTCGCGGGAAATCCGTCTGGCGGTTTTTGTCCTGTTGCTAACGGCATCGATCCTTTTGGGGTGCCGAAACCCTTTTAACCAATCTGGGGGCGACGAGCCGGCTATGGGAACCTTCCTGCTTACCATCGGCGGCATTTCCAGAACCATCTCGCCGCAGTGGCCAGGAACTGCCAACGTGCGCTTCAGCCTTTTGTTTACCTCCCCGGTTCACGACGATATTCTCGTGCCGGCTTGGAGCCAAGGCATCTCCGTCTCCCTCTTTCCAGGAACCTGGGCTCTGGTCGTAGCGGTGTATCCCATAACGGGCAATACCGACCACCCAATCGCGACCGGCACCTTGTCGCCGATAAACGTAACCCCCGGGGGTACTGTCGGGGGTACCATCACCCTTAACCCGATTCTCGATGCCGATGCCCCCCGCGGAACCTTCACCTGGGACATTGCCATTCCGCCTGACACCACCGTTACCGACACGCACTTGCTGATTACCCCGATAGGGGGAGGGGGGGCGATACATGACGCTTTCGTCGGTACTTCCAGTAGCTACCCCACGCCACTGACACTACCCCCTGGCACATACAACGTGGTCTTTACGCTTGCCGTCGACGACAGGGAAAACGCCGTCATGCGCGAAGTCCTTTACATATACTCGAACATGACAAGCCACTTCGCCGAGACCCTTGGCAACCTGCACTTTCCCGAAACCCTGCTTAGCATAATCCTGGACGCATGGGACAAATACAACGACGTGAACAGCGAGGGGGATATTCCAGGAAGCATTCGGGCTTACCTTGAATACTGGGGATTACGGACGGGGCATTTCGGGCTTCTCGATATTCATGGCCTAGGTGTCATGGACGGTTTCGCCGATGCCGATTTCCCGACCTTGCTGAACTGGTTCGACACCCTATCCCGCACGGGTCCTGGCCCCCGGCCCTATGACCTGCCTTCGCTGGCAAGGCTGGTGGATGCCGCCCTTGTCGGCGTGGGTATGCTGGGCGATCCGGTTTCTCCCGTTCCGCCACCAGCTCCGAGTAACCGGCTTGCGGCGCAGGATCATATCCTTTTACTGGTCGTTAACAACTGGGACGTTCCAGGCTTTGTGGTGTTTAATTGGGCGGCTGTAAACGATCCTGTAAGCGTGACCGTAGGCGGCTACACTTTCCCGATAGCCTTTGCCACCGCCGTCTATGACCACAGGGTAACGTTTATCCCCAACGGTGGCGGCGGTAGCCAGGATCATATCCTGGCATACACTGGCCAGATAGCGATGCTTCCTGGTGCGCCAGGTGCCAGGAATGGTTTTATATTTACCGGCTGGAATACCCAGGCCAACGGTGGGGGAAGGCAGCACCTTGGTGGCTCCCCCTTTACCGTTACCAGCGATATGATCCTTTACGCCGCATGGGTATTGATACCCGTTATTGGCGGCACCCCCGAACTCCCCGCCGCCATAACGATAATCCTTGATTCTGGCGATGGGTCTGGAGGCCAGATTGCCTTAACGTCGGTACCTGGTGGCACGGAGATAATCCTACCCCCCCTCCCTGGTACCTTTACCAACCCTGGCAGCTACTTTACGGGCTGGCGGGTCGGTGGCGGCGGGGGATTGCTCCCCGTGGGATCCACGTTCACCGTAACCGGCCCGGGGCCACTCGTTCTTGTAGCCCAGTGGGAAGCGGGCGAGATGCCGGTGATTCACAGGGTAACGATTGAACCCAACGCCGACGGCGTGGGTGCCCCGATTGTCATGTACGTTCCACACGGCGCGACCATAACGCTTCCCGGCGGCGGCTTTGTCAGGGAATGGTGGGATCTTGAACCCTATTGGTACACGCAGGCCACCGGTGGAACCAGCCACGCATTTGGCGGTCCCTTGCCCTTTCCTGTGAATAGTGACGTGACCCTTTTCGCAAGGTGGTCCAGACCGAGATACACGGTAAGGTTTGATCCGACTGGCGGGCCGGGTAACGCGCTTCCCAATGTGTACGTGTACAGGGGTGAAACCACACCGCCTCTTCCGGTTCTTACCAGGACTGGCTATGCGTTCGTTGGCTGGGTTACCGAAGTTGACGGCGTAAGGGTATACCTTGGCCAAACCCCGTTCCTTGTTACCGGGGACACCGATCTCTTTTCGAACTGGCAGCCGGGCGATCCCCCTGTCTTCACGGTGACCTTTAAACCCAACGGCGGGGCGCAGGATCCGGTTGTTTTGTCGGAAGTGGTTGGCGGTTTCGCCATGGTGCTTCCCCCCGGCAAGTTTACCAGGGCGGATTATGCCTTTATCGGCTGGTACCGCGACAGCCCCGGGGGGCCGGTGCTGCCCGGTCTTTCCCTGCTCCACGTCAACAGCGACATCACCCTGTACGCCGCATGGAGGCCGGCACCGGCCGGCAGCGCGCCCCCGTCCACTTTCACGGTGACGTTTAAACCCAACGGCGGGGTAGAGGAAGAATTTTCGCTAATGCCCGTGCCGCAGGGTACATTAATAACGCTTCCCGGCGCGGTGTTTACCATGCCGGGCAACTACTTCCTGTCCGGTTGGTCCAGAAACGTCGTTGCGCCAAATACTGGAACTGCCCAATATTCTATTATACCGGTACCCGGTACTTTCACCGTTACCGGCAACGAGACTTTGCACGCGGTTTGGCATTTTGCAACGGTAACCTCAATTAGCGTAACCCCTTCCACGGCCGACATGGAAAGGGGCAGGACGGCGACTCCGTTTACCGCTACCGTTGGCGGGTTGGGGTCGCCGCCGCAAACCTTTATCTGGGAATTCGGAAGCCCTGTTCTTCCGGGTACCAGTATCGATCGTGATACCGGGGAAATTACGATAGCGGCAAATGAGGCACTTGGCCCTATTATCGTGCGGGCGACCTCGGCCTTGGATGGCAATTGGTCTTATAGCGTATATGTTACTGTTACCGCGCCGCCTGCCATTTCGATTGATATTACTGGCCTGGACTTGATTACGAGGGGCGATTCCTTTTCGTTTACCGCCGTGGTAAACGGAGAAGTCGGCGAGCCCTTGCAGGATGTTACGTGGGAGGTTTTCGCCGATGGCGCGGAATTGCACTACGACACGGGGTTCGGCAATAACGGCAACAACCTTGAAGTCTCGCCCGATCAGATGCCGGGTACGCTTAGGGTAAGGGCCACTTCCGTGGCTACCCCTGCCGTATACCGGGATTTCGAGCTTACGGTTTTTATGCCCACGATAACCAGTATGGTTATAAGCCCCCCTGCACCCAGGGCTTATAGGGACGGCGCGCTGCAGCTTAGCGTTGCGATTGCCGGGCTTGGACTTCCGTCCCAGGCCGTAACATGGCACATAGTCTCCTCTGGGCACCTGACGGGAACTGCCATAAGCGCGGCCGGCTTGCTTACCGTGCCTGGGGCCGAAAGTCGTGAATACGTCACGATAGAGGCAAGGTCTGTGCTCCCTGTTGGCCATACCGCTACCGTTAACGTTGCTTTTGACGGAGAAGTCCAGGTTGGCGAATGGAGGATTGTCAGAACGGGAGTGGATCACGTTATGGCGATAACCTGGAAAAACGCCCTGTATACCTGGGGAGCCAACGCGCGCGGGCAGCTAGGTATTGGCACGACCGTTAACGAGAATAGACCCCAACGCGTAATGCCCGGGACCTACGATTGGATTGACGTTTCCGGGGGATGGGGGCACACCATAGCCCTAAGAGCGGACCGCACGATTTGGATATGGGGTGAAATTACCCCGGGGGATGGGGGCACCGCCATTGATGGATTGCGATACGGGACAACGCCCATGCAACTGGGAAGCTATGACGACTGGATACACGTTGCCGCCGGCCACAGCCAAAGCTTCGCCATTCGCGAGGGCGGTGCGCTATACGCATGGGGATTCAACGGCTATAACCGGCTTGGGCTTCCGAATGTTACCGATCACCCAAACACCCCCACGCGGGTAGGGGAATTGACTGGTTGGCGTTCCGTTTCAACCCGGAATCACACAATGGCCATTAGGGAGGTAAACCCTGGCGAATTCCGCCTGTATGGGTGGGGGAATAATGCCAGCAGCCGGGTTTTGGGCAACGGCACGGCCGGTGTTGTGGCCTCACCCACGCTGGTACAGGACAGCCACGAGTGGAGAGCCGTATCCACAGGAAACGAATTCACGCTGGCCATCCGCCACGATGATACCATGTGGATATGGGGGGCGGGAGCCGGCGCGAATGCTACGGCTACGGAAGTACCAGGCAACCGTAGATGGGAATCGGTAACCCTGAACGCAACGGCCTACGCCCTTGCAATAGAGCGGAATGACAATCCTAACGTTAGGGGTGGACGACTCTGGTCATGGGGATCCAATGCGCAAGGTCAGGTTGGCAACGGTTCCGTTGGCGGTACCGTTGCTATAGGCACGCCCCACCAAATGACGCACGTGATTCATCCGGTCACCGGCGATGTGGTGCCGGTCGCCGGCGACTTTGGCGACAGATGGATATCTTCAGCCGGGGGCGGCCCGTTCGGTCTGGCCGTCAGGAGCGACGGCTCGCTCTGGGCCTGGGGAGCGAATACGAATGGTCAGCTTGGTGACGGCACAATTACTGACCGTTCCACGCCGGTTCAGGTTAACAGGCAGCCCTGACACATATAACCCATGGCGTTGCGGTAACGCAACGCCATGGACAAAATAGCAAAAAGGAGGCGGGCATGTAAGACTTTTACAGGAGGAACGAGACATGAAAAACATGCGGGCAAAACTCGCTTGGTGCAAAGCGTCGCCGGTAATCCTTTTGGCGGTTTTTGTGCTTGTTGCGGCAATCCTTTCAGGATGCACAAACCCTTTTAATCGGCCCGACCGGCCCGAAATGGGAACCTTTGTTCTAAGCATTGGCGAGCGGGTCGCCTCGCGAATCATCGCGCCGGTCTGGCCGGAAACCGGCCTTCAGTTCGATCTTTACTTTGAACACGCCGTCCACGAAAACGAAAAGCGGGTAAACTGGCGGGGTGCCCCGGTCAACCTTCTTCCCGGGGACTGGACCCTGACGGTAACCGCGTTCCATGTCGAAGAAACCGACGGCGGCGAAATTCCGCGCCGCAAAATCGCGCTTGGCGAATTGCCCGTAAGGATTGCCCCCGGGATTACTGTCGGCGACACCGTCTATCTTGAATCGGTCTTGGATGCCGGCCCCGGAACCTTCGTCTGGGACATTTCCGCTCCCCCCGGTACCGCAATGCATCTGCTTGTTGCCCCGATATTGGGGGGGCCCCAGGTGCCCGTCGATGCCGCCGGCACCTCCGGCAGCCTTACTCTGCCCCCGGACGTTTACAACGTGGTCTTTACGCTTACCGTTCCCGGCAAAAGGGAAAGCGCGGTAATACGCGAAGTCCTTCGCATATACTCCAACATGACCAGCGAATTTGCCCTGACCCTTGACGACATGCACTTTCCCCAAACCCTGCTGGACATAATTCTGGATGCCTGGGACAACCACAAGGTTGCGAAGGGCGACGGAACCGTCCCGGGAAGCGTCCAAAAATATCTGATCGAGGAAAGGGGGCTGAGGGCTGGGCATTTCGGGCTTCTTGAAATTGACGGCCTGGGTGCCGTGGACGGTTTCGACGAATCCGACTTTCCGTCCTTCCTGGGCTGGTTCGACACCCTGCCGGGCCCCAAGCCTGGGAACCTGGGGGAATTGAAGATCCTGGCGGACGCGGCCCTGATCGGGCTTGGCGGATATCCTTTTGCCCTCGCCCCCGGCAAAAGCTGGGCAAATGCCGAGGCCGAAGTCTTTGACCGGCTGTCCGCCAACAATACCCCGGTCAGGCTTCTGCGGACGACCGGGGGAAGCACAAGCGCGATCGTGGGTTTCGGCGAGCACGTCTACCGCGTTCCGATTAGCTTTAACGACCGGGTCTACGACCACACCGTCCGCTTTCTTTCCGGCGACGAAACCCTGCGGACGGAACAGGTGTACTCCGGCTATCTGCTGACGCTGACCCCCCCCAGGGGTGCCGGCTTTGTGGGCTGGACATGTGTGGAGGGGAAGATCTACGCCGTAAACTCCCTGCTGGTCGTTGCCGAAAACCTGGATCTGCACGCGCTTTGGGTGGACCCGGAATACGCGGTAAAGGTGGAAACTTCCGGTCCGGCCCGGGTTCACAGAACCGAAACGCCCGCCTTTACCGCCAAGCTTGTTGCGCCGCTCGGCCACGCCGCTTCCAAAGATTTTACCTGGAGGCTTGTCGGCAACGTCAGCCCGGGAACGGGCATATCCAACGACCCGGACAGCCGGGGAACGATCACGTTTGCCCCAACCCAGACCCCGGGCACAATTAGGGTGGTGGCGGATTCCGCCTATTCCGATTCCGACGGTACCCCCTATTCCGGGTATTTCGATTTGGAGGTTCTGCCGCCCACGGTAACCGGCGTTACGCTGATCCCGGTCGGCGAGGCCCGGGCAATGAGGGGCGAAACGGTAAGCTTTGCCCTGTCGATTACCGGCGTGGGCAACCCCGAACTTGACGCGGAGGTGGTTTGGGAGCCGGTCCCGACGGGCCTGCCGGGCGACCCGGAAATACTGACCGCCGCCACCGCCGCAACAACCGCCGTCGGCGATCGCGCGGGCGGAACCCTTGCGATAGCCGCGTCGCCCGGCCAGGCCCTGGGGATTATAAATGCGCGGGCGAGGGTGGGCAACTGGGCCGCCACCCCGGACGGCGGAAGCAACTGGGGGATTCACCCCGTCGCCATACTTCCGCCCACCGGATTAAGCGTAACGGTAAGCCCCGGTCCAATCCATTTCATGAACAGAACCAACCACCTGTTTTCCGCCCTGGTTGACAGTACCGCCGGCCATGCGTCCGGCGACGTGGTCTGGAGCATCGAAAGAATCGGGGGCGGATACGAGCGTAGGCCGGCAACCAACATAACCGGGGAGGGCCGGCTCGTCGTCTCCGGAAGACAGCGCGGGGACTATCTTGTACTGCGCGCAAGCTCGGTCTATGACGCCGGGGTGTTCGACGAGGTCACGGTAAGGTTTAAGGACGAGCCGGCCATTGGCCGCTGGAGGGTGGTCCGCGTGGGCATAGACCACACCATGGCGATAACCTGGGAAGGCGAGCTTTACGTCTGGGGAAGAAACCAGCACGGCCAGCTTGGACTTGGCCATACGAACAACGTAAGCGTCCCGACCCGCCTGGGAACCAGAAGCGATTGGATTGACGTAGCCGGCGGCTGGGCGCACACCGTTGCGCTGGCGGCGGACCGCACGATCTGGGGTGCCGGCGAGGTATTCAGCTCTGGTCACGGCCCGGGCGGAACCAGGGTGCTGACCTACGGCAGCGAACTTGTGCGGATAGGCGACGACAACGACTGGCAGGGAATCACCGCGACGCACAGCGCAATATTCGGCATTAGGGAAGACGGCACCCTGTGGTCCTGGGGTTCGGACGCAAGCCGCATGCTTGGTCACGGCGGCAGCGGCACCAGCCACAGCGCGGATCCCGGGCCGGTATTCGGCGGCCGTTCCGACTGGGCCTTCGTTACCGGCAGCAGGAACCACGCCGTGGCCCTTACCCGGGAAGGCCAGTTGTTCGGCTGGGGTTCCAACAACAACGGCCAGCTTGGAAGGCCCGCTTCGACATCCCCGGTAAGCAGACCTACGACGATGGGCTCCGTCGGGGACGGTATGCGCTGGCATACCGTCGCGGTGGGAAACAATTTTTCGGCGGGCATTAGGCGCGACGGAGCCGCCGCCGGCGGCCTGTACCTGTGGGGGCTGAATGAGGAGGCGGTGCTTGGCGTAACCTCGGATCCCGCCGTGGGAACCGGGGCCGCCGCCAGACGCGATAACCCGGTAAGGCTTGGAGATCGG
>Ga0209755_10003656_pt1 | contig 19013 bp, 24 predicted proteins | sample TergutCo191P1_FD_187301 | JGI IMG/M metagenome (GOLD analysis project Ga0209755, IMG submission 187301) | Cornitermes sp. P1 segment gut microbial communities from Petit-Saut dam, French Guiana - Co191P1 (SPAdes) (version 2) | ecosystem: Host-associated > Arthropoda: Insects > Digestive system...
TAACAAAAAACGCCGGAAAGCTACCGACAGCTATATGCGCGAATAATGACGCTGTGGCTTTTGGGGTATATAGAGCCTTGGAAGAGCTAGAAATTTCTATACCAGATCAAATTTCTGTGACCGGTATAGACGGGCATATTCGCAAATTAAGCCCCATGCTTACGACTTACGCTTTTGATTATATGCAATTTTTTTCGTCATTAGTGAAGCGCACAATAGCGGCCGTAGAGGGCAGTGAGGCTAATCCCACAACGGAATTTATTAAGGGACAGCTTTTAAAAAGGGAATCTTGCCGGGTAATAGAATTATAGGAGGAAACGAAATGAATTTTATTGTTATTGGAGCAAGCCAAGGGCTGGGTTACGAGTTGACCAAGCTTTTACTGGAAGAAGGCCACACAGTAGCCGCCGGGACGGTTGAAGCAAAGCCACCGCAAGACCTTCTTAAACTACAGACAGAGAAATTGCACATCTTCCAAGCCGATGTACGTAGCGACGATCAGCTAAAAGCCGGCGCAGAGGCCTGTGAGAATTTTTTTGGCGGCAAGGCAGATGCTTTATGTAATGTTGCGGGCGTATTATTGCCGGGGGATAGGGTTAATAAGATTCACGAAATAGATACAGCAGAGCTTCGTCTAAGCTTTGAGGTTAATACTATCGGCGTGGTGACAACGGGGAAATTCTTTTATCCGGTAATGAAAAAGGGCGGCCGCTTTTTAAGCGTGACATCAGAAGGAACAGGCTTAACAAGTTGCGGCACATGGGTACCCGCATATAGTTTATCGAAAACAGCGGCAACAAAGGTATCGGGAGTATTTAACGCCTCGGTAGACGATGTAGATTTCTACTCAGTACACCCCGGACGAATGAATACAGAAATGGGTCGCACCACAGCCCAAATTGAGCCGCTAGAGGCCGCACAGGGGATAAGTAAAATAATGACAGGCGATACTAAGCTTGATAGAAAGCAGTGGTACATAGATTATAAGGGGGAATTGATGGCGACTTCTTAGGGGGTGTAGTTTTAAGAGAGACAGCATCCGGAGGAAGGGCTGATAATTGTTTTCTACGGCAAATCGCAGCTCGCAAGGCCGGTGAGCTACGCCCACCTGCTTGCTCAAACAAGCGATTTACCTACGAAAACAGTTATCAGCCCTTCCTCCTGTAGATTCGCTTTGCTTTTTGTTAGGCGTCCGTCTACAAAAAATGGGTAGCCTAGCCAACAAACGACAAGAAAATAAAACATAACTCGACAATTGGAGTATATTGATATAGTATAAGCAATAAGTAGTAACTGTGGGCGGTGTTTGGCCGGACTCTGAAAGGGGGTAAGGCCGTATGACCTTGTTTGAAGTTCTGTACTTGCTTCTTACTGCCGCGCTGTTGTTTTTGGCGTGGTTGGCATATATCAACACACTAAAAAAATAAGCCGCCCCGTGGTAAGGTAAGTGGCTTATTTTTTCGTTAATTTTTTTATTAATTAGCGTTCGGTCATTAACCGCCTAGGCTATTGCTAGGGGAGCGTTCATCAGACGTTCCCCGCTTTTATTTCTACCCTTATTGTACACCTAATATGCGATTTTGTAAAACAAAATATTTTACTACCTGCTTGTGGCTCGTACAAATTTGTACGAGTTTTTTTATACACAAAAACTAGAAAGGACGTAAGCGACAAATAAAATTGACCGCACTTTTAATTTCGCCAAGCTATTCCAAACAATTTGAAACTTAGCATCCTAAACCCGAAACTTAGGATCGGATTTCGGTAACATGGTCAAAATCGCTTGAAAGTAGGATTTTAGGCAAATATAATATAAATATAGCCGCTGCCGCAAGGAGGTGAAGCCGTGAAAATAAACATCAATATTGACAAAAGCTATGCGGAAACGGAAATAACAATCAACTGTGCTGTTATGAGTGATGAACTGGAAAAAGTGATCGCCAGCCTTCGTGCCTTGGACTTTAAGTTGACGGGCACAAAAGACGGACAGACACACATTTTGGAGGCAAAGCAAATTTTATATATCGACACCGTGGACAAAAAAACATTCCTATACACAAAGTCAGCGGTATATGAAACAAACCTACGGCTTTATGAATTGGAAGAAAATCTATCAACAAGCGATTTCTTCCGCGCAGGTAAATCCAGCATCATAAATTTCAACAAAATAAAATCGCTAAAATCGGACATTGACGGAAGGATTATTGTGGTTATGGAAAATAATGAAAAACTGATTGTTTCAAGACAGTATACAGAATTTATCAAAAAGAAATTAGGGAGGGCTTAATGGTGGACGAGGAAAAAAATATCGCAAAACTCTTTAGCCAGCATCTAACAACAACCTTTGTTCCAGCAATATTATCAATAACATTAGCAGGGATGTTGCTAGTAGATGAGGTAGCAGAGCATGAAGGTTTGTTCCAATTAAACGGTGGGCTAACCTTTGAAGGAATAATCCAAATTTTCATTTGGTCTTGTATCATAAGCGGCCTAATAACGGTTTTAACATCGGATATATGGTTCGGCAAAATAATGTTACTGTGGCGCGTGGCGGTTTTGATGATTTTGGCAGTAGCCGTCAGCGTTGGGTTTGCCACCTGGTTCCACTGGTTTCCCTTAGGTGCATGGGAAGCATGGGCAACATTCTTAGCGTTCTTTATTGCAGGTTTTGGTGGCGGTCTTATCACTATGATAGCAAAAACAAAAATAGAGGATAGACGTTTCAACAAACTGCTATCCGAATATAAATCCAATCGAAGGAGGGCTAACAATGATTAGCATGAATAACATAGTTAAAAAGTTTGGCTCACAAACCGTACTTTCGCAAGTTTCTTTTGAAGCCAAACAGGGGGAGATATTCGGGCTTTTGGGGCGCTCGGGTGCGGGCAAAACCACAATTATAAATATCTTAACCAACCAATTAAAACCCGATGGCGGCAGTCATAAAATTGGTGTAACTTCAAACGAAACAGGGCTAATGTTAGACGAAGATGGATTGTACGACAGGCTCTCATGCCTTGATAATCTTCAAGTATTTGCAACCATTTATGGGATTGCCGGCAAAAATTCCAAGGGAGCATTAGAAAAAGTTGGGCTTGGCGAACACGCAAATAAGGCAGTAAGCCAACTTTCAAAAGGTATGCGCCAACGGCTGGCACTTGCCCGCGCAATTTTGCATAATCCCAAGGTACTGTTCCTTGATGAGCCAACAAGCGGTCTTGACCCAAATACGGCACAGGGTATTCATCAGCTTATCCAAGGCTTGCAGAAACAAGGTACAACCATATTTTTGACAACTCATAACATGGATGAAGCGGTAATGCTGTGCGACCATGTACTGCTTCTGCACAAAGGTAAAATTGTAGAGCAAGGCATACCCACAGAAATTTGCGAACGGCATGATGCAGTAAAAACCGTGCCAGATTTAGAAAAAGTATTTATTAAGATGACCGGGGAGGGCTTATCATGAGAAGCGTACAGGCGATTTTTGTAAAGCAAGCAAAGGATATGACCAAGAATTTTTCAGTGTTGAGTATGTTCGTAATATTTCCACTTGTGGCGTTTGCCATGACCCATTTTGTGGCGCAAGGTAATTACGGCATTTCTGATACAATGTTCACAACCATGATGGCGAGTGTTTTTGCGGGCATGGCCTTGATTCAAGTTGCTTGCAATGTTATTGCAGAGGACAGAGAAAAGAAAAGCATCCGTTTTTTGGTACTCGCTGGGGTTAAGCCATTGGCGTACTTGATGGGTGTTGGCGGCGTAATATTTATCGCAAGCGTACTTTCATCACTTGCCTTTGGCTACATTGGCGGCTTTGCACAAGATGAGTTTATTGCTTTTATGTTAGTAATGATGTCAGGTGCGATTGCATCAATAGTCCTTGGCGCGACCATCGGAATATACGCAAAAAATCGGCAAGCCGCATCGGGACTCAGTATGCCTTTCGCTGTAATTTTGGGATTTGCACCATTGGTAGCACAATTTAACGAGCAAGTGGAGCGTTTTGTGGGCTTCACCTACACACAGCAAATAAATGTAGTTGTGGACGATTTTTCCGCAGGGATTGCAAGACCGCTTGCCGTAATATGGATTAACATTGCTGTGCTTGCTGTTTTATTTGTGATTGCCTATGCTCGAAAAGGGTTGAGAGAGTAAATAAGCAAGGCACAAAAAACTTGCGAGACTACAAATAATATGTTATTTTATAGCCGGAGGGATTTATTTTGAAACCAATTATCTTCAGCGGAATGCAAGCCACCGGCGTACCTTCAATAGGCAACTACATCGGTGCTATCAAAAACTGGGTTAGTCTACAAAAGGACTATCGCTGTCTCTTTTGCGTCGTAGATCTACATTCCATCACCGTAAAACAAGACCCGACCGAGCTAAGAGAGAAATCCCGAGATTTATTCACCCTATACGTCGCCCTTGGCCTAGACCCGCTAGAGCATATTCTATATTACCAATCCCACGTTCCCGCACATGCGGAGCTTGCTTGGATTCTAAACTGCTTTACCTACATGGGCGAGCTTAACCGCATGACACAATTCAAAGATAAATCCCGCAAGCATGAAGAAAATATAAACGCTGGCCTATTCACCTACCCCGTTTTAATGGCGGCAGATATTCTGTTATTCAACACAAATCTGGTTCCTGTGGGGGACGATCAAAAGCAGCACCTTGAGCTATGCCGAGATGTTGCCGCCAGGTTCAACAACCGTTACGGCGACATTTTTACAATACCAGAGCCTTATATCCCGCCGATGGGTTCCCGCATAATGAGCTTGCAAGAGCCGGAAAAGAAAATGTCAAAATCTGAAACGGAAAATATAAACAACGTAATTTACCTACTGGACGAACCCTCCGTCATAATGAAGAAATTTAAACGGGCAATGACAGACTCATTAAGCGAAATTAAATATAATCCAGCAGAACAGCCCGGTGTAAGCAATCTATTGACCATCTACGCATGTGCCACGGGGCAGTCAATAGATAAATGCGTGGCAGAGTTTGCAGACGCGCCCGGCTACGGGCATCTTAAAACCAGGGTTGGCGAAGCGGTAGTGGCAATGCTTGAGCCTTCCCAAAAACGCTATAAGGAACTAAAGGCCGACCCGGCCTATATTGATAAATTAGTAAAAGATAACGCCAACCGAGCCAAGGATATGGCACAAGAGACACTTACGGCGGTAAAAGAAGCTGTGGGGTTTCCTAAATAGAGGAGGGTTTTATATGGCGGCGATGAATTGCCCAAAATGCGGTCGTTTATTTAACCGGGTACAAGCACGGGTATGTCCGGCTTGCGAAAAATTAGAGGAAGAGCAATTCCAGCAACTAAGAAAATACATTGAGGAAGAGCCTTTTGCGAATATTACAGAGCTTGCTGACGCCACCGGCGTGCCAACTAAGCGGATTTTGCGCTACATACGCGAAGGCCGCCTGGAAATGAGCCAAGGTCTTATGGGCGAGCTTAAATGCTCACAATGCGGCGAGCCTATTGAGGAGGGTAACTTCTGTAGCTCTTGTTCACAAAAAATGGCTGCTAACCTTGCCAGCTCTTTAGGTGTGGCGCCGCCACCATCGGCCAAGGCGCCTGAGCCAGAAAAGAAAAAAGGCGCAGGCTTCCATGTTCGCAGAAGCTAATCTTTAAACTCTGTCATATGCTTTCTGAAATGTAGGGGCAGATTATTTCGTTGCAATGATTTGTTTATCCGCTCTTTTATTGTGACTGACTTGAAGAAGGCTCCCCATAGTTTTTGTATTTGTTCTTCCCTGTCGGCGTATTCAAAACTTACATTCTTGGGGACATCAGCAATTACATAGTTATTTCCATCGTATACGGCGGCCATGTGCCGCTTTTTGTCGTGGATAATCCAGGCTTGGTTCATTAGCCTGTCTTGAAAATGCTCTGCTAATATCGGTAGTACGTTATTGACTGGCGATATATCGCAGTAAAATACCCCTTGTTTTGTTTCTGCAAATCTGCAAAATCCGCTTAGTAAATGCGCCTCGTGGCCAACGTATCTGGCTCTTTTGTGTACGCCTAGTACGTAGTCCTTTTGTAAATGGCTGTCTACTTCCCGCCCTACTTTAAAGCCCAACAGCACGTAGCGGAACATATCCATAAAGCCATTACTTTCTGCCATATATGCGTAGACTAGGTTTTTATCTGCGTCAATAGATATTTTATCGCATATGGCCTTTTGTACTCTTTTCGCCTTTTGATAGTCTGTTGCCACAAAAAATTCAACCGCATCCAGCGTTGTTTGATAATTTTCTTCGCTTTGTATGCTTAGGGGCTCTACTCCCTCATAATAATGGGCGTATACTACGCATAAAAAGCCCTCGTAGCTACCGTCAAATGTTACGGCTAACATAGGCTCATCTGCAAGTAGCGGTTGTCGCTTAGTCTGTGTTCGATTAATTCCGGTAATTCTTGCCTTACTCGCATTTTGCCCTTGCATGTAATGAAATATTGCGCCCTTTTTAATACTACACCGATTTTTTTTAGATGCTCAAAGTCCAGCGTACCTACCCGCCTGGCCGATAATATCCGCTTGGCCGAAATTTGCCCTATGCCCGGTACCCGCAATAGTGTTCTATAGTCTGCCCGGTTAATTTCTACCGGGAATTTTTCCAGATTTTTAAGCGCCCAGTGGCATTTGGGGTCAAGATGTAGGCTAAGATTATCTTGCCCTTGGCTAAACAGCTCTTGTGCGGAAAATCCGTAGAAGCGCAAAAGCCAATCTGCCTGGTATAGCCGGTGTTCCCGCAGTAGCGGCGGCTCTACTACAGGGAGCATAGCGCCGCCTGTGGGAATATAAGCTGAATAAAAAACCCTTTTAAGCGAGTATTTGTCGTACAATCCCTGCGCCAAATGTACTATGGTGCTATCGCTTTCCTGGCTTGCGCCTACTATCATTTGGGTACTTTGACCGGCCGGTACAAAGGGTGTGGCGTTTCGGAAAATTGCTAACTCTTCTTTTGTTTGCCTGATGGTATTTTTAACATAGCCCATGGGCTCAAGAATGGCTTTTTTGCTTTTGTCTGGCGCTATGTTTATTAGGCTCTTTTCTGAAGGTAGCTCTATATTAATACTCATGCGGTCTGCTAAATGCCCCAAGGCGTGCAATAATGCTTCATTTGCACCAGGAATAGCCTTAACGTGGATATATCCGTTAAAGCGGTATTCTTCGCGTACTACCCGCAGACTTTCTATTAAAAGTTCCATCGTATAATCTGGGCTTTTTACTATGCCAGAGCTTAAAAATAAGCCCTCTATATAATTTCGCCGGTAAAAGTCCATGGTTAGTTCGGCTATTTCCCTAGGGGCTAGGGTAGCGCGGGGAATATCGTTTGAGCGGCGGTTAGCGCAATAGGCGCAGTCGTATATACAGGCGTTGGTCATTAAAAGTTTTAATAACGAAATGCATCTGCCGTCCGGCGTAAAGCTGTGGCATATGCCGCAGGCCTTGGCACTGCCAGTAGCGCCCCGCTTGCCGCTACGGTCAACCCCGCTGGAAGTACAGGCTACATCGTACTTTGCCCCTTCTGTTAGTATTTCCAGTTTCTTCATTAGCTCCATAATTTGTAACCCCCTGTGAAGGAGTATACACCATGCTAAGAAAAAACGCAAACAATTGTTCCGAAAATTTATTCTATCAGAATTAACACCCAATAATGACCCTTGCCGTCCGTACAATAGCCCACGCCCGCGTGGGTAAACGATCTACTCAAAATATTGCGGCTATGGCTGGGCGAGGCCATCCAGGCCTCTATCACCTTTTGCGCAGAGCCCATTCCCGTGGCAATATTTTCCCCGGCAGAATTATACGGTATATGAAAATTATTTAACATATCAATAAAACTGCCATACACCGGGGAATCGTGACTAAAATATCCGTATGCCCGCATATCTTCGGATTTATGCCTGGCGACCCGTGCCGCTTCCCAGTTATTAATTAAGGGCGGAAGCCCCGCCTCCTTACGAATCTCGTTACACAGCGTTAAAAGCTCCTCTTCAACGTACATTCCAGAGCCAAAAAACAGAAGCAAAAACGCAAGCAAGCAAGTTAATTTCTTCAAGTTATCACACCTTTCGTAATTAGTATTAAAAATTTCACAAAAATTACACACATTAGAAATATTTTTGTTATAATGGTAGCCGACGGAAAACTTCTATTGAAGGAGAAAGGTACAGTTATGGAGAAAAACAGAGTAGAGGTAGTAATTGACGGCCATATTATAACTCTAGTATCGGACGACAAAGAGTCGTATTTACAAAAAGTTGGGCTATACATCGACAGAAAGCTTGCCGAAGTTAAGGCCTCTATGTCCAACAAGCCGATAACAGAGCATCTGCGCACCCTGCTAATAGCGGTAAACATTGCGGATGAGTATTTTAAAGAACAGGAAAAAGGCAAAGAGCTGGAGCGCACCCACAAGGCATATGTACACGAAATGGGCCGTATGCAAGAGGAAAATCACATGCTATCGGAAAAGTTGCATGAAATGCAGGCACAGCTAAGCTATGTGAGGGAGCAGTACATCAAAGAAGTTGGCCAGCTACAAGAAGATAGCGGAGAAATGAGCGAACTTCGGCAAGAAGCCTCGCGCCTAGCCGATGCCAACCGCGACCTGCAAGAGCAACTTCAATACGCAAGGCGGGAATTGGAAGAATACATAAGCACCTTCGATAGCTCGGAGGATAGGCAAAATGTGGTAAACTTTAGCGCTACACAAAGGTAGGTGTTTTGATGTCAGATAAATTAAAGGCGCTTCGCCAAGCCATGTCGGAAAAGAATTTCGATGCATATATTGTACCGGGAAGCGACGCTCACCAAAGCGAATACGTAGCCGCGCACTGGCGTAGCCGGGAATGGCTTTCGGGCTTTACGGGCTCTAACGGTCTGGTGGTTGTTACAGATAAAGAAGCCGGGCTATGGACGGACGGACGCTACTTCATACAGGCCGAGAAGGAGCTAAAAGGCTCTGGCATAAGCCTATTTAAAATGCACGAGCCGGAGGTTCCCACCTACAGCCAGTGGCTGGCGGATAATCTGCCGCCAAAAGCGAAAGTGGGCTTTGACGGGCGTGTTCTTTCTGTCTCGGAATTTGAAGGACTAAAAGAAGATTTAGAGCGTAATGAAGTCAGCTTTAGTTATAATGAAGATTTGGTAGGCGCCATATGGTCAGATAGACCCGCAATGCCAAGCGGCGCCGCCTTTACTCACGACATCGCCTTTACCGGCAAGGATACCAAGCAAAAGCTAAGCGACCTACGCGCTGAAATGAAGAAGAAGCACGCAGATATATATTTAGCGGCGGCCTTGGACGATATTGCCTGGCTTGCCAATATCCGCGGCTCTGACATTACCAACACCCCTGTAGTATTTTCCTATTTACTAATTGATATGGAAAACGCTTATCTGTTTGTAGACGAAAATAAAATAAAAGATTCTGTGCCTGGGCTGACTATCTGCCCATACGAGGCTGTTTACGATTATATTGAACAAAAAGCCGCCGGTAAAACTATTTTGTACCATGCCGCCGGGTTGGGGCTTAGTCTTTTTGATGCAATTCCCCAGAATGCAAAAGCAGTAAAAAGCCCCAGCTTAATAGCAGAACTTAAAACCATAAAAAACGAAACTGAAATAAAAAATATCCGCAATGCCTTCCTAAAAGAAGGTGTGGCGCTTGTTAGGTTTATGAAATGGCTTTCTGAGCAAGAAGATTTGCCCTACGAGACTGATGTGCAAGATAAAATTTCCCAGCTACGCAAGGAGCAAGAGCATTGCCTGGGTGATAGTTTCACGGCTATAGCCGCCTACGGTGAAAACGCCGCGCTAATGCACTACAGCCCGGCAAAAGGCGCTTGTAGCAAGCTTAAGGCCGAGGGATTTTTCCTATTAGATACCGGCGGCCAATATTTAGACGGCACAACGGACATAACCCGCACTATCTCGATGGGTAAAATAACAGAGGAAATGCGGCGTGATTTTACCTTAGTGCTAAAAGGGCATATAGCCTTGGCTCGTGTCAAGTTTATGCAAGGGGCAACAGGCCCACATTTGGACGTATTAGCCCGTCAGCCCATATGGGAAGCGGGTATGGACTATAAAAGCGGAACAGGCCACGGCCTGGGCTTTTGCCTGGGCGTTCACGAGGGCCCACAAAGCATCAGCACCCGCCAAAACGACGTAAAGCTAATGCCGGGTATGCTACTAACCAACGAACCGGGCATCTACAAGGAAGGCAAGCACGGTATACGCACAGAAAATGTTATGCTGGTGCAAGAGCTAGAGCGCACAGAGCATGGCATATTCTTGGGCTTTGAGCTGGTTTCGTTTTGCCCGATAGATGTAACTGCGCTTGATCTGTCGCTTTTAAATAAGGAAGAGACGGATTATTTAAACGAGTATCACCGGCAGGTGTACGAGAATTTGGCGCCGCGTCTTAGCGCCGAAGAGCGAGATTGGCTTAAAGAGAAAACAAAACCTACTTAACATACTTGTTTAGTAGGTTTTGTTTTGTATCACATCAACAGAAGGAGAAAAAATGGGCGGTAGAAGAACACCAACAAGAACTTCAAAAAGAAAGATAAAAAGAAATCAAAAGCGTGTGCAAAATATTCTTATGCTGGGCATACTTCTCGCGACGGCTATCATTTTATTTTTAAGCTGGGAAGAGATAGTACCCTCCGGGCCCGTGGACGGCTATATTTGGGTACACTTTATAGATGTAGGACAGGGCGATAGTATTCTTGTGCAAAGTGTTGATAACGCCGTGCTAATAGACGCCGGAACGCGGGCAGCTGGCCAGGCTGTAATTTCGCATATAGAAAGCCTGGGCATTGATACTATTGATATTATAGTGGCAACCCACCCGCACAGCGATCATATAGGCGGTCTGCCTGGGGTTATGGATCGCTTTAATGTAGGGGAATTATGGATGCCGGACGTCCCCCACGATACTGATACCTTTCTGCGCTTTTTAGAAGCTATCGAGCGCAATGATATAGACGTACACTTTGCCCAGGCTGGTGATATTCTTACCTCTGGCATAATCCAAATGACTACCGTAGCCCCGATTGGTAGCGGCTATGCTAATTTAAACGATTATTCTATTGTGCTTCATATGCAGTATGGCGAAACTTCCTTCCTGTTTACCGGGGACGCAGAGGCTATTTCTGAACGGGAAATGGTAGCCGCTGGGCGTAATTTACAGGCTAATATATTAGGGGTGGGGCATCATGGTAGCCGCACATCTTCTACTAACGAGTTTCTTGACGCTGTTAGGCCAGCCGCCGCTATAATACAGTCCGGCGCGGGCAATCCGCACGGGCATCCGCATCCGGAGGTCTTAAACCGCTTTGCTGAGCGGGGCATAGTAGTTTTGCGTAACGACGAAATGGGTACCATAACATTTGCAACGGACGGAGTGTACATTCATATTTATGACTAAAAGATATGTAGTTGACCAAATTGAAGAAGGCATGGCAGTACTTGACGATGGTAATGATGGCTTGGTGCGCTCTATTAACGAGCTACCAGAAGGCGCAAGGGAAGGTACAGCAATAGTTTGGGACGGTACCAGCTTCATGTTAGATACCAGCGAAGAAGCCGCAGAAAGATCACGCCTAATAAAAGAAAAATTTGAGCGACTCAAAGAAAAAAAGAGGAAAGCAAATGGATAACGAGCGCCGTGTAGCTATTTCTGTCTTAAATGAAATCAACCAGGAAGGCGCGTATAATAACATAGCGCTACGCCGCGCCTTGGACGAGCGTCCAGAGTGGAAGCCGCACCAAAGGGCTTTTGTTACCGAGTTGGTTAATGGAACCTTACGTAACCAACTTTTTATTGACTATATTATCAATAATTTTTCCAAAAAAACCTCGTCAAAGAAGATGAAGCCTTTTATACGGGAATTACTGCGCACAGCAGTATATCAAATTAAATGGATGGATAAAGTGCCGCCTTCTGCCGCTGTAAATGAGGCTGTTAAATTGGCGCGTGCAAGTGGCTTTGAGGCTTTGTCGGGTTTTGTTAATGGTATATTACGTAATATTGTGCGGGCTTACGAAAGCGACTCTTTACCAGAGCCGGATTCGCTGGGCTTGCGCTATTCATTTCCAAAATGGCTGGCGGACAGGCTTACTGAGGAGTTTATGGCAAAAAGTCATATTCCACCGCCGGTAACTGTTTGTGTAAACCGGCTTAAAACCACCCCAGAAGCCTTGGCCAGGGAATTTGAGAATTGCACTATATCCGGAGATTGCCTGCACTTAAGAAGGGTTTCAAATTTAACAGCCATAGAGCCGTTTCGTAAGGGACATTTTTTTGTGATGGATGAAGGCGCCTATTTAGCCGCTTGCGCCGTACAAGCAAAGCCCGGCCAAAAGATACTAGACCTATGCGCCGCGCCCGGCGGGAAATCCTTCGCCCTTGCCGGAATAATGGAAAACTGCGGCGAGATAATCTCATGCGATATTCACCCGCACAAAATAAGGTTAATGAAGAAAATGGCCTCCCGCCTGAGCATAAGTTGCATTAAAGCAGAAGAGCGAGACGCTTCTATTATAAACCCCGCCTGGGAAGGGCTTGCCGATGCAGTTTTGCTAGACGCGCCCTGCTCTGGCCTGGGCGTTATCCGCAAAAGGCCGGACATCAAATACACCAAAACCGAAAAAGATATAGTAAGGCTGGCCGAATTTCAAAGAAGCCTACTTACCACAGCGGCCGCATACGTAAAGCCGGGCGGGGCGCTGGTATACTGCACATGCACCCTAACAAAGGAAGAAAACGAGGATAATGTCATGTGGTTTTTGCAAAACTTCCCCTATAACCAAGACGGCAATTTTATTAGGCACGAGGGCTTCTTTATAGCGCGGCTAATTCGTAAATGAGGGCGGAAATGAAAGATATACTCTCCATGAACCTAGAAGAATTGCAAAGCATTTATTATCCAAAATATAGAGCCGATCAGATATTTGAATGGCTACACCGCCACAACGCGACTACTTTTGACGAAATGAACAACCTACCCAAAAGCCTACGCGAGGAATTGAAAGAAGAATACCATATCGCAAGTTGCCGCTTGGTAGAGACTCGCAGTTCTTCTCATGTAAAAAAATTTCTTTTTACCCTGCATGACGATATTTTAATAGAAGCCGTGCAGATGGAGTACGCCCACGGATATTCCGTATGCATATCCACCCAAGCCGGTTGCAGAATGGGCTGTCGCTTTTGCGCATCGGGCGGTAGCGGGCTATTGCGCAATCTTACAGCCGGGGAAATGTGCGCACAAGTTTACGCATTAGAAAAAGGCGCCAATATCGTATTAATGGGTTGCGGGGAGCCCCTTGATAATTTTGAGCAAAGCATACGATTTTTAGAGCTAATAAACCACCCCAAGGGTGCAAACGTCGGCGGGCGGCATATTACAATCTCAACCTGCGGGCTAGTACCGCAAATAAGGGAGCTGGCCGAGCTTAAACTACAAATAAACCTAGCCATATCCCTACACGCCCACAACGATCAATGCCGGCAAGAGATAATGCCTATCGCCAAGCGCTATCCGCTAAACGAGCTAATAGAAGCTTGCCGCTATTATATTGAAATGACAAACCGCCGCATCACCTTTGAATACGCACTAATACGCGGCCTTAACGATAGCACAGCAGATGCCGCCGCCTTGCAAAAGCTTCTTTCAGGCTTGAAAGGGCTTTGCCATGTCAATCTTATTCCCGTAAACCCTACCAACGGGCTATACTCCCCTACCCTAAGAAAGGAAGCCGAAGCCTTTGCCGCTATTTTAAAAGTACCGGCCACGATTCGCAGAACCATAGGCGCCGAGGTAGATGCCGCTTGCGGCCAGCTGGTAGCACGATCATGAAGCCTACCACGATATTAAAACAACATTTCGGCTACGAAAGCTTTCGCCAGGGGCAAAGCGAGGTTATTGACGCCATTTTACAAAACCGCGATGCCCTGGCAATTATGCCAACAGGCGCAGGTAAATCGCTATGTTTTCAAGTACCAGCGCTGTTGATGGACGGCATAACTTTGGTAATTTCCCCACTTATTTCGCTAATGCGGGATCAGGTTGACGCGCTTATACAAACGGGGATTCCGGCGGCGTTTATTAACTCATCTTTATCATCAACTCAAACATACAAAGCGCTGTCAAACGCCAAAAGGGGCGCGTATAAAATCATATACGTAGCGCCGGAGCGTCTGGAAGCCCCGTCATTTATAGATTTTGCAAATAACGCCGACATAGCCATGGTAGCCGTTGACGAAGCGCACTGCGTATCCCATTGGGGGCAAGACTTTAGGCCAAGCTATCTACAAATAAGCGAGTTTATCAATAACCTTCCAAAACGCCCGATACTAAGCGCATTCACAGCCACAGCAACCGACTCTGTACGTGACGACATCATAAAACTGCTAAAGCTAAACGAGCCATTCATATGCAGTACCGGCTTTAACCGAGAAAATCTATTCTTTGAAGTACGCCAGCCCAAAGATAAATTTGCAGAGCTTGTAAAATACCTGCGCAACAATAATAAAAAAAGCGGAATAATCTACTGCGCCACCCGTAAAACCGTGGACGAGCTGGCACATAAGCTAAAAGTCGCACGCTACCACGCCGGCATGGATCAGGCAGAGCGCGATAAATCGCAACAAGATTTCATATACGACCACGCCCCAATAATTGTGGCAACCAACGCCTTTGGCATGGGAATAGACAAAAGCAACGTCTCCTTTGTGGTGCATTACAACATGCCAAAAAACATGGAGAGCTATTACCAAGAAGCAGGCCGGGCAGGCCGCGACGGAAGCCCGGCAGAATGCGTACTACTATTTAGCCGCCAAGATATTATGATAAACCAGTTTCTAATAGAAAACAGCGATTCCGCAGATGATGTAAAGGCACGCGACTACAAAAGGCTAAGGGAAATGTCGGCCTACTGCACAACAACAGACTGCCTACGCCAGTACATACTGGACTATTTTCAAGACAACGAAAAGCCAGAATGCGGACATTGTAGCAACTGCCACACAAACGATGAATTAGCCGACATAACAATAGAAGCCCAAAAAATCTTATCCTGCGTATACAGAATGAAAGGTCGCTTTGGCCTAGCGATGGTCATAGATGTTTTAAAAGGCGCGCAAAACAAAAAAATAAAAGGGGCAAGGTTGGAAAGCCTAAAAACCTTCGGCATAATGAGAGGCCAAAGCCCCGATGAAATAAGGCGCATAGCTCAATTTTTGATACAAAAAGGCTACATACAAATAGTTGGCGATCAGTACCCGCTGGTTAAGATCACGAATAAAGCATCAAGCGTACTATCCGGCGATCAAACAGTGGAAATGCCCGTACCAAAGACCGCTAAACCCGTGCCTGTACCAGAGGCAAAATTAAGCCATATCGTTGACGAAGATTTATTCGTAAAGCTAAAAGCCCTACGCCTGGAATTAGCACAGGAACAAGGCGTGCCGGCTTTTGTGATTTTTGCAGATGCAACATTACGCGATATGTGCGCTAAACTACCCACGGACGACGAAAGCTTTTTGAAGGTATCCGGCGTGGGGGAGGTTAAGCTTGAAAAGTATGGCGCGGTTTTTATGAAGGAGATTGGTGAGTATAGGGCGCTTGTAAAGTAAGAATTATGAGTAAAACAGCCTTCAAGGGGTTGTTATTTTTATTGCATGTTATCCTTTTTTACACTTTGTGATACTTCAAAATCAAGATTAGTTATTATGGCATTTTTCCCTCTCTCGTCCAATAATCTATATTTGACTATCATTTCCGTTTCCTCGTCATTTAATGGAATAAGGTTCGTGTCTTGCCTCCCTAATAAATAGTCAACGCTCACATCATATATATCAGCAAGCAAAAATAGCGTTTGATAATTCATTTGGCGTTTTCCAAGTTCGTAGAGAGAGTATGCATCGCTTGATAATCGCAAGTGCTTAGCGATTTGTTGTTGCGTTAGCTTATTTTTGTCTCGCAATTCTCGTAGACGTAACGATTGCATTTAAAATCCCCTCCTCAATAGACAGCATATATTAACCTTTCGAGGGGTTCAATTTAATCGCCAATAAGTCGTTATATGCACTTGACATAACGCCATTATGTCGTTATAATGTTATTTGTAAAACGAAAGGGAATGTTGTATGGTAGATATTTTTACCATTGTTTTTATTGTAAACATCGTTGCAATAATCATAATGATTCGTAGATACAAAAAATTGAACATAAAAAGCAATGATTTCTATAACCGCAGTACAAAATACAGTATCGATGAATTAGTTAGCCATAAAAATGCTGTCCGGCTATTGACATACATTGGCGCGGCAGGCGGTATTTTACTGTGGGGAGGATTCATAGGCACGGCGCTTAGTATTATTAATGATAGCCCTCGCTATCTTTTGCAAGGTTTTCGTATTGGCGTAACAATTTCATCTATCCCGAGCATTTTGGGTGTATGGAAAGTTTACAAAGTATAAGGAGGTTTCTATTTATGTTTTGCAAACACTGTGGAAAAAATCTTCCGGAAGGAGGTTCTAGCTTTTGCCCAGCTTGCGGAAAGGAAACATCAGAAGGGGCCATTTTATCCTCATCAAGTTCCCCTGATCCACGGCTTTTGTTGGCGAGTTCATTATTGTTTTTTTCATATCCTATAATTTTTGCAATACTGCTTACCACTAATCCATTTCCTACTTTTGTGGCATCTGGTTCTATTTTGCCTTCATTGGCTGCAGGTTTTTCTGTACTTAGAATATATCAAAAGAAAAGCACAAAGACTAGGGCTGCCTTTATCTTCGCTATAATATTTACAGTAATGAACAGTATTAACGCAATTATAGTTACAATTATATCATTCAATCAAGCGCCATTTCATGTGTTGCTATGTTTAGGTACACTTATTGGTGCTCCCACATGTTTCTTAGTTTGGCGTTCAAAAATGTTAAATTTGAAAGGATAGCAAAAACTTGAATGCAAATAGGTAAAAAAATACTTCTGTGTACTACTTTGCTTATTTTAGTGAATGACGGTATAATCACTTTTATATGGAAGTTCCCGGAGGAATGGCTACCTCTTAACGAGACAACCCCTTTAAATGCCAAGAAATGGATTGCCAAGCTCAGAAACTGCGGACAAGTCTATATCATGGAATTTTATTTCTACATAAATTTATTTACACTGCCCTTGTATCAATATTTATAGTAATTTTTTCTTTGGCTACATTTCTTGCAAGCTCGTCTGGCGATGGTAAGAAATCCTTAATCGGACGGGACGCTTCAATAGCTTCTGCTACATCCGCCGGTGCGTCTACGTATTTAACTTCGCTCATATTTTTTTCTCCCTTCTCGCCAATATCCCGCACCTATTAGCTTGAGTGTTTGGGATCATTTGCAACTACACGATTGTAGCCGAAGAAAGCCTTAGATGCCTCCTCGTCCCATTCAATATCGTCTGCATGGCCTTATTATAGCTGTAGTTATATAGATTTACAACGGTTTGGTAGAAAATTCACCTTGAACATTAAGGCATATATTGCCCTTTTTTTGATTGATTATAAATATTTTGCAAAATAAATTGAATATTAGGAGAGCTTTTACTATAATTGCTGAGTGAAGGAAAATAATATCTGCGCAGGTTAAATATATGAGCAAAAAAGCTAAGCTAATAAAAAGAATAAAAACTAAACCAAGGGATTTTACCTTTGACGAAGCCGAAACTTTAATTCTATCTCTTGGCGGCAAAAAGTCCAGCAAGGGAAAAACAAGCGGATCAAAGGAAGAAGATGGCTTGTTATTTGGAAAGTTAGCCGTCATTAAAGATTTGGTTTCTTATGATGCAGAGAATATACATGGTTGTACCCCTGTCAAGTGGCTTGCGAAAACAATTATTTTGAGTATGGTTGCACCCGTGATATAATCTTGGTAACAGTAGCATTTGAATGAATATAATTTATATTTATCGGAGGCAGCAGGATGATAAGCCAAGAATTACAACACTACAAAAAAATGAGAAATGACCCCACTTGGATATTGTTATACAAAATCAAATGGGCACAGTTGGCTGAAACTATTGAAATTGAAAACCAGAAAATACTTGATTTCGGAAGTGGCTTCGGAACTTCGGCAAATTATTTGGCAAAACACAATGAAGTCGTTGCAATCGAACCCCGGGCGGATATGATAGAAGCGCGGGAGCGTGAAAATAACTATACGCAAATTCAAGGCAAGCTCGAAAAATTAAAGGATTTTGCGGCAAACACCTATGATATTATTATCTGTCATAATGTATTAGAGTTTGCTTCGGAAGGAAACGAAAGAGCCGAAATTGTAAAGGAACTTTCTCGTATTCTGAAAACGGGTGGGATTTTATCCATAATAAAAAATAACGAAGCCGGAAGAATTATGTCAATGGTTGTTTCGTTAAATAAAATAGACGAAGCAATGGGTTTGCTTGCAGGCGGTCATAATGCAAATGTTTTCGGCAAAATCGTCTTATACGACCCCGTTGACTTAACCAAGTGGGGCGATAATCTTAAAATAGAAAAACTGCTAAGCGCAAGGACATTTTATGGATTACAAGGTCAAGAAATTAACCGTGGATCGGATTGGATAGATAAAATGTTCAATATTGAAATGACAGTTGCGGATATAGAACCGTATAAAAGCATTTCGCTTTTTCATCATGTCTTGCTTAGAAAATTATAAATAGCGAAGGTTATAGGTTTCTACAGTCGTAGCGAGAACATGTGCCAAAGTTTCCGCGCCGACAGGCGCAGAAGCACCGGCAGGGCGCACCTTTATGTTTCCGAATTTGAAAGGAGCAAAACAAATGCAAGCACAAGTATACGAAGGCTATGTAGAGAGTGGACAATTTTACTCGAAAGAAATACCTATCCGTCTATCTGGGCGGTTTCGTGCTGTGTTGACAGTGCTTGACGTGTCTGCACAAGCGATTACCAACTCATCTTCAC
>Ga0209755_10003657_pt1 | contig 19010 bp, 18 predicted proteins | sample TergutCo191P1_FD_187301 | JGI IMG/M metagenome (GOLD analysis project Ga0209755, IMG submission 187301) | Cornitermes sp. P1 segment gut microbial communities from Petit-Saut dam, French Guiana - Co191P1 (SPAdes) (version 2) | ecosystem: Host-associated > Arthropoda: Insects > Digestive system...
CGGAGAATAATGCCGAAGAAACGGTAAAACTGGTCAAGGCGGAAATGGAAAAGGCGGCAAGCCTTATTATACCGTTACGCGTAACTGCGGAAACGGGAAAACGCTGGGGAGATTTTCATTAATAACCTGAGATATATGCTCAATGGATTAACGCGGATTAAAATGGATTAAAAAGGAGAAGGGGTTTGAGTCATACTGCTATTGACAGGCTGGTAACTTTATTTTCTAAATTGCCGGGGATTGGAAAAAAGAGCGCAGGAAGAATTACGTATCACATTTTGGATTCAAGCCCCGCCCTGGCTCAGGCGCTTGCGAAAGAATTAACAGGACTTCATCAGGCGATAAAGAGGTGCAGTGTCTGCGGCGGGTTTACAGAAACCGATCCTTGTTTTATTTGTTCAGACCCGGATCGGGATAAATCTATTATCTGCATTATTGAATCCGCGCAGGATATGCGCATAATTGAAGAAGGACACGAATTCAAAGGAGTGTACCACGTTCTAGGCGGGTTAATCGCGCCGCTGGAAGGCGTAAGCCCCGCGAATCTTTCTATAGATAAATTAATCAGCCGTTTACAGTCAGGCACAGTAAAAGAATTAATCCTTGCGCTAAACCCTACAGTCGAAGGCGACACAACGGCATTATACCTGCAAAAAACTTTAAAAGATTATCCTGTAGAAATAACGCGCCTCGCGTCAGGAATGCCGGTAGGCGGAAACATCGAGTACACCGATAAATTAACATTATCGCGAAGTTTCAGAGGCAGAGTTAAAATATAATTTGATAAGAAAATTAAAAATCACAAATGTAATTACGAACTTGCTCTTATTTTTTTCTTCACTGAATCTAAGTAATCCATGACTGCTATTTGAGTTTTTTACATGACGCCTAACACAAAAGTTTTTCAGCCTTTTTCATATTGTTAATAATTGGCACATTAAAGGGGCAGCGGGACTCGCAGCTGCCGCATTCTGTACATTCATCGCCTTTGTGAGCAAGGTTTTTGTAATGAGAGCGGATCGAAGGCGGTATGCAGGCGGTGTCCAAATTTGCGATGTCCAAATATTTGTTAACAGCGGTTATGTCGATCTGTGAAGGGCAGGGCTGGCAATGATTGCAATAGACACAACTGCCGTTAAGTCCGCCGCGGACGGAACTTAAAATTTCTGTATAATCGCGCTGCGTGTCGTCAAGGTTCAGGTAGTTTACGGCATCTTCAACTTCTTTTGGAGATTTGCAGCCAAGAAGAACGCTTACAACAGCGGGTCTTGAAAGGGCGTAATGAATACACTGCGCGGCTGTAAGCGGTTTGGCAAACGGCGAATGTTCGCTCGAAATTAATTTACCCGCGCCGAGGGTTTTCATTACCGTTATGCCAATATTTTTTTCCTCGCAGAGTCTGTAAAGTTCCGCGCGTTTTGGCTCAATGGCGGTGAGGTTGTCAGGGTTAAAACCTTTTTCAAGGAGGGTAAGAGCATTTTCATCTGTGGGGATTAAATCAAAAGCGGGGTTAATGCTGAACATCATCAATTCCGGAAGATTTGTATTAATCGCCTTGATTGCGGTAACAGGATTGTGAGAACTAAAACCGATGTGAGCGATGTCGCCTTTTTCTTTTAATTTTAAAGCATAATCAGCGACTTCGGTTTCAAAAACATTTTTATAATCATCATCAGAATCGATAAAAAATAACATTCCAAAATCTATATGCCCGCCGCAGATGCGAAGATGTTCTTCAAAGAAACGACGGACTGTGGGCATATCTCGGCTTATATCGTATTGCTGTCCGGTATTTGTCGAACAGATATGACCTTGAATCAATATATCTTTGCGGCGGGCGCCAAGCGCTTTTGCGATATTTTCTCTGACTTCTTTTCCCGGCATGAATATATCAAAAATATTTATTCCATGCGCGATTGCACAGTCTATCACGCTTGCGATCTGTTCATATGGCCTTCCATCCAAATGTTCGCAGCCAAGCCCTATAATGCCCGCCTTTTTTCCTGTCTTTCCAATATTGCGGTAAATCATTGTACCCATATCTTATCAAGTTTGTTATAAATAATATATACTTTATTTGCCGCGTTTCGGGCAAAATGGAAAAAGGAGTATACTTGTGAAAAAATTAGGCAGAAATTTATCATTTTTTATTTTCTTCATTATGACAGGAATAATTTTTTCAGGATGCGCCGGCTTCAGATTATGGGTGAACACCGTAACGATCAGAAACGATCGCGGCTTATCATCCGTTATAGCCGGCGGTACTCTTGTTTTCAGAGCGACAGGCAAGGGTATTGTCTGGGAGGTCAGCTCATCAAGCGATGGATCGGGGCCTGTTCAACCGGGGACAGATATCAGTCAGGGCGGAGTGCTTACGGTATCAATAAATGAAATCGCGGCTATTATCTATGTAATAGCCAGATCAACAGAGACAGATCAATTTGACGTTAAGCCGATTAGAATTGTTACCGTAACAGAGATAAGCATCGATCCGGCGGATCAATATGTTGTAGCCGGAAGAACGTTCCAATTCCGCGCGGCGGTTTCGGGAACTAACAACCCTGATAACGCCGTTACATGGAGAGTCAGCGCGAACGCAGCGGGTACCGCCGCTGTCACCGCGGGAACAGGCATTAACTCAGGCGGACTGCTTACAGTTGCGGCTAACGAATCGCTGACAACACTTTACATTATGGCGTATTCGGTTGTGGATTCGACAAAATACGGCGCTATCCCCGTCTCTGTTGTAAGACCTACGGTGACAAGCGTAACCGTTTCGCCTGTAAACCAGTCAATAGCGGCGGGAAGAACCTTGCAATTCAGAGCGGCTGTTACCGGAGCCTATAATCCGGGCAATACCGTTACATGGAGAGTCAGTTCCAATTCCACAGGCACAGGCGCCGTTACTCCGGGAACAAGTATTAACGCAAACGGGACTCTGACAGTTGCACCTAACGAGTCTTTAACAACTCTTTATATTATAGCGGTTTCTACCGTTGACTCGACAAAATCAGGCATAACGACTGTTTCAGTTTTAGTTCCGGTTGTAACCGGCGTAACTGTCAGCCCTTCAAATCAGACAATGCAGGCGGGCGGAATGGTTCAATTTCACGCGGCGGTTACAGGCGCTAATAATCCTGTTACGTCCGTGACATGGAGAGTCAGCTCGAACGCAGCCGGCACAGGCGCTGTTACGCCCGGAACAAGCATTAATTCAAGCGGAGTGCTTACGATAGCTTCTAACGAAACGGCTTCTTCTCTTTTTATTTTCGCGTTATCAACATTTGATCCGGCAAAATCAGGCAGCGTTTATTTAAGCGTAACCCCGGCTCCTGTATCGGCAGCTCCGGCGCCGGTTCCCGCTCCAACACAGACTCCGACACCGGTTCCAACTCCGACTCCGACTCCGACACCGGCTCCGACTCCAACAACAAGACCAACTCCGGCTCCAACACCGGCTCCGACTCCAACAACAAGACCAAGACCAACCCCGGCTCCACCGGCTGCAACGACACCGCCGGCTACAACTACTCCTCCGGCTTCGACAACGCCGCCAGATACAACTCCACCGGCTGCAACAACTCCGCCAGCTACGACAACGCCACCGTCTACAACAACACCGCCAGCTACAACTACTCCTCCAACTACAACAACGCCGCCTGCCGCGACTACTCCTCCGGCTTCGACAGCGCCGACTGTAACAAGCATAGTCATCAGTCCGTCAAGCTATTCAACTAAAACAAACAGTCAGGTGCAATTCAGGGCGACGGTTACAGGGACAAATAATCCAAACACGGGGGTAACGTGGAGTGTTAGTTCAAATCCTTCGGGAACAGGCGGCGTCGCGCCAAGGACAACCGTAAACTCAAGCGGTCTGCTTAATGTTGCACCTAACGAATGGTCGCCGACTCTTTATGTTATCGCAGCATCAACCGCGGATCCTTCAATGAAAAGCTCCGCGGTTGTGACTGTTACAAACGCCAATCCTAACCAAGGGTCGAATCAGGGACGGTAGCGCAGGCAGCATCCGGGAAATTTTCACTTTCGTCTATCGCCATCCTGCGCAGCGGATTGTATTCCCGGTTTATGCCGGCGCCAAGATACTTGGCAGCCATTACGGAAACTTCTTTCGCAATCGCGGGCGCGGCAGTCAGTCCCGGACTTCCAAGCCCTGCGGCATGAATTATGTTATCTGTAAATTTGCCAAAAGACACGACAAAATCGCCTTCATAAGTCGCGGCGCTGATGCCGGTAAAGGAGGCGACTATATCCTGCCCGCTTAATGACGGCACAAGTTCCTGCTGTTTCGCCAGTATAGAAATAATGCTGTTTGTATCCGTCGAAAAATCTTCTCTCTTGTATGTTTCTATCGAATCATAACCTGTAAGCAGATTACCGTCGACAGTCTGCAGAACGCCTACGCTTTTCATCCGCGCTGTTTCATACGGAGAGACAATTGACTTAACAAGGTACGACGCTTTTTTATCAAAAATCATGTTTGTACTGCGTCTTGGATGCAGGGAGAAAAATCTGTCCTGCGCAAGACGAGCGATATCTTCGGCAAAAACTCCGGCCGCGTTTATTACAATTTTAGGATAAATTCTGCCGCGGTTTGTTAAAACATTATTGATTGTTCCGTTCCAAACCTGAATGTCAAGCACAACTGTATCTAAACTTATTTTAGCTCCGTTATCTGAAGCGTTTTCCGCGTACGCGGTAGTCAAACCATACGGATACACAATGCCTGCTGTCGGGAAGAAAAGCGCAAACTTAATGCTGCGGCTCAGGTGAGGTTCCTTTTTTAAAAGATCTTTTCGGCTGATATACTCGACAGTTATTCCCTGCAGCGCGTACATGGCGATGGAAGCAAGAGCGGCTGGTTTCATCAAATTGCTGGTAAAGCAAACATACTGCCCTGTCCGCTTAAACGGCACATCAAGTTCATCGCAGACCAAAGGATATAAATGACTGCCAATATCGTTGTACTTCTTCTTCAACTCGCCTTCGTTCATTGATATCTCAGGAAGAACAACGCCGTCATTGCGCCCCGAAGCATGAAGAGCCACATCATGTTCTTTTTCTACAAGGAGAACATCAATTTTGTAGCGCATAAGCTCTCTTGCGATCGCGCAGCCAACTACGCCGCCTCCGATAACAAGCACGTCGGGGCATTCGCCTTCGAGCTTGTTCGACGCGACAGTCGGCATTCTCATCGTAGGAATTTTTCCGCCTGTAAAGTGAATGTCATTTACAACAGAGTATTCCTTTTGATTGACAGACATAAGCCCGGCTTTAACAATATCATCCCAATTATCCAGCTCTCCTGTCAAATAAAGAACGCCCCTGTTCAACATTGCGCAAACCTTACCATTGAAAATTTTACCAAGTCTTTGATTTAATTTTTTAATGTTTGACATGCTACTAATATAAGAAAAAAGAAGCTCCGCTTGTACAAAAATATCACGCTTATTCAAATATTTTTTTTGAGAATTTACTTGACGAATACAATATTTCGTTATTTAAACCGGTACATCCATTTAATTCCGGTTGACAGACGAAAACCGGCGAAGAAGTCAGCGGCAAAATCGGAAGATTCATTTTTGCTGAAATACGACTGCCATGACGCCTCAGCGTAAGGTGCAAATTCTCCGGCTTTTGTTTTAAGAATGAAAGGCGCGGCGGTTACTCCGATTGTCCCATGCCAGCTGACAGGTCCCTTTGAATAGAGACGTTCCTCGTGCTCATTGGAAATTGACGCGGAACCGAAACTTACCACAGGACCCGCGAATATGCCGATCTTTTCGTTCGGCCACCATGAAAGCGTAATCGGAAGACGGAAAACTCCCATAGCGGTATCGTACTCCGGTCTTAACGCAAGACTGAAAATCATATGCGAACCGAGGATCGGCGCGTCTATACCGCCAAAAAACTGCGACGTGTATCCGCGGATCACTTTTTCGTCTTTCAGGTAAATATTCCACATGGGCGCAAACGCGGCGCCGGCAAGGAACTTCACGGAACCTGAACTTGAAGCGGACGGCTGCTTTTTTTGTTTTTCCGCGCCGGTCTTTGAACCCGATTCGCCGCTTGCGCTTTGCGCCAAAGAATCGCCAACTTTAAAACCGGAAGGCGCTTCAGGGAAAGCGCGTCCTGCGCTTGCGAAACATTTTATATAATAATCTTCATTAAGACTGGAATAAATAACTCCGGTTTTTGATCCGGCGGAAGCTGCGTGAATAAAACGTCGATCCCCAAGATACAAACCAACATGCGTAACATTGCCTGAGTTATCGGTTTTAAAAAAAACCAAATCGCCGGGCTGAGCTTTATCAAGAGGAATTCTTTCCGCCCATGTATAAAGGGCAAGCGCCGATCTTGGAAGAACCACTCCAATAGCGTCTTTAAAACAAAGGTCTATAAAACCTGAACAATCAACGCCGTTCATCGTCATACCGCCGTAACGGTATGGAACGCCTTCATATTTTTTTGACGCTTCAATAACTTTAATGCGCGCGTTCTGATAAGCCCGCGCTTTTTCCTGCGACGATGCAGTTGCTTTAGGCGCGAGCGGATAACCGCCTTCAAGAGGCGCGGCGTAAAGCTGCGAAACAAAAAATCCAGACGCGGCAAATATTAAAGCAATGAAGATAAAACGGTTCATTATTGATATTATAAACATAAACTGGTACATTATATCAATGGGATCTATATATGTCTTTGTTAATCAAAAAGGCGGCGTTGGAAAAACTACCTCGGCAATCAATATAGGGGCATATCTTGCGGAGGCGGGAAAATCCGTACTTTTGGTCGATTTTGACGCTCAGGGAAACCTTACAAGCGGTATAGGAGCCTCCCCCGCGAAACCCGGAATTTATGAACTGCTTTCAAACGAAGTATCAGCCGAAGAGGCAACCAGAAAAACAGCGGTAAAAAACCTTTATGTAATCCCTGCCAATAAAGATCTTTCAGGCGCGGCGGTTGAACTAATCGAACAAAAAGAACGAAATTATTTTTTAAAGAAAGCTCTCGCGCCGATTAAAAATAATTATGAATATATTTTAATTGACTGTCCACCATCTCTGGGGCAGCTTACAATGAATGGATTGGCGGCAGCAGATTCGATTTTAATCCCGATGCAGTGCGAATATTTCGCAATGGAAGGGCTTATACAGCTTTTAGATACCACAAGAGAAGTTCAAAAAGGTTTGAATCCTTCTATAAAAATCGGCGGCATTTTTTTTACAATGTACGATCCAAGAACGCGTCTTGCGAATGACGTAATTAAACAGGTAAGCGCTCATTATAAGGATAAAGTCTGTAATACGATTATTCCGCGGAATATCCGCCTTTCGGAAGCGCCTTCCTGCGGGATGCCGATTTCTCTTTACGATCCGCAATGTCCCGGCGCAAGAGCGTATCAAACGCTTGCGCATGAATTTATTCGCCGCGATAACGGCAAACGTGGAGGTAAATAAATGGCGCGCAGAATCGGTCTTGGAAGGGGTCTTGACGCCCTGTTAGATAATAATGATGATGACAGCAGCCGCAAACAAGCGGACGAATCTAAAGCCGCGCCTTCTGATTCGCAGGCATTTGCGGCGGAAACATCAAGCGCGCCGTCCGTGAAAAAAAACAAAGGGCAGGATGTTATTCAGCTGCCAATTGAAGAACTTGTTCCGAATCCGGGTCAGCCCCGTAAAAATTTTGACGAAACAGAACTTAATGAGCTTGCGGATTCAATAAAAAATTACGGCATCATACAACCGGTTATTGCGGCTAACGCAGGCGACGGCACATACATCATAATCGCGGGAGAGCGCAGAACGCGCGCGGCAAAACTTGCGGGGCTTAGCGCGGTTCCCGTCATCGTGCGCGATTATACCGATCAAAAACGTTTGGAAATCTCTTTAATCGAAAACATTCAGCGCAGTGATTTAAACCCGATGGAAGAAGCCGCCGCGTATAAAAACCTGATGGATTTTTCCAATCTTTCCCAGGATGAACTTGCGGCGCGCATGGGAAAAAACCGCTCAACGGTAGCCAACGCGCTTCGGCTTTTAAAACTTCCCATAGAGATTCAAAAAAGCGTTGAAGAAGGAAAAGTCAGTTCCGGTCACGCGAGGGCGCTCTTATCTGTAACCGAGACAAGGGCAAGGGATAAACTTTACAGGGAACTGCTTTCCAACGAGATCTCCGTAAGAGAAGCCGAAAAAAAAGCGGCGGCGTTAAACGCGGAAAAACCCGGAGGAAAAACAAAGAGCGGCGCCGGATCAAAAAGTTCAAAGCGCCCGCCCGAAGTGGACGCCATGCAGGAAAAATTTATCAGCATGTTAGGAACCAAAGTGGTAATTGACGGAGACATGAATAAAGGCCGCATACTTATCGATTATTTTTCGATGGAAGATCTGGATAGGTTATACGAAATACTTTGCGGGTAAGCCGGTTTAACAAGATATTTTTATCATAAACTTGTATCAGAAAAATTTTATTTATATGAAAAAACCCCGGCTGAAACCGGGGTTTCGTTTTAATAAATTACCAGACTAGAGCCAGAGACGAAGCCCTATATTACCGCCCCAGAAGTTTGGCCAGAGCTGCACTTCAGGAAGTACCTGCACGCTTATCTGCGGCAATGCCTGCAAGAAAAGTTCCAATAATGGAATAGGTTTCCAGCTCAGACCAATAGGAACCCGCACACCGGCGGCAATACCCAAACTGTCATCAAAACCCCAAAGAGACGCGCCTATGCCCACGCGTATATACCAGCCAAGGTTGTCAATAATTTTACCGTCGAGCAATGAAAGGAAATCAACAGCGCCGGAAACATGCATGCCGCCGCTGCCTGCAAAAACAGAATCAACGTAAATATAAAGACTTGAAAACGCAAGATTCAAACCGCCGCCGCCGCCAATACCGCCATAGCCGCCATGAACTCCAATGCCGAAGCCATCTGCAAACGCAGTACCTGTGGCTATAATCGCAGCCAAGGTTAACACTAAAACCAATTTTTTCATTTTTTACTCCTTAATTGGCGGACTGTAAATTTGTTTGTAATCCCGCCTTATTCAGCTTAAGCCCTAATGCTAAAATCTGTCAAGAATATGAAAAAGGTGTCAGTCACCTGTGAATATAGAGCATTATTTTACAATATTATCGAAAAATCTAAACATCAGGTGTCGTAAACATCGATACCTTCTTTTTTCTTCAGGAACCTTGATACGCCGTAAGTGAATGGCGTCACCAGAGCTTCGATGCCTACTTTTAAAATATAATTAGTAATGACAAGAGACCAAAAAATCTCCCAGACAAAAACGCCCGTGAGCGTTGCGATAAAAACAAAAATCATTGTATCCAGAAGCTGACCTACAAGCGAAGAGCCGATAGTGCGCATCCAGAGAAAACGCCCCTGCATCTTAACTTTTAGTTTTGAAAGAATCATCGAGTTGGAAAATTCCCCCGCAAGATACGCGGTAAGACTCGCAAGCACAATGCCGCCGTAACTCATCCCGCCCAAGATAACGTTATACGCGCCGCTGCCTGCCTGCTCTTCCCACAGTGTTTCACCCGGCATCACGCCAAGTATGAAAAAAACGCCTGTGGTAAGCGCCATCGCCGCAAACCCCGTCCAGATAACGCGCCGCGCGGTTTTAAAACCATAAACCTCGGTAAGCACATCTCCAAGCACATAAACAAAAGGAAAGAGAATTGTGCCGCCGTCAAAAGCCAGCGGAACGGTAAAGATCGAAAATCCAAGGTCAACAATTTTTGCCGAAGAGGCAATGTTACTGACGATTAGGATCCCGACAAAAAAAGACGCGACTACATCAAGGTATTTGAAAGATACCGGCTGAGAAAGTTGATTGTTCATTAAGTTCTCCTTGTTTTTTTAAAGCGGGTTAGCTAGGATACCGCTGTTTAAACTAATATAATTATACAGTAATGGAAAAATTTGATTTTGTCAATTTGTAAATCCAATTAATATATATCAGTCCACATAGGAAGTGTGCGGGTTTTCTTTGTATATTTTTTACTATGAAGAGCAATAAAACCATTTTTCTCATAAAAAATGGGGAGGCTCTCATTATACTCAATATCAGCGTCTACTGTAAGAACACGACATGCTATAAATCGTTCATTGCACTGATCTGCAATGTTACGGGCAAAATTTATCATAAGACTGCCAAGATGACGATAAGATAATCCCATCTTCTTTGCAACAGCAAGTTTTGCGATTTTAAGAGCAGGCAAAGTCTCAAAAGTAATTTCCGGTATTATTAACCGGGCTTTTTCATCATCCTGAAGGGTGACAGCGTCAGCAACAAGAGAAATATACGCGGCGATTTTCAAACTCGCCCTTTCTATGAGTACAAATGTATTAGAAATATGACTTTCCTGATGTTTTAACGCATCCTGTCTGAGAAAAAGAGTATATTCATTTTCATCATCATCATCAAACCCGTCAATATGGTGCTCAACATTGAGTTTTTCGATAATAAAATAATCGTTGAAATTATCAGGTGTTATAAAGATCATTTACGAACCAAAACAACTGCGGAGGTGTTTCATTCGATTTATCTGAGTTTTTGTTGGAGGCGTAAGAGCAGTCTGCCACATCTTTTTCCAATCAGAGGGATCTTCTACGATGGTGGCTCTAACAGGTTTCACTTTATTTACTTTACCTTTTCTTATTTTTACCGCCATATAAACCCTCTTAGAAAAGTATAGTAAACAACAAATATTAAAGCAAGAGAATAGACACTACTGCAAACGGCTAATGCGGAATATAAAGTAATTCCACATTAGCCATTAGACCTTTACGCCCATTTAATGAAGCCGCTTCTGTACGGATGTATCAACGCTTCATGCTTGGGTAAAATCCTAACCGTGTGTCCCTGCATTCCCGTATCCACACATTCGATGCGAACCTGATACAGGTTTAAATTGCCTTCGCTCTTGATCCATTTCATTTCTGTTTTTCTGGCATTGGCGATTGAGCTGGTCTGGTTCGGTACTGTGCCGTGGTACAGTTCTACCAATAGTTCTTCGGGTTTGATGCTGCCAAGTTCGAGGAAAGCCGTGACGGTGAGCATATCGCCGCGCTGCATTACGGGTTTTGCGTTGGATTCAATTTTTTGAATCTTTAAGCCTGCCCATGCTTGCTGCAGTTTGTGGAAGTATCCGGCAAGCGCTTTTGATTCGGCGTAATCGTCCTTGCTGAAGCGGCGGTAATTTTTAAGCGCCGGGAAGTAGAATTGATTCGAGTAATCCATCAACATGCGGTGAGACGCCATCGACTGACCGATCTGCATCATGCAGTCTTTCATCATTTTGATCCATTCGCGCGGTAAGCCGTCGCGGCCCCTGTTGTAGAACATGGGGACAATTTCGCGTTCCAGAAGATCGTACAGAGCTTTGCTCTCCACATCGTCCTGAAGCCTTTCGTCAACGTACTGCTCGCCGTGACCGATTGCCCAGCCAACTTCGGCATTGTACGCTTCGTCCCACCAGCCGTCCAAAATCGAACAGTTAAGAACGCCGTTCATCGCGGCCTTCATACCGCTGGTGCCGGACGCTTCCATCGGGCGGCGCGGTGTGTTGAGCCACACGTCTCCGCCGGAGGTTAAATATTTCGCGACATTGATATCGTAATTTTCTACGAACACTATGCGGCTTGAAACATCGTATTTATCGGCAAAATGGATAATATCGCGGATTAAATCCTTACCGGGCATATCATGCGGATGCGCCTTACCGGCGAAAATTAACTGAACAGGGCGATCGTTATCTCTAACCAATTGAAGCAGACGTTCAGGATCGCGAAGCAGGAGGTTACCGCGCTTATAAGTCGCGAACCGGCGCGCAAAACAAAGAGTCAGCGCGTAGGGAGAAAGAAGGTCATCCGCCTGACGGATACGCTGTTCCATCGCTCCTGTGCGTTTGTACTGCTCGCGCACGCGATCGCGCACAAAGGCAACCAGGCGTTCGCGGCGGCGCTCGTGAGTGCGCCACAGCTCTTCGTCAGAAATGCGATCCATGCGTTCCCAGATTTTTAAATCGGTAGGTTTATCTTCAAAGTGCGGTCCGAAATATCGATCCAAAAGATCCAACATTCCGGAAGAAATCCATGTGCGCGTGTGGACGCCGTTTGTAACGTGCCCGATTGGAACTTCTTCGATTGGAAGCCCCGGCCACAGACCCTTCCACATATCGCGTGACACAACGCCGTGAAGCGCCGCAACGCCGTTTGCGTAAGCTGCCATCTTAAGAGCAAGAACCGTAAGACAGAAATTTTCGCGCTCATCGTTTAAGTCGATCCTGCCAAGACCAAGGAAGTCTTTCCATGAAATGCCAAGAACCTGAGGCCATGAACGGAAATATTTTTCCATCATCGGAATATCAAAACGCTCGTTTCCGGCGGGAACAGGCGTGTGGGTTGTAAAAATATTTGTAGGCCAAATTGCTTCGCGCGCTTCTTCAAATGTAAAACCTTTTTCGCCCATTATCTCGCGGATGCGTTCAAGCCCAAGGAACGCCGCATGACCTTCATTCATGTGAGTAGCCGCCGGATTGATGCCTAATGCACGTAACGCGCGGATGCCGCCGATACCCAAAAGGATTTCCTGCTGCATTCGGACTTCTTTATCGCCGCCGTAAAGCGCCGCCGTTATGTTGCGGATATCCTGAGCGTTTTCTTCGATGTTAGTATCCAATAAATACAATGAAGATCTGCCGACTTTAACTTCCCAAATTTGAGCGACAGCCTGCCGCCCCGCCAAATCCACGGAAATTTTTAGAGGATGACCGTCTTTACCGATTTTCTTTTCGACAGGCATATTGTACCAGTCGTTTTCAGGATAGCTTTCCTGCTGGAAGCCGTCGGCATTCAGCATTTGTTTAAAGTATCCCTGTCTGTATAAAAGCCCGATTCCGACAAGAGGCAAGCCCAAATCCGAAGAAGTTTTCATATGATCGCCTGAGAGAATTCCAAGACCGCCTGAGTAAATGGGAAGGGATGCGTCCATGCCGTATTCCATTGAGAAATACGCGACAACATCCTTATGGCTTCCGCGGTACCATGTCTCGCCTTTTTTATAGCGCTGGAACCTGTCGTAGACTTCTTTTAAAGCAGCCAAATAGGAATCATCCTTGGCAGCCTGCGCAAGTCTTTCCTGGCTTACCATACCCAAAGTCCGCACAGGACTCTGTTTGGATTCAAGCCAGCTATCATAATCCAGCCTGATATAAAGCTGAACCGCGTCATAATTCCATGATAACCAGAGATTACGGGCAATCTCTTCCAAAGGCTTCAACACTGGGGGAAGCTTCGGCTTAACTGTATATGTAGATATGTTCATGTATTAAGTTTATGGGGGAATTTGATAGCTGTCAACTGAGAATTTAAAACAAATTTGCCTTAATTTAGAAGATTTTTTATATTATACTCGGAAATTGGCGCAAATAATCCGTAAATTAACGTAAAAATGGGATTATAATCCGCCATCTTCACTTGACCCGGCATAAAAAAGTGCATAAAGTTAGTTATGAAGAAGTTAATATTGACAATAGCCGTTCTTTATACTGCATTGACTTTTACGACATGCCAGTCTTTAAAGGGAGCATTTCAAGAACCTAAGGTTTCAATTCAATCTGTGGACTTTGCGAATATCAACATTAACGGCGTGAATCTGCTCTGTAAAGTCGCGGTGCAAAATCCCAACGCATTTGAAATCCCTTTTCCGCAGACCGATTGGCAGGTGTTTATCCGCGCCAATTCCTTTACCAGTGGAACCTTTAAAAAAGACAGTAAAATTAAAGCAAGAAATACGACTATTGTAGAAGTGCCCGTAAACATCAGTTATATGGATGTTTTAAATAATTTTAAATCGTTAAAGGGAAGCCAAAACACAGGCTACAAAGTAGCGCTTGCCGTCAATTTTCTTTTCCCTGTAGTTGGTGAAAAAATATATAACCTTGAATATGAAGGCGTCCTTCCCCTTCCGCAGCTTCCGCGTTTCAACAAATCTGTCGTTACTGTGGAAAAGAGGGACCTGACAAGAATCGAGCTGCTGGTTACAGTAAATGTAGAAAACCCGAATGTATTTGAACTGCCATCGCCAAAAATAATTTATGATTATGTGCTAAACCGAAACTCATTTATTAAAGGCGTGGTAGAAAATCGGGGACCTCTGCCTCCTTCGTCAACAACGCCTGTAAGTTTCCGTATGGTAGTCACTTTAGCGGACCTGATCCGAAGTTTCGCGTCTTTAGCGTTGGCAAAAGAAGTCACCAGTTTGCTGAATCTATCCTGCGATCTTGGCATACCATTCTTCAGCGGAGAACTATTCAAACTGGACATCCCGGGAATTTTACAGCTGAGATGAGCTGAGGTTAATACCCTGACCGCGGATTATATCTAATTTATTATGTCCGTTAGCTAATGCTTCCCGCCTCTGCCGCCGTGACTTCTTCCTGATGAGCCGACATGGCTTCCGCCCATGCCGCCGCTTGAACTAACATCGGTTTGCCGCGCGGTTTTTGTAACCTGGCTGTAAAGGAAAGTGTCTTTCTTCACTTTGAACGCGAGACTACCGGGAACAATGTAGGCTGCCGCCTGAGTTTGAGCAAGAGCCGTATTCATGCTTTTCTTCATGCTTAAAACAACCAAAAACCCGGCGCCAAAGGCGAAAGCCCATACAATAATCATAATGACTAAGTGCCATTGCTGAACAAAATTGTAGTTTCTGCCTTTCGCGTCAAGGATAAGAAATTTTTCCCAATTAACAATAAATGAATTGTAGGCTTTGTAGTAATTGTCCTTACGAAGATGTTTTATTGCGTCATCCTCAAGTTTCTTGCCAGCCGTTTCATTCATAATTTTTATGCCTCTGCCCGATGTGCTGAGCCAATGTTCTCTGCTCTCTTTTACCTGCAGAAAAAGACAGCCGTCCCTGTCATTCCCCAAACCGAAATCGTTATAATCAAAATAATCGTCGGCATAATCCATAGGCGTCGCGGCGCCGATATTTTTTTCTGTTACAATTACTAAATCGAAATTATATTTTTCAGAGATAGAATTAATAAGCGCTGTTAACGCTTCTTTCTCGCCAGCGTTCAACAAACCGGCATTATCAACAATCCTTGTCTGCGCAGATACGGGAACGGTAATGAATATAATTAAGATTAATAAAAAATATTTTAATATGTTCTTATTCATAAAAACTCCTATAAGAATATGCGTAATGCCTGAAAGATCAGCGTAAAAATCACACCGACAATACCGGTATACAAAAGCGTGTATTTCCATGATTTGCCCGTATCAACCGGCAATTTCCCGACAAGGCGGCCTGTCTGACCGTTCATAAGAAACATATAGTTTTCTTTTTTATACTTGGTATTAAGAACCCATGCAGGGAATAAACTGTAGGTTACTTTGGCGTTTTCCGTACTAACCGAAGAACTTTCAACGCTTACAGACGCGTATCCCGTAACAGATGCCCTGAATTCATTTTCCATTGAATTCTTCATCCTCTTCGCCGCTCTTTCTTTACAGTTATCGGCATCGACATCGTATTTCTCCGCGATATAACCGGAAAGAAAAGCCGTTTGAAACTCCTTCATTTCGCCGTAATTAAAAGGTTCAATAGCGTCCATGTAGTTATCGTCCATCTTTTCCGAACCATCGACAGGAATCTTTTCGAACTTCATGCTTCCATCGCGTACGATGGAATAAAAATCCGTTTTTGAATAATTGTATTTAGAATCGCTCCACACTTTTGTTTTAATCGCTTTAAAACGTATATACCCGTTAGCGCTGGCGTCAAAAAGCCAGTATGGCAGGTACACACCCTGAATACAGTTGATGCGATTCTCGTTTTTAAAGCAGTCAGGAAGGAGCTTCTTTCCTTTGTAAAAATTCTTTAACGCTTCCACCGCGGCATTTTTATCCAGTTTAAACGGAATAATAAACTCAGGTTTTAACAGTCCCGTAAGACGGCGCAGAACAATCTGCGTATTGCCGCAGTTAGGACAAACCATCGCCGCAGTATTTTTATCACCTAACAGCTCCGATCCGCATGAAGGACATGAACCCTGGGTTAACTCGTTTAATTCTTCTGAGTCCCATTCTTTTAAATCAGTTTTCCCTTCCCAGCCAAATTGATCTTTTTCGGGGATTGCAAGTTCCTTCTGGTATTCTTCCAGAGCCGCAATTGTGAATTCAGCGTCACAGAAAGGACACTTCATGTTCTGACTTGAGCTGTCAAATTTAACCGCGCCGCCGCAGTTAGGACATTTATATTCTTTTATTTCCATTTGTTATTCCTGATTATGTAAAACATCACGGTTTTGGTTTGCCGCAGTCAGCGCAAAATTTTCCGGTGTTGCCGCCGCATCCGCATGAACACGTCCAATCGCCGCTCGGCGCAGGTTTCCCGCACTCAGCGCAGAACTTGCCTGAGTTGCCGGCATGACCGCATGGGCACGTCCAACCCGCGGCAGGCGCAGGCTGACCGCAGTCAGCGCAGAATTTTCCCGTATTGCCGGCATGACCGCACGGACACGCCCAGCCGCCCGCACCCGGCGCCGCAGCTTGCTGTTGAGCTGGAGCCGCCTGCGGTTGTTGCGCTTGTTGCTGCGCACCCATCTGAAAAAGCGCCTGAGGATTCATTCCTCCCGCCTGAGTCGCCATTCCCATTCCCATGAAACCTGTCATAGCGCCACCGGTATTACTCGCCGCCGCGCGCATCGCATCACCCTGAGCGCTGACAAGAGACGCAGCCGCCATCGTCGGATCGCGCATAACAGCCGCAGCCTGAAGATCTTTTATCTTCTTTTCATCTTCCGCCGAAGCCGTGCAGGTAATTCCAAAGTTGACAATTTCAATACCGCGGACCTCTCTCCATTTATTACTGAGCGCTTCGTTTAAAAGCTCCGCAAGTTTGTCCGTGTGGAAAGAAATCTCATGATATTCCATTCCGGTGCCAAGCTTCGCAAGCGAAGGTCCAAGAACAGTTATAACCTCGCTTTTTAACTGACTGTCGATTTGATCTCTTTTATAAAGATCTTCCACATTTCCGCACACGTTTGAATAGAACAAAAGCGGATTCATCATTCGGAACGAATATTCGCCGTTCGCCCTAAGGCTGATAGTAAGACGCAGATTGATATTAGGATCGACTACCAGATAGGGAATCGGATTCGGAGTTCCATATTTATTACCCATAATTTCTTTTGTATTAAAATAGTAAATACGCTGATCTTTCCCCGGGCTTCCGCCGTGTTTAAATCTATCACCGATACTTTTAAAAATCCCCACGATACCCTTATCCAACCCTCCGTAAAAAATGCTGGACTCACTGGATTGATCGTAAGTATATTTCCCCTCTTCGGAACAAAACTCCATAACACGCCCGTTATCGACAATAACCGCAGCCTGCCCTTTATTAACAACAATACCCGACCCATTGGAAATAATATTATCTTCCCCTTTGGTATTACTGCTCCTTTTACTAGTCTTTTTTTCACCTTTTGCCGCAAGCACATCCACATCCAGACTTTCACAAACAAAGAACTCAAGCCACTGATCCGCTAAAGTTCCCCCCACAGCTCCGGCTAACGCTTTAATCAACCCCATAAAAACTCCTTTTAAACTATATTACAAATATTTATGTTATTTATTGTTGCATGTTATCAGCGGGTTGTCAATTGAGTGAAATTAACTAATATCATTATGAATTTTCAAGATTTCCTTCTGGCGTTCAATTTCTGTGATTAATTCTTCCTCGGTAGGCAAATAGGGCATATATTTAGCGGCGAATAATTGCTTATTTTCGTTTAAAACCGAATATTTAGCGATAGTCTTGTCTGTCTCTGTACAGAGTAAAATGCCAATGGTGGGATTATCCTCTTCCTGTTTTTTTAGATCATCAAACATACGGACGTACATATCCAACTGCCCAATATCCTGATGAGTAATTTTTGTTGTTTTTAGTTCGATAAGCACAAAGCACTTAAGAAAGAAATTATAAAAAACCAAGTCAATATAGAAATCGTTAGAAGGCGATAATGGGTCCAGCTTAATTCACCACGCAGTGCGTGACGAATTGGAAATGTAGAGTAAAACTGTCGCATATATATCAAATTAGTTTGGGCAAAACCTTTTCCAAACTCTGTGGTCAAATGCTCTGCCAGATAATCAATCAATCTTTTTCCATATTCAGCCCGGCTGCCAACAGCCTGCTCAATTTGCCTTCCTATTTCCCAATAAGCTTCCACCATTGTGGAATTTACAGCGGTATAAACCTTTTGCCTTGCGGTAACAAGGATGGTACGAATGTTCTGATAAACTTCTGCTATATCAGAGGTAATGGCGTTCTTTTTGCTCATGGCTTACTCCTTAACATTAGTATAGTATGTGTTTGATTTTTTGACAAGGGAGTGGATGGGATTATTTTATAATGAAGGTTTATAGGTTTGAGAAGGTGGTAGAAAGAGAAAGGAAAAATAATTAGTAAGCAATATTGTAAAAAGTCAAATCTCTTGTTTCTCTTAATTTTCTATGATATTATAGTCCTAATACAAAAAATATTCTAAAGAAAAGGTGAAATTATGGCATTCAACGAGAACACCAGAGTCAAAATTCCCGCCATACTTCATTTGACAAGGATTGGTTATGAGTATGTTTCGTTAAAAAATGCTGCTTGGGATGAAAGCACTAATATTTTTACCGAAATCTTTAACAAAAGCATAAATCGTATAAACCCCTCTTACAAAAAAGGGACTCCAAAGGTCAAAAGCAATAACAAAGATTATAAAAAAGGTGATACATATGAAAATATTGCCGCTGATTCTGCTACATTAATAAAAATCGATCTATATGAAAGTTATATTGATACCCAAAGAATAATTAATGAACTCAAAGATTTATTAGATTATGAAGACTTGGGACGAGCTTTTTATAAACGCCTTATGTCGAGTACGGGAATTAAACTGATTGATTTTGAGAATTTTGA
>Ga0209755_10003658_pt1 | contig 19009 bp, 23 predicted proteins | sample TergutCo191P1_FD_187301 | JGI IMG/M metagenome (GOLD analysis project Ga0209755, IMG submission 187301) | Cornitermes sp. P1 segment gut microbial communities from Petit-Saut dam, French Guiana - Co191P1 (SPAdes) (version 2) | ecosystem: Host-associated > Arthropoda: Insects > Digestive system...
CTTGTCAAACGCTTTCGCATTCTTGCGGAGCGGTACCGGAACCGTAGGAGACGCTTCGGCCTGCGCTTCAACCTCATTGCGGGAATCTGCAATTACGAGATGGCTGCTTGATTTCGCAAGAGGTCTAGTATGACGCCTGTTGTCATTAAGATTACCGGCACCGGGAGGCACGGTGATTGTCTGAGCTACCGCGCCGGTAGCGCCGGCAGGTCTTATCATGAAATGGGTGCCGACATCGATAAGGATATTGCCACTGCTGTCAACCGCAAACTGCCGGACATTAAATGCGGGCGGCGTTATCAGCGATCTTGTCGCCTGTCCCCCGCTAATAGAAAGTTCCGCGATTCTCCAATTGGCAGCCGCGCTCTCCCTTACCAGCACAAAAATGCGGTTTGCATTTACGGCATGAACCAAGGACTGATCGTAGAAGAGATGCCAAACATCCCACTGCCCTTGCCTCGAATCGTAGTCAAGCCCATAGGGAAAATCCCGCCTGCTCATAAGGCCAAGCCCGCTTACCTCAAACACATTGTTGCCAGTCGCGGCTGATGTCGAGACTAGATGGGCTGTTCCATCAGCCCACTCCATGACTACCCAACCCTCCGTTAGCTCCATAATGTAGCGAGGTGCTTCAACTTCCAGTTGATTGCCGGCCGCATCGTTCATGCGTACTTCCGACCAGTTTCCTGCCTCGTCCTGCATGTAGAGAACAAGATCGGCATTGCTGAATGCCTGGACTCCCGTCCTGGCACGGGTTTCAAAGCCCCTTGGCGCAACCATCAATGCATGGGCACCGCCAAGGTTAATGTTGCGTACATCGCCTGCCTGGCCAGGTGTTCCATTGTCCTCGCCTGGGGCAGTTACGGTAACGCTTGCCGTCCCGCTTACCGCAGTGTTAAGCGTCGAAGTTGCCCGTACCGTAAGGCTCAGGGCTGTTTCGTTGGCCGCAACGCTAAGACGGCCAGTACTGGAAATAGAGGTCCCCGAAACTCCCCCCTCGACTGCCCAGCTAACGGTCTGCGGAGGGTTATTGGTCCCCGAAACCGTGGCGCTAAAGTCCCGGTTCCCGCCCCTTGCGACATTCGCGCTTGCCGGGCTTAGCGTTACACCGGTCACGGTCGCCTCCGCACCCGGGGCGGGCACGGTAACGCTTGCCGTTCCGCTCCTGCCGGTATCGAAGGTCGAAGTCGCCCGTACCGTAAGCGTCGTGGCCGTTTCGTTGGCCGCAACGCTAAGACGGCCGGCGGTGGAAATAGAGGTCCCCGGAACTCCCCCCTCGACCGCCCAGGTAACGGTCGTCGGGGGGTTGTTGGTTCCCGAAACCGTGGCGGTAAAGTCCTGGTTTCCGCCCCTTGCGACATTGGCGCTTGCCGGGCTTAGCGTTACACCGGTCACCGTGGGGTCGGGTGTATCCGTGGGACAGCCCGACATCGAAAGCCCGATTGCCGCAAGCAGGGCGGCAATCCCGAAAAACTTGAGCCAGCTTCTCATGATGATCATAAGAACACTCCTTTTGTGATTCCCGCCACCATTGGCGGGTAATCACGGATGATTCACCCCAAAAGGGGGATAGTTCCCTCAACGAGGGAAACATACAAGCCGAAAGGTAAGCGCACTTGAAATGCAGTCCCTTCCTATTAGGCAGATTTTAATTTCCTTTTCGGAAGTAATCAACCCCCTTTAAGGACGTAAAATACTGGATTAGGCGTAAGTTGGGAGTATGACAAGCTTAAGATCGGTACTGGCTTTTAACATGAGGGTGCAGCGGCAGGTTTTGGGGATTTCTCAGGAAAAACTGGCGGAAAGGGTGGGCACCTCGACCCATTACATAGGCATGATCGAAAACGAAAAGAAGTTCCCCTCCCCCGAAATGCTCGAACGTATAGCCGCCGCCCTTGAAATTGACGCCCCGGTTCTTTTTTCGACCAAATCCTACCCCTCACCCAAAGCCGGGACAATGGAGCAGTTTCAGGAGGAGATTATTAACGACATAAAACAGATACTTACGTACCGGGTGAGCAAACTTAGCCGGGAAACAACAGCAGCGCCCTATGAAGGGGCCTAGGCGAGGGGCAGTACCTTAGCGCTGGCTGCCTATGAGAATTTCGGCGTTCCCGGCTCCGCCCTGGGCGAGCCAGGCTCTTTGAGCCTCCTCCAGGTTCCATTCGGTTATCAGCAGGTTCATTACATCCGAACTGTGGAGGAAAGTTCCTTTTGGATGTCCTCCAGGGTATAGCCCTTGGCAATAAAGTCCAGCACTTCCTTGTCCCTTTCCTTCTTGCCCTTGCCTACGCCAATTTCAATGCCCTTGCCTACGCCAATTTCAATGCCCTTGCCCACGCCAATTTCAATGCCCTTGCCTACGCCAATTTCAATGCCCTTGCCCACGCCAATTTCAATGCCCTCGACCTTGCCCTCGGCTCTGCCTTGGGCAAGCCAGGCCCTTTGGGCCTCCTCCAGGTTCCATTCGGTTATCAGCATATTCAAAACCTCCGAACTGTTGGCCTTCAAAAATAGCCGCAATATGTCGTTATCTATGCAGTACCTTACCGCCGCCTCCATAGCGGCCTCCAACTCCATCGTCTCGCGGCATTCCCATATGCAACGCGGACAGCCACATCGCCGGCTGCCTATGGGAATTTCGGCGTTCCAGGATCAGCCCTGGGCGAGCATCCTTTCCACGCATCGGGGGAAGGTGCACCCCCGAGAGCGCGGTTCCCTAGTTCGTGCGCACCACATCGTGCCCCCTGAACCTAAGCCTGAAAACGCCGCTCATGAACATAGCCTGCTCGTCCTGTGGGTACCAAAAGTGTCGGTCAAGAGGGCGACCGTCAAGGCCAATGGGCGTTACCCTAACCCTGTAATCTCCCGCATTCAGCGAAAACGGCACGGTATATCTGTGAGGGACTATCTTTTCCTTCAAGGGTGTGGCGCCGAAACCAGCCCCCCAAACCTGAACTCTTACGATTCCATCGGTCTCAACAACATTGCTGCGGTTTTCGACGAATATCTCCGCCGACTGATAGCAGCCGACCAATGCCAGCCCAAACACCAGCACCAGACCGATGGTTCCCGCTAATCGTAAAAAATTTCGTTTCATATTGCCCCCTGCCTCCAAAGTAAATCACATTGCCATAGGTCGTTTGCACTCGCTCTTGACCTCGTAATATTTTCCTGAAATCGAGGCATCGTGTATACCATGCATCACCTCAAGCACATGGAAGGCAAGCTCGCCCGAGGCACGGTGCGGGCGGCCTTCGCCTATCGCCATGGCCATGTCGGCAAGGCCAAGGCCCCTCGAATTCTCGCCGTAGCTTCCAAAAAGGGGCACCTGGTGCCATTCGTCCTCGCGGAAACGCCTTATGCATACGGGGCCGCCAAAGGTATTGGGATCGGGAACCTGCATGGAGCCTTCGGTTCCGTAAATTTCGATGCGGGGAAGCGTGTGGGAATACACCTCGAAGCTTGTGATGATTGTCCCCACCGCCCCGCAGGCAAAATCCAACACGCCGGCGACGTGGGTGGGAACCTCGACATCGATGACCTTGCCGTAAAGCGGCTTGCTGGTGATGGTTCTGGCCTTTAGGCCAATCTGGGCGCTGCCGCAAACCCTGGAAATCGGCCCCAGAAGGCTTACCAGGGCGGTAAGGTAGTAGGGCCCCATGTCGAGCATCGGGCCGCCGCCGGCCTTGTAGAAAAATTCGGGCGAGGGATGCCAGTGTTCGGGGCCCCGGCTCGCCATGAATGCGGTCGCGGCAATTGGCCGCCCGATCCAGCCGTCGTCGATAAGCTTTAGGCAGGTTTGTATGCCGGCACCAAGAAAGGTGTCCGGCGCCCCGCCGACCCTAAGCCCTTTTCCCTGCGCGGCCTGGAGCAGCTCGAGGGCCTGCTCGGGCTTTTCGCAGAAGGGCTTTTCGTTGTAGACGTGCCTGCCTGCCTTAATCGCGTCAAGGGCAAGCGTGTGGTGAAGCTCCGGCCTGGTAAGGTTCAGCACGATATCGACTTTGGGGCCTACATCCGGGTTTTCCAGCATTTCCCCAATGGACTCGAAGGCCCGCACACCATAGTCCGCAGCCGCTTTTTCCGCCTGGCCGAAGGCAATGTCCGCCACGGCCCTTAACTTTACCTTGTCGGCAAACACCCCCGTAAGGTTATCGAGGTAGATTTTGCTTATGTTCCCGATTCCCGCAACGCCTATTCCCAGCATGGCTTCCTCCTTGACCCAGTATAACACGTAAAACGACCCATAAGACCGGAAAAGGGTCTTTTTTTTCTTGACCCTTGCGCCATATTTTAGTATTTTTTAAGAAACATGTGCAGGGGTGTGAGGGCCCGGGCAAACAATATTTTATTTTAGGAAGAACAATGTCCATGTCTCAATTCAACGCTGCGGGTAACGAAATGCAGGAAGGAAACGCTTCCGGGGTACACCAAGGTCTCGCCGAAGGCCATATTCACGAAAATGCCGCACCTGGGGACGGAGCCCAGGCGGAAGGTGGAAACCAGGATCCCCCCTACGACGGGGGTGCCTTGGGCGAAATTTCGGACGAGGAAATCGACGAGGAAATCAAGGAATGGCTGGAAGCCGAGGAAACGGGGGGCTTTCTCCAGGACGAGGGGGATAAAGCCGTCAACCCGCCGGAAGAACCAGAGGCAAACGATAAAAACGGCGATATAGAGGAAAAACTGGCGGAAATGGAGGTGCAGCTTGCCGAAACCCGCGAACAGCTGCTGCGAAAGGCCGCCGATTTCGAGAATTTCCGCAAGCGGATGAACCAGGAGAAGCAAAAGGCCATCGATTTTGCCAACGAAAGCCTGCTTCTGGACATCATCCCTATAATAGACGACTTCGAACGGGCGGTTCAGTCCGCGGCAGCCTCGTCCGAACTGGCGGATCTGCCGGCGGGGAAGTCAATGCTGGACGGCATTTCGATGATCGAGAAACGGCTTGTCGGCCTGCTTGAAAGCAAGTGGGGCCTTAAGCGTTTCAATTCCGAAGGCGAGCCTTTCGACCCGCATTTCCACGAAGCGATGTTCATGGAAAAATCCCCCGACATCCAGGAACCGACGGTTTTGGAGGATTTTGCGAAGGGCTACACGCTAAAAGACAGGGTAATCCGTGCGGCAAAAGTCAAAGTGCTTATGCCTGGTGACATGGATGAAAAACAGGGCTAAACACCATTGGTGAAGGGTTTTACCAGGTTACCAAATTCAATATAGTGTAGAAGGAGAGTAGAACAATGGGCAAAATAATTGGCATCGACCTTGGAACCACCAACTCGTGCGTATCCGTCCTTGAAGGCGGCGAGGCCGTTGTAATTCCGAATTCCGAGGGGGGCAGAACCACGCCTTCTATTGTCGGTTTCACAAGCAAGGGTGACCGCCTTACCGGGCAGCCTGCCAAAAACCAGATGATTACGAATCCGGAGAACACGGTCTATTCGATAAAACGCTTCATGGGCCGCCGTTTCTCCGAGGTTGCGAGCGAAATGAAGCACGTTCCCTACCATGTCGTGGAGCAGGGCGACGACGTGCGTGTTGACATTAACGGGAAAAAGTATTCCCCGCAGGAAATCTCGGCATTTGTCCTGCAAAAGATGAAGCAGACCGCCGAGGACTATCTGGGCGAAACCGTCACCAAGGCGGTCATTACCGTGCCTGCGTACTTCAACGACGCGCAGCGCCAGGCAACCAAGGATGCGGGGAAAATCGCCGGGCTTGAAGTGGAGCGCATCATCAACGAGCCGACCGCGGCCTCGCTGGCTTTTGGCTTCAACAAGGAGCAGAAAAAGGAAAGGACCATAGCCGTGTACGACTTGGGCGGCGGTACCTTCGACATTTCCATCCTGGAACTCGGCGACGGCGTTTTCGAGGTAAAATCGACCAACGGCGACACCCACCTTGGCGGCGACGACTTCGACCTGAAAATCCTTGAATGGCTCATAAGCGAGTTCAAGAACGACAAGGGCATAGATCTTAGCCAGGACAGGATGGCCCTTCAGCGCCTGCGCGAGGCGGCGGAAAAGGCTAAAATCGAGCTTTCGGGGATGCAGACCACCGACATCTACCTGCCCTATCTTTCCGCCGACCAGAACGGCCCCCAACACTTGCAGAAGACCCTTACCAGGGCGAAATTCGAGCAGATGGTTTCCGATCTGCTTGAACGCTCGAAAAAACCCTGCATACAGGCGCTAAAGGACGCGGATCTTACCGCGGAACAGATTGACGAGGTTATCCTTGTCGGCGGTTCCACCCGCATTCCGGCGGTGCAGCAGATCGTAAAGGATCTGTTCAAAAAGGAACCCAACAAGGGCGTAAACCCGGACGAGGCCGTTGCCGCCGGCGCGGCGATTCAGGCCGGCATTTTGGGCGGCGACGTAAAGGATATGATACTTTTGGACGTAACCTCCCTTTCCCTGGGTATCGAAACCCTTGGCGGCGTTATGACAAAGCTCATCCCCCGCAACACAACTATCCCCAACAAGAAAAGCCAGATTTTCTCCACCGCCCAAGACGGGCAGCCCGCGGTTTCCATCCAGGTCCTGCAAGGCGAGCGGGAAATGGCAAGCCACAACCGCAAACTCGGGTCCTTCAACCTTGAGGACATCCCGCCTGCGCCCCGCGGCGTACCTCAAATCGAGGTTACCTTCAACATTGATGCGAACGGCATTGTCCACGTCAGTGCGAAGGATCTTGGCACGGGCAAGGAACAGAATATCCGAATCGAAAGTTCCAGCGGCCTCAATGATGCCGACATCGAGCGCATGGTGAAGGAGGCCGAGATCCACGCCGAGGAGGACAAAAAAGAAAAGGAAAAGGCCGAGGTCCGCAACGAGGCGGACAGCATGATCTACAGCACCGAGAAAAACATCAAGGAACTGGGCGACAAGGTAAATGCCGAGGACAAGGCCAAGGCCGAGGAAGCCATTGCCGAGCTTCGCAGGGCCCTTGAAAGCGGCGACAGCCAGGCGATAAAAGACAAGACCGAGGCGCTGAAGCAGGTATCCTTTAAAATTGCCGAGGAGATCTACAAGCAGCAGGCTGCGCAACAACAGGCGGGTGCCGACCAACAAGCTGGCGCCGGCCCCGATGCGGGGGCTTCCACATCATCCAGGGGCGAGGGCGCTTCCATGGGATCGGACGCGAAAAATGCGGAAGACGCAGACTACGAGGTTGTTGACGACGACAAGAAGTAAAGCGTTGCGGGGCAGTTTATGCTGCCCCGTAAACCGTCTTCTAAAGGATATGCAATGGCGAAACGTGACTATTACGAAGTTCTAGGTGTACAGAAAAACGCTTCGAAGGATGATATAAAAAAGGCTTACCGCAAGCTGGCTATCCAGTATCACCCCGACAAAAACCCGGGCAGCAAGGAAGCGGAAGACTGGTTCAAGGAGGCCACGGAAGCCTACGAGGTGCTTGCCGACGAAAAGAAAAGGGCCGCTTATGATCAGTTCGGCTTTGCCGGCGTTGACGGGATGGGCGGCGGCCAGCATGACTGGGGGAACTTTCGCGGGTTCGAGGATATATTCGGCGGCAGCGACTTCGGCAGTATTTTCGAGAGCATTTTCGGCGGCGGCTTTGGGGGCGGTTTTGGAGGCGGAGGCAGCTTCCGCAGGAGCAGGCAGGGAGGGGTTCGGCAGGGGTCGAACCTGCGCTACGACAAGGAAATTTCCTTTAAGGATGCGGTCTTTGGCACCAAGGTCGAGATTGAGTATTCCCGCAACGAGACCTGCACAGGCTGCAAGGGCACCGGGGCGGCAAACGGCATGGGCAGAAAGACCTGCCCCACCTGCGGCGGCAGTGGCCAGATACGGCACAGCCAGGGCTTTTTCTCGCTGGCATCCACCTGCCATACCTGTAGGGGCCAGGGTTCCATCATAGAAAAGCCCTGCATGGAATGCGGCGGCTCCGGCACCCAGAAGAAGCGGCAGAAGATTATGGTAACCATTCCCCCAGGGGTGGAAAACGGCAAGCATCTGGTGGTCCCAAAACAGGGCGATGCCAGCCCCAACGGTGGCCATCCAGGCGATCTGTACGTTGTGATACGGGTAAAGCCGCACGAATATTTCGAAAGGCAGGATTCCGACCTGTACTGTGCGGTTCCAGTTTCGGTAACCCAGGCCGCGCTTGGTGCGGAGATCCATGTAAGCAGCCTTGACGGCAAGACGATCAAGGTAAAGGTACCGGCCGGCACCCAGAACGGGAAGATGCTACGCATTCGGGACGAGGGGGTTCCCATGGGGAACCACCGAGGGAACCTTTACATTAAGCTCATGGTGCGCATACCCGAAAAAATGTCACGCAGGGGCAAGGAACTTTTGGAGGAATTTGCCAGTGTCGAAGGCCAGGACAACAGCCCAAGCGCCATCCCCCTTTCGCAGCTTGGCGAATAGCAAGGCGAGATCGCTTACCCTCTGTTTGTCGGTTAATGCAAACTGATCCTTTTCCAGCGAAAGGGGTAGTGGGTCACCATCCTCTGGGAAACAACGATCTGCCGTCGCCAAAACGAAAACCCAATGAAATACCAATATCTGGTATAATTAAAAGGTCGTAACCACTACGCCAGACGAATATAGCCCTGGAATAAATCTTTAACGGGATCCTTCTTAACAACAAGAAGGACAGGCCAAAGTCTGCGGCCATCCTCCAGTTAAAGAACGGTGTTTTCCCCATAGCAATAAGAGGCAATTCATATATGGGGTATACTGAAAGGAAAAGGCCTGTCATGGATGCCGTTTTATCATAACGATAAAAAATGCTGGCCCCAGTGGATAAATTCAACGAGCTAAACCTGCCGTCCTCAACATAGATTGAAGCTATTGCATTTCCGCTCATTGAAATATCATAATAACGCAAGATTGAAAATCTAACTTCCACTGGATGAAGAGAACGATAATCGCTATACACGCCCTCAAAACGAGACACAGCCGCCGTTCTTCCAGAACTTACGCCAAGAAGTGAGGGGATGTAATACTGGACAGATATATCCATGGGAAATGCTACCCCAGGCAAAAAAACAAAAAGAAACAAAAAAACGCGCAACTTCATCCACCCTCCTAATAATTACATATTGTGACTATTAATGCTGGCATTGAAAGGCAACTAGCTCCGTGTAACATGAGCATGGTTGCCTTTCGACAATTTTGCATTAAATTGGTCTTATGGGAATTCGAAGGATGGTTAAAGTCATGTGTGGTGGCAAACCCGCTGCAATTCTTGCTACAAAGGAATTCCAGGTACCCCTTATAGTAGTAGTAACAAGCCTTCCAAATGGAGAAAATGATATAGCGGTCGCAACGAGAGTGGTAGCTCCTGCAATCGCCAATATACGCGTACCATAAGGTGTATTGCGAAATACATTATACACAGCAGCAGGATTACGATTTGCAAGACCATTAATAAAGTTTCTCAAAGGGGTACCCCTATACCATTGGCCCAGTTGTAATGCCATCGATCCAGCACCAGCAATGGCGGCCACCCTACCAGGAATGCTTACCCAAGGCAATCTTGCAGAAGCGGCAATAACACCAGCAATCGTTGCAGCAGAAAACCCGATATACCAGTTAACGGTAGCCTGATCCAGTCTCGCCGAAAATGGGCCTCGTGCGACATATTGCTTCTCACTGAAAAACCCCAAGCGTATATCCCTCGCATTCCTATCTAGAAGAGCAGAACAAGCAACAGCTTCATCGCCATGAACTAAATAGCTTAGAATGCCTTCGATAGCAATGAGATAATTGTTAGCCATCTCTTCCGAAATCTCTGCCATTATATCGGCAACCTCACCAACAGTACCACCAGTAAACAGAGCTTCGATTAGGCGTAAATGCACATCGCCGTTTTCCAACTGGGCGATTTCATAAAGAGCTTCATCAGTGTTATAAATGAATAACTTGAGTTTTTCCATGTCCACTTCTAGGTAATAACAAAAAGAACCCAAACTGGAGGTAACTCTGGCAGATTGATGAGTAAGCGAATTAAACAATCCAGTCTCATATAATTCACCTATCCGCATTGAAACTAGAGATACTCGCGAGTTCTCAATTTCCAGCATTGGTTCATCTAGGAAACGGTTATTACAACCAGTTAACACGAAGAAAAACGACCCGAATAATACGGAAATCAGTGTCAGTTTAGAAATTGTTTTCATTAAAAAACCCCTTTTAGTTTTTTGTGTAGCATACGCTACCCTGCAGAATCAGTATGCAAATCACGACAATTTACATGCCTAGCTGATTAGTCATACACTTAGATGGAATGTTCACAATCACCCTATTGATGGCTGGAACCCGATTTTTATACCTCCTAACATTCAAGGTATCTACCCTAAATTACGAATAATTCGGAAATTTTCTGGGTAGCCAGGCTTTGTTTTTACCGAGTTTGAAGCAAGGCAAAGATGAGCGACTTGAGACCAGGTAAGAAAATGGCCTAAGTATTATGATATGCCAAAATAAGAATATGTCAAGCAATTTTTTTCGTTTTCGTAATTATTTAACATGCGCTAGAAGGGATAACGGGAACCCAATCCGTAGCCTACTACAGCTTTCGCATCAAACGGCCTATTAACCTCTAATGCTAAAACTATACCACAAAAACAAAAAATTATATTATTAAAACAAGAGGGATACCATGGCAAAAAGAAAACACATAGAACTGACCTCGGAGGAAGACGCCGAACTGGAACGATACGACACCAAAGGGGTGCGCAGCATCAGGCTGCTCAATCGGACGAAGATAACACTCGCCTTAACACGTCCAACAGCAGAAAAGCGGAAGAGCAAGCCGCCTCGGAGGGTTCCTACCCAATTAAAACTTCAACTTTGCAGGACCCATTATCTAGCGGGATTCCAGGCCGAAGCGCTCCGAAAGTTTCTTTAGGTGGCTGCCGATAAGAAGCGCCCCGTAACAGGTAAGTACGATTCCCACGGTAATGCCGATGGGGATCATGAACGACATTCCAGCGGCAAGGGCTATGTTGTTGAACTCCATTCCAAAGAAAACCGTCGTAAGCGAAACCAGCAGGACAAGGCCGGCGGCGACCCACCCGCCAAGGGAAAAGCCGCCCGGGGCAAGGGCCTCTTTTGCGTCAAAAGCCCCTTCCTCCTCGGCAATCGCCAACATTACGGTATCCTCCAGTTTAGGCGAGGGGGGCAGGAAATCTTTGCGAAGGACCTCGGCGCATAGCTCCAAACGCCCTGCCTTTTGGGCGCAGTCGGGGCAGGTAAAAAGATGCAGGCCAACTCGTACCTGGCCCAAAGCGGACAGGTCCTCATGCTCATAAACCCTGTCCATGATCTTTTTGCAGCTCATATCAGCCTCCTTCGTCCTCCGCTATTCCCTCTAGCCTGTCCCGCAGCAGCTTCTTTGCCCTGAACACGTGCGATTTTATCGTGTTCACAGGAAAGCCTGTAATCACCTCGATTTCCTGGTAGGAAAGCTCGTAAAAGAAAAACATATCGACGCAGATCCGGTAACGTTCCGGAAGCTCCTGTAACGATGCCAGCACCGCCTCCTTCGCCGCCTTGCGCATCAGTATCCGCTCCGGCGTGTTGTCGCCGCTGGCCTCGATTTCTTCGTCCCCTTCCGCAAGGCTTCGGTACTCCTTCCTGCGGTTTACCCCGTTCAGCGCCGTGTTGTAGGCGATCTTGTACAGCCAGGTCGAAAACTTCGACCGCCCCTCGAAACCGGAAAGGTTCCGGTACACCTTTAGGAAAACCTCCTGGGCAAAATCACGGGCATCCTCCGCATTGCGGAAAAAGCCCATTCCCATCCCGTAGACGGGCCGCTCGTAGCGGCGCACTAAAAGCCTGAACAGATTCTTTTGTCCCGACAGAATCTGCTCGACTATCAGCTTGTCGCTGTAGTCCTCCTCATGACTCATTTGGCCCTGTCAACGCGCTTTATGACATGGTAGACCAAGAGCCCGACACCCATCGACAGGGGGATTATTCCGCCCAAAAGCCCGTAGGTGGGGCCAGTCATCACGGCCAAAAACACGGTTAGGGCAAGCCCCACGCTGGTCAAAAGCAGCCCGGCAAGCAGGCTGAACGAAAAAAGGTCGAAGTTGGGGGGGCTGTACTGCCCCGCCTGTATCAGCAGTGTCCGTCGCCTGTGGGCCCAGAGCAGGTAGAAAAAAACCACCACCGCGCCCATTGTGATCCCCACAATGGGGATGATCGCAATAATTACCTGGGCGGCGGCGGATGAAATCGGCTCCATAACAAGTCTCCTTGGAGATTAGGTCAGGCTAAAAGTATACGGTGTTTTCCCATTACCTGTCTATTCAATATGACACGGCATTTATGGAAGGGTTGCGGATATCCGGCAGAATTGCCGGCAAAAATGCCTGTTCTGTCAGGGCGAGTCGATTATCAAAAGGTCGGTAAAGTACAGTGTCTCGATCCTCCCCAGGTGCAGCAGGTCATTGTAGCGTGCAAGAATTTCATTTCTTGCCCGAGCCTCGTCCAAGCTGACAATTTCTTCCCTTGGAAGGGACGCAAAATACCCGACCGCTATCGAACGGAATTCGCCGACACGGGTGGCAAGCTCCTCCGCAAAGAACAGGTCGTTGGCAGGATACGAAAAGCTAAGGGACAAAACAACGGTAGCCGGGGGCTGTCCCGCAAGCGGTATCCGAAGCCTGCCAATGCCGGAAAACACGCCAGTGGGATCGCCGCCCATCCTGCCGCCGAAATCGCGGCCCTGGGTTCCATGGCCACCGGCCTGTCCGCCAAGGTAGAACAAGGGTTGCGAATCGGACGGGCGCATAAGGGCATACAGGCTTCCGGCGGCCAGCACCCCAGCCAACACAAGAACCACAGTGAGGGCCGTGCGGTATATGACCAGCAAGCTTCTGGAAGTTTTGCGTGGCTGGCGTAGGGGGGTAATTTCGTGTTTCATCTCGTTTTCCTAGCTTATTATCGGCGGTTTTAGGGAGAAATTCCAGAGGGAACCGCTAATTTGTTCAGTGGTCCCCAAGGGCTTTGCGGCGCAATTAACGGCGGCACCAGTTTTTCCCAAAATCTTGCCAATGCCCCGAGCCAGCCATTGACTAATCGCATTCTTGCGATTATATTTGTGAATAGGATCAGACAATGTTACAGCTTTATTTTCTGTCAATACTGTGTAACGGTATAGCCGGTTTCCTGTTCGTTTACGGGGATGCATTTGAAAGTGGGTCCGCCGAGGGCAGTCTGAAATCACCGTCTTTTAGCGGCAGTTTTCAACTGATTGTCGGCATTGTGGCGGTAATAACCGGCTTGCTAAAGCTTCTCTCCCCCGTAAGGGTGCCTATTCTGGGCGATTTGCTCCCAGCGGTGGCTGGTATCGTCTCGGGCTTTATGTTGGTGTACGGTTTCTACCGCAATAGAGGTTCCGGGGTCGAAGGCGCGGGGAAAATTGACCACTTTGGGGACATACTGCTTCGGCACAAGAAACCGATAGGCATTGCCTGCATAGCCGTTGCCGTATTGCACTTTTTATTCCCCTACGCACTGTTCCTGTAAGCGGCAAGCATTTTATCGGCATGGCAGATATTCTACCGCAGCCAGGGCGTTCCGTTGCAGGCATTGCCATCGATGACCAGGGGCGGCTTTTTATCGCCCGCAGGAAAGCTGGGGGCAGCCTAGGGGGGAAGTGGGAATTCCCCGGGGGCAAGGCCGAAGAAGGCGAAAGCGACGTGGAAACCCTAAAAAGGGAATTCCTTGAGGAATTCGACCTTGCGGTTGGGGTTGGCCCACTACTGGCCAGCACGGATTTTTCCCACAAGGGGAAGCTGTTTCTGCTAAACGCATACCGGGTTTTTTTTGGCTCGCTTGACTTCAAGATGACCGAACATACAGAGTGGCGCTGGGCCGCCCTGGACGAAATCGAAGCCGACGGCTTTGCCGACTCCGACCTTCGCCTGTTCCCTGCATTACGGGCGTACCTTTTAACCGCATGAAAAAAAAGACCATATACACTTGCATTCAGGTTTGCTGCTCGGTTTTTATTTTGCTGCTTGCCGTGGCCTGTTCCGGAAGAAGAAACGAAGCCCAGGTATTACCGCCTGAAACTTCCCCCCTATCGCAATCCTACGTGGGCTACGGCGTGATTAACATTTTGTACACGCGACTAAACGCCGAAACAGCCGCAGACAGTACCGCATCTGGCCATGCGAGAATGGGAACGGTGGTTCGCATCCATGAACGACGCTTGGTAAGAACTGGCGGGAGAAACGAATCCTGGCTCATGGTGGAGGGGGAGTCTAAGGGCTGGATTCGGGAGGAGCTTGTGAACGTGTACACAAACTTGTCGCAGGCCCGCACCGCATCGGAAGCAATGCGCTAGTTCAAGGGGTGGCGGGGTTCCTGTACCCGCCCAACTGCCCGCAAGCCCCCATAACACCACGCCCCCTGCGAAAACGTCGGGTTACGTTTAGCCCCAAGGCCTTTAGGTGCCGGGCAAACGATTCGACCTCTGCCACGGGCGGTTCCCGCAGGGGCTTGCCCTCGAACTCCAGCCCCTTTACCGGGTTCCAGGGGATAAGGTTTGCCGTTACATCCAAGCCCTCGGCAAATTTCGCCATGTCCTGCGCATCCTTGCCGCGGGTGTTGATGCCGCCCAGAAGAACGGCCTCCAGGGTTACCCTTCCGCCGCCATGCCCCTGGAAGTAACGGAGAGCCTCTTTTACCTCATGCAAAGGCTGCTCCTTGGTAAAAGGCATAAGCCGCCGCCTAAGCCCTTCGTCCGCAGTGGTCAGGGAAAGGGCCAGCCGCAGGGCAGGGCCATTGTCGGCAAGGTCGGTAATGCCTTCGGCGATTCCACAGGTGGAAACTGTTATCCGTCGGCGTGAAAAATTCAGCCCCCGACTGTCGCTTATGACGGCGAGTGCCTTGCGCAACTGGGACAGGTTCAAAAGAGGCTCGCCCATGCCCATTACGACAATGTTTGAAACGGGAAGCGACTGCGCTGGCCCAGCCGCCTCGGCCCTTAGCAGCAGGAACTGCTCCACAATTTCCGCGGAGCTAAGGTTGCGGACAAAGCCAATGCTGCCGGTTTTGCAGAACACGCAGCCTGCTGGGCAGCCGGCCTGGGTGGAAAGGCAGGCCGTGTGCCTTGCTGCATCCCCTGCCGAGGAATCCCCGAGAAGCACCGCCTCGATGCATACCCCGTCGGCAAACTCCACGGCAAGCTTTACCGTGCCGTCCTTGCCGCAATGCCTGGTCACGGCGGCCTTGGGGCGCAGAAGGTAGCGCTGGCCGAGTTCCTGCCTCAAGGACATGGGCAGGTTGCCCATCTCGCCAAACGACGAAATTCCAGAGGCAATCCATTTTAGAACCTGTACCGCACGGAAACCCGGCTCCGGCAGAATCAGCTCCGCCAGCTCTTCAAAAGGCATTCCGCTAAGGGCTTGAACAGGAAGTTCAGGCATTGGGGCAAAAGGCTACCGCAGCCTATATTCTTGCAAGCATTTCGGTAACCTGGACATTGCGGATTCCCAGTTGCTGACATTCCTCCAGGACTTCAACCGCCTTGTGCCTATCGCCCATTTTTAGCAGGCAGTCGGCAAGCTCGACAAAAATACGGTGGTTAGTCGAGTCCTGCTGTAGGAGCCTGCGTAGCGACGCAACCGCATCGGTGTATTTCTTCTGAACCTTGGAGATTAGGGCAAGCCCCAGAACCGCGTATATGTCGAATTCAATGTTAAGGGCACGCTCATAGTAGTCCTGGGCCTTCTGGAAGTCCCCCATACCCCGGTAGGCATCGCCGGCACGGGTAAGGATCACCTTGTTCTTGGGATCCTGCTCAAGAATGCGGTTCCAGTATTCAAGGGCGTGATTCTGCTGACCCAGGCCACGGTAACAGTCGGCAAGGCCGAAAGTCGCGTAGAAGTTGTCGGGCTCCTTAAGCAGCACCTTCTCAAAGAAGGGGACGCCTTCGCCAAAGGTCTTAAGCTTGCGGTGGCAGTTCCCTATCGAGGTAAGTACCCGCACGTCAACGTTTTCGGGGTTGGTCTTAAGCATTTTCTCCCAGTAGAACAAGGCTTCCTTATATTCCTTGAAATCGTAATGCAAATGCCCCAGCCCGATGATTGCGTAAGGGTTGTCGTTTTCCATTTCCAGCACCCGAAGGTAAATCATCTTCGAATTCTTGTAATCCCGAACTTTGCGGTAGGCATTCGCCACCCGAGTAAGGACGGTGATGTTTTTGTCGTCGTGCGTCAGGTACTGTTCCCATATCTCTATGGCTTTTTCGTACTCGTTAAGGGTCTTGTAGCAGTCGGCAAGCCCGAAAAGGGCATAGCTGTTCCCGGGATGATGTTCAAGGCAGCGTCGGTAATAGGCGGCTGCCTCGTTACACACGCCACGTTTACGGGCCGCATCCCCCATCCCCACCAGTGCGTAGTTGTTGTTTTCGTCAACTTTCAAAATACTGGCAAAACAGTCAATGGCCTCGGAAACCTTGTTTTCCCGGAGCAGCCTGTAACCGTTTTTTGAAACTGCGGTAATTTCCATTGAGCCATGTACATCAGGAAGGGCCGCACCCAGATCTTCCTGCATTTCTTGTTCCATATCGTCGTGTTCAAAATCATTCATGGCCAGGCCCCTCTTCTTCACGGATTAAATTTCGCATAATTTCGGCAAGTTGCATAAACATGGGTTCGCACTTGGCTCGATCCGGCGCCATCCAATACATCCTAAGGGCATCCAGAAAGCGATTCTTCGACTTGTAATAATCGCCAACCCTGGAAAGACCGTCGGAATAGCCGGTGGTCTCGAATATCCTACGGGCGCTTTCAATATCCCCGGAATTAAAGAGCATATTGCCCCTGCGGTTCAGCGCCACCTTCTGGGCGCTGGTGATATTGGGGGGAACGGTAGTTTTGACAAACACATTCGAGTTTTCGAATTTGCCGAAAATTTTTTTAGAATCCATGGCTCATACTTTGTTCCACTTTATGCGACCGCACTTCCAACATGTTTCCATGTGTCCAACGACCTAATTTATTGATACATAGAAGTCTACTACCTGCCATCAAAAAAAACAACTGATGCCGTCCAAAAACGTCAAGATTTTGGGGCTACCCCTTCAGATTCGCCCAGCCTGAAAAAATCGACGACCGAACGCCCGTATTCCCTGGACTCCGTTCTCCGTAGCGGGGCAATCTCTTCCATTTCGCAATCACCTTGGGGACGATGAAGCATGACTGTACTTTCATTGGAAACGAGTAAGGAAACGGCAATACGCGACAGCAGATCCCACTTGAACCTGTACGGGAACGGAGGATCCAGAAATATGTAGTCAAAAGCCCTTTTAGCCCTTAGCACGTAAAGCTCCGCGTTGATAAAACGGCAATTGATCCTAACCGGCGATATCGAAACATTGCTGAGCAGCCTTTTCCGTTTGCCTGGATCGTTTTCCACGGCTTCTATGTAACCCGCCCCCCGGGAGGCCGCTTCAAGGGCAATAATGCCGGAACCCGAAAAAACATCCAGAAACGAGCATCCAGAAAGATCCCCAAGGCAGGCAAACACCGATTCCCGCATCTGATCCATGCTCGGCCTGATAATCCCGCCAGGCACCTGCACCCGCCTGCCGCACAGGGTTCCACCGGTGATCCGTAAGGTGCCGCCCTGCGGTACGTCCCGCGCCGTTTCAGTTGCCCCCGAACAGGATGGAAAGCTCGGTGGAGCTTACCATGGATTCCGCCAAGTCGGGCTGCGACGAGGTGCCAAGGCTCTCGAAGATTTTTCTTCGGCCATTGCTTACGTGGCGACGTGTCATGATTTTCTCGTGGGTCTGCGAGGAAGCCTGTGCGGAAAAGGCGTTCGACTCCAGCAGGAATTCCGTAAGGAGCTGGTTGAACTGCCATTCCGTATCCGCCGCATAGTCAAAGGCACTGTGCGCAGCGCCGTTTGCGGCAGCCGGCTCGTCGCCATCGCTTATTTGCTTGGCAAGCTCGGTAAGAACATAGTCTATAAACGCAATGTCTTCCAGGCACCTTTCCATAAACAGTTCAGCAAGGGGATTAAGGCGCATGGTATCCCGCACCATTCTGATGCGTATGTTAAGGAGGAAAACGGTATCCTCAAAACCAGCGCTATTCATGCCTATATATCGGCATTTTACAGACGTGCCATTAGGTTCGAAACCAAGCTCTCGTAAAGCTGCCCTTCCTCGCTGGCCTTGCACACAAATGGATCGTCGGCCGTCTTGCACAGCACCTTTTCCATTTCCGCCTTGTTGCGAAAAGTCGCTTTCTTGAAGGTGTTGCGAAAGTCCTTTGCCCTGGTTTCGTAAATCCTACGGTTTATCAGCTCACGGGTTTCAAGTGATGCGGCAAGCTCCCGTTTCAGCGATTGTGCGTCCATGGAGACCTGGGGGGGGGCGCCCGCATTGGCCTCGCCGTCCTGGTTCCAGCTATCGTGCAGCATGGAAAACACCGCCCAGGCGTGACGGGCCTTGTCCAAGGAATACTCTTCCTGCCACATATCATAGACCCGATGGATTGAGTCCCAGCTTTCGTGCCTTCCCTCGCCTATCTCCCTGCGCAACTCGTCAACACGGAAGGCCGGCACAATCTGTCCGCCCATGTTCACCCAGTCCTTAACCCGTTCCCCGTTTGCGCCGGCATTACCCAGCAGTGCCGCCAGCCCATCATAGTTAAGCTCCGGCCTTTCGCCAAGGAAAAGGGCAATGGTCTTGACCGCATACCAGCGCAACATCTGCCGGTAGGCCACAATGCCCTCAAGCGGCTTTAGTATGACCTGCTCCCGTTTGCTGTGCTCCAGGTGGCGGCAGGGGAGAAAGTTTTCGTTAAGCGCCCCGTCCGTGTCCTCCGAGTCGTCCAGGGGAAAACCTTCCTCCTCAAGCCAGCCTTCCAGCAGGGCGATGGCGGAAATTATCTCCTCCACCGTGTCGGGGGCAAGATAGTCCGTTTCGATATGCTGCACCTTGATTTTACGGCGGTCACGCACACGAACCTTCCATGAATTACGTTCGAGGGCGTACAGGTTGTGAA
>Ga0209755_10003659_pt1 | contig 19005 bp, 17 predicted proteins | sample TergutCo191P1_FD_187301 | JGI IMG/M metagenome (GOLD analysis project Ga0209755, IMG submission 187301) | Cornitermes sp. P1 segment gut microbial communities from Petit-Saut dam, French Guiana - Co191P1 (SPAdes) (version 2) | ecosystem: Host-associated > Arthropoda: Insects > Digestive system...
TGCAATCCAGTGAAAGGGCAAGAAATCGCCATAAATCAACCCGTAAAACAATGAAAATTCTCGTCCAACGACTGGATTGCACGCGGAAAATCACCGCTTTGCAATGACGACGCCGTTTCTTTGGGTATAAGACTTGAAATTAAGCTGTTGTTTTTGTTTCGTTACAACCTTAATGCGGGTTTAGAAGGCACTCCATTACAGGGATAGGGTAAACCCATAGGTAATTAGTGTGTTCAGCCCTGAAATTACAGCAAAAATCACCGCAAGAACCACCGCGGCACTGCCACAAGCGAAACCGAGCATTGAGGGTACATCAAACTTTTTCACTAATTCTGCGGCACTTTTGAAAAAGTCTGCAATGCTCATTTTTGCCATGGTTTCAAGGTTGATTCGTCCACCACTTGCGGACAAAAATGCTAACCCTACAGCAAAAATGGCGAAAGTCATCAGCATAAAGCCGAACCATGATGCACTAAGCACAAACAGAGCACCTAAACCGCAAACCATTGCTCCAATGGAAAAAATATTATTCCGCTTGTCCATTGCCCATACCTATCCTTAATATATTATACACATCTGTGTGGTATACTCGTTTTATTATACCGCAAAAACCTAACAATGTCAAGGATTTTTTCATGAGCAACGCCGCAAACCAAACATTTAATCAAATTTTCGCCGAAATTATGGAGCAAAACCAACTGGCTGGCTATACCGTGCCGCCCTTTGCCAATGCTTTCGCTGGGCTGTTTCGTTGCCTGGGCGAGTCCAAGCACAATGTGACCGCAATCCGTGACACCGCAGAGGTTTGCGCATACCACTTTGCAGATGCCTTGACCCTTGCCGAGGTGTTGCCTGCAAAGGACGACGCCCGCCTGTTAGATGTTGGTAGCGGCGGTGGATTTCCCGGGTTGCCGCTGGCTATTGCACGACCAAACTGGCACATTACCGCCCTTGACTCCACCGCAAAAAAGCTGGAGTTTGTGCGGGAAACTGCACTCTCCCTTCTATTAAATAATATATCTACCTTGTCTGGACGAGGCGAGGAGCTTGCTCGCAGAGCGGAGTATCGCGAAAAATTCGACCTTGTCACCGCTCGCGGGGTGGCGCATCTTGTGCCGCTTGCAGAGCTGTGCCTGCCATTTGTGAAAGTCGGGGGGATTTTCGCCGCAATGAAAGGGGACAGCGGAGAATCCGAGCTTGCGGCGGCGAAAGACCACATCGCCAAATTAGGCGGAGAGGTGGCGGATATACACGATTACACTCTTTCCTGCGGCGAAGAAAAGCGACAGAGAAAAATTTTGCTAATTCATAAAATTTCCGACACTCCGCCAAACTACCCACGTTCATGGAAAGCTATGACCCAAGAATTTTAGATAGAAGAATGTGCCTTCTATCTCTTTTTGTGGTCGTTTGTCCATATAAAAACACACAAAAACAAAAAGTTAAAAAATAATTAAAAAAAAACAAAATTCCCTATTGACAAACCTGAAAAAGTTGTGTATAATGTAAGTGAAGCATGAAACAGCTTGTACAATTCATGCAAAAAATACTTATTAAAAAGGAGTTTTTCACATGAGAAAAACAAAAAGACTTATAGCCTTGGCTATTGCTGTTGTGATGATGATGTCACTGTTCAGTTTCCTTGGGCTAAATTCATCCGCCACGCCAGTGAACTTTGCTGATCCTGAACTGGGTGCGTCAGCCACAAGTACGCAAACATGGGGTCCGGTGGGTTCACCCAACCAAGAGGAAATTCGTAGACCTGAGGCGTTGATTGATGGTCGCTTAGATACGGTTTGGACTCCATATGGAGAAACTGCAACTCCGTATTTCATTATTGACCTTGGACAAACTCGTAGTATTACACGTATCGAGATTGCCGAAGGAACCCCCTACCGTACTGGACCTAATCCACATCAGTCCAATTTCCACATTTATATAAGCACTACTGAAACCGGTGACGATTGGGGAACACCAATTAACACAGGCCCATATATGGGTACGAATTTCTTCCATGATCTTGTTGCTGCTACAGATGCAAGACGCGTTCGTGTTGTTTTTTATACGGGAGCTGATATGGCTCGTCGTTCTCAACCGACTATTGTTGCTATTCGCGTATTCGGTATTCCAGCTACTCATGTTCCAGCCGTTATCACAATTGCGTCCGCTCCTGCTACAACAGCCACCGCTCCTGCGACTGTTGGTACAGATGTAACCCTAACCGCTACAGTGAATACAGACGCTACTGTTTCTGGACCAATCGTTTGGTCTGTGGTAACTGGTGCAGGTACGACTGCCGCTGGTGCTGATGTAACTACTGCCGGTGTTGTAACCGCAACAGGTGCAGGCACAGTAACAGTTGAAGCAAGAATCGCTGGCGGAGGTGCAACCGATGCTACTGATGCAACAGAAACTATCGTTGTGTATTTTGCTGCTGCTACTGGTCCAGTGAACCTTGCTACTCCTGAAATGGGTGCGTCAGCCACAAGTACGCAAACGTGGGGTCCGATGGGTTCACCCAACCAAGAGGAGTCTCGTAGACCTGGGGCGTTGATTGATGGTAACCCAGGTACGGACTGGACTCCATATGGAGAAACTGCAACTCCGTATTTCATTATCGACCTTGGACAAATTCGTAGTGTTACACGTATCGAGATGGTCGAAGGAGCCCCTCGCAACCGTACCGGAACTGCTGCAAATCAAGCCACTTTCCGCATTTATTTAAGCACTACTGAAACCGGTGACGATTGGGGAACACCAATTTACACAGGTACAGTAATGGGCACGAATTTCGCCCATGATCTTGCTGATGCTACAGATGCAAGACGCGTTCGTGTTGTTTTTATAACGGGATCTGATATGGGTCGTCGTTCTCAACCGACTGTTAATGCTATTCGCGTAATCGGTACTTATGCAGGTACTCGTGTTCCCGTTATCACAATCACAGCTGCTCCTGCCGCTACAGCCGCCGCTCCTGCGACTGTTGGCACAGATGTAACCCTAACTGTTACAGTAAATGAAGGACCAGTTATTTTGTCAGTGGTACCTGGTGCAGGCACGACTGCCACTGGTGTCACTTTAACTGGTCAGGGAGGTGATGAGCTAACTGCTGTTGTAACCGCAACAGGTGCAGGTACAGTAACAATTGAAGCAAGAATCTCTGGTACTGATGCAACACAAACTATCGTTGTGTATTTTACTGATGCAGTTACTCATGTTCCTGCAGAAATCACAATTGCGTCCGCTCCTGCTACAACAGCCACCGCTCCTGCGACTGTAGGCACAAACGTAACCCTAACCGCTACAGTAAATGCAAATGCTACTGTTTCTGGACCAATCGTTTGGTCTGTGGTAACCGGTGCAGGTACGACTGCCGCTGGTGCTGCTGTAACTAATGCCGGTGTTGTAACCGCAACAGGTGCAGGTACAGTAACAGTTGAAGCAAGAATCGCTGGCGGAGGTAATTCTGACGCGGTTCAAACCATTGTTGTGCATTTTGCTGCTGCAACCGAGGTAACTCATGTTCCAGTGACTGGTCTACCAACATTTAACCTAACCGTTAATAATGGCGGAACACTCACTCTGCCGACTCAGGCTAACCCTGATAACGCTTCTGCTCGTGCAGTTATATGGGAAATTGTGACAAACACAGGTAACGTTGCTACTCTAACCGGCAATGTGCTGACTGCGCACGCAACAAATGTTGGTACAATTACTCTTCGTGCTACTGTAGTAGGCGGTGGAGCTACTGCCGGTACTAACTGGACAGAAACTTTTGAAATTGTTGTATCAAAACCGACGCCACCAACAGGAGAATCAGCATTTATTTTCCTTGGCACGGCGGCTGTGCTTGTCGCTATCGGTGGATATGCTGTTGCAATGAAAAAGAAAAATAGCACTATCTAATTCATGTGTTAAACAAAAACACCCCTTTTGAGGGGTGTTTTTGTTTATTGATAGACTAACACTTTGGGGCGTTGGCTTCCCCACACCCGACAAACTTACTCGCTTACATCTCAAAAATAATAAATCCCCCTTGACAAACAGGTCGCCGAAATGCATGAGCGGACAAAACTGGTCAGGTGTGGACTGGAAGCCTGCGACTTTGACCTTTTTTCTTCAATTTGAGGGTGGTAAATGGCTTTGTACCACTCTTTTTGTGTTCCTATCCAAAAAAAAACAAAGAAAAACAAAATTCCCTATTGACAAACCTGAAAAAGTGGTGTATAATGTAAGTGAGCATGAAACGACTTGTACGATTCATGCAAAAAAATACTTATCAAAAAGGAGTTTTTCACATGAGAAAAACAAAAAAACTTTTAGCCTTGGCTATTGCTGTTGTGATGACTGTATCACTGTTCAGTTTCCTTGGGCTAAATTCATCCGCCGCGCCAGTGAACTTTGCTACACCTGCACAGGGTGCGACAGCTACAAGTTCGGCTTGGTGGGGTCCAGCGGGATCACCCAGCACAGAGGACCATCATGGACCTGCAGTGTTGATTGATGGTGACGCAACTAGACGTTGGGCTCCATATGGAGATACTACAACTCCGTATTTCATTATTGACCTTGGACAAACTCGTAGTGTTACAAGCATTGAGCTTGACGAATTTGCCCCCTTCCGTACTGGAGCTGGTGCAGATCAAGCCACTTTCCGCATTTATCTAAGTAATGTGGCAACAGGGGACGCTTGGGGAACGCCAGTTTACACAGGTCCAGAAATGGGCTCAGGTTTCACCCATAATCTTGCTGCTGCTACAAATGTAAGACGCGTTCGTGTAGTTATTGTAGCGGGTGCAGATATGCCTAATCGTCAGCAACCTGCTGTTGCTGCTATTCGCGTATTAGGTACTGCAGCCGGCGAAGGTAGTGGCGAAACTCAACAACCACCAGCTTTCGTTCCTGTAACATCTATTCCAAATTTCAATACCAGCATCAATCCTGGCGCAACCCTAAGTCTACCAACACAAGCACTACCAGCAAATGCTAACCATCGTGCAATTACTTGGTCTATTGTGACTAACACGATTGGTGCTACTTTAACCGGTAACACGCTAACAACTCATGCAACGAACTATGGTACAATCACTATTCGTGCAACAGTTGCTAACGGCGCTGCTCAAGGCACTGCGTTTACTCGTGATTTTAATATCACAGTAGCCAAAGGTGCTCCTCAAACAGGCGAACCTGGCGTGATTATCGCCGGTCTGTCTATCGCTGCTTTTGCAATGGCAGGTATTGCTGTTCTTGCTAAGAAAACCGCTGCTACCGAAGTGTAGTTTCTAACAAAAATTAAAGGCGATGCGTTTGCGTCGCCTTTTTTGTTTTTCGTGACTTTTTCGTTATTTTAATGGCAAAAGTGTTGATTTCCCTTTGATTTTGTGGTATACTATACTCGAACAACGGATAGCGAAAAACAAACCGCAAAGATGGCGTTGTTTTGAGGAATTTGAGTATATATCCAACCGAAATCGCTGAAAGAGAGGCAGACCCATGCCCAAACATAGAATCAACCGACTAAACGGGCAGTTGACCCGTGACTTGTCCGACATTATCAGAGAGATAAAAGACCCGCGCATAAACGAAAACCTTGTTACGATAACAGGAGTGGAGGCAACCCCTGACCTGAAGTTTGCCAAAGTTTACTACTCTTCCCTTTCCGAAGATGACGACCCTGCGATTCGTGCAGGATTGGCTTCTGCCGGGGGGCATATCCGCTCACAGCTTGCCCGAATGGCAAACCTGCGAACTACCCCCGAGCTAACCTTTGTTCGTGACGATTCCGCCAGCACAGGGGCGAAAATATCCGAAATTCTCGGCGGACTTGGGCCTAACTCCCTTGATGAAGGGGAGGAAAGTTAGGTGAGTCACTTCAAAATTCAAACCACCGACCGCACAGCCCGTGCAGGGGTTATACACACCCCCCACGGAGATATACAGACCCCCTTTTTCATGAATGTTGGCACTGCCGCCACAGTGAAAGGGGGCATTTCTGCACAGGATTTGCGTGACGTTGGCTGTAAGGTTATGCTGTCCAACACCTACCACCTGCACATTCGTCCGGGGGACGAGCTTATCGCCCGACTTGGTGGACTGCGGAAGTTTTGCGGTTGGCATGGTCCAATGCTCACGGACAGCGGCGGATTTCAGGTCTTTTCCCTTGCGAAAACGCGGAAAATCCGTGAAGAGGGGGTGTATTTCTCTTCTCATCGTGATGGGGCAAAGATTTTCATGGGTCCCGAGGAGAGCATGCAGATTCAAGCCAATCTTGGGGCAACAATTGCCATGGCGTTCGACGAATGTGTCGCCGCCGGTGCAAGCCGAGAGTACATGGTGCAGTCTTGTGCCATGACCACCCGCTGGCTTGAGCGGTGTATCGCCAAGTTAGAGCGACTGCGTCAGTTGCCCGCCACCATCTTCCCCCAACAAATGCTGTTCGGCATTAACCAGGGGGGGACATTTCTTGACCTGCGAGTGGAGCATATGAAGCGAATCGCCGACTTTGACCTGCCCGGTTATGCGGTGGGTGGGCTTGCAGTGGGAGAAACAGCCGAGCAGATGTACTCTGTGTTAGACACCGTTGTGCCGCATATGCCATACCACAAGCCCCGCTATCTTATGGGAGTAGGCACACCCCTGAATTTGCTTGAGGCGGTACGCCGTGGGGTAGATATGTTCGACTGTATTATGCCCAGTCGCAACGCCCGTCACGGGAGTCTTTTCACTTGGAAGGGGCGTATGACCATCAATCAAGAAAAATACAAGGACGACCCCCGTCCAATTGACGAGGACTGCCCCTGCCCTGCCTGTACCCAATTCAGTCGTGCCTACATACGCCACCTGTTCAAGGCAAACGAGCTGCTTGGCGGACGGCTGTGTGTGTTGCACAACCTCCACTTCTACAATCACTTCATGGATACTATGCGAGAGGCAATTGTAGCAGGGGAGTTTGACGCTTTCTATAATGACTATGTAGATGTGCTTGGGGTATTGCTGTAACCATGAAAACGACCTTTTCCCGCATTTTGCGCTATATGCGCCCATACACCATTGTAATCGCCCTTGGAACTGCCGCCGCTGTTGGCAAAGTTGGGGTGAATTTGTTCGTTCCATTGCAGATTGGGCTGGCGGTGGACGCAATCATCGAGGGCTTGCCTATTGGAGCATACCTGCTTCGTATGGGCATTGCCGCCGCTGTTGGGGCGGTGTCCCTGTGGGGCATGAACGCAGGAGGACACTTCGCATCTGCAGGGCTGATTCGGGATATTCGCCGTGATGCGTTTGCCCGTATCCAAGCCATGCCCATGAAAGAGATTGACAGCCGCCATCGGGGCGAACTTGTGAATCGTGTAATCGTTGATACAGACGGCTTTGCTGACGGCGTAATAGCAGTTGCACCCGGGTTTTTCACCGGAATATTCAGTATATTTGCTATTATTGGTATGCTTCTTGTTCTGCAATGGCAAATTGCCGCAATAATTGTGGTGCTAACTCCTGTTTCCCTTGTGATAGCAAGGTTTATCGCAGGGCAAACCCACAAAATGTTTGTCCTTCGCTCAAAACGGCAGGCGACGCACACTGCATTTGCTGTCGAGCAGGTGGAAAACATCAAGCTGATGCAAGCATTTGGACAACAAGAAAAAGCACGTCGGCAGTTCGACGCCCTTGACGAGGACTTGCGAAAGGTGAGCAGTCGTGCAATCTTTGCCTCTGCCCTTACCCCGCCGTCCACTCGATTTGTGAACAGCGTAGTCTACGCCATCGTCACCCTTGTTGGGGCGCTTGCGGTGATTTCGACAGCGGCATCCGCAAACCCGTTCACCCCGGGAATGTTGGCGACGGCTCTTGCGTTGGCAATGCAATTTTCCCGCCCCTTTAACGAAATATCCGCGGTGATGACCGAGCTTGGAGGTGCGGTTGCCTGTGCCGGGCGGGTGTTCGAGATTATTCATGCTCCCGTATCACAGCCTGAGGGCGCAGACTGCCCTGCCTTTGCAGGAGAGCTGGTGGTTCGGGGACTGAACTTTTCCTATGACGGAGTCACGCCGGTGCTAACCGATGTGAACTTCACCCTTGCCCCGGGGGAACACGGAGCGATTATCGGCCCAACAGGAGGCGGGAAGACCACTCTGATAAACCTGATTATGCGGCACTACCAGCCTCCGCGTGGCACGATTTTTATCGACGGCAACGACATTTTGGACATTGATATTGCGCACCTGCGTCGTTGTATAGGCATGGTTCCCCAACAGCCGTGGATTCGCGGGGCAACTGTGCGGGAAAATATTCGCCTTGGGCGAGAGGGGGCAACAGATGACGAAATAATCGCCGCCGCCCGTGCCGCCCACGCCCACGACTTTATCTCCTGTCTGAAAGACGGCTACGACACTATGCTTTCTGCAGATGGAGATACCCTGTCCGCAGGGCAATTACAGCTGGTTTGCATTGCACGAACCATTCTCGCCGCACCTGATATGCTAATTTTAGACGAGGCTGTGTCCTCGGTCGACAGAGACACCGAAGTTGCTATACAAAAGGCAATTGCCACCCTGATGAAAGGCCGCACCAGTATTATTATCGCCCACCGCCCCACCTTTGTAGAGTCGGCGGACAAGGTAGTGGAAATCGGGGTGAAATCATAACCTGACCTGCCTCTCCCTTTGACAAAATCTTAAAAGTATGCTATACTGACTGCATTCATCACCCCGATTTAGGAGAAACCCAATGACACTACCCCCATCAAACAAAACTATTTTGTCCGCTGTCCAGCCGACTGGGCAACTGCACGTGGGCAATTATCTTGGTGCAATCAAAAACTGGCTTAACTTGCAAGAGGACAACAACTGCATCTTCTTTGTGGTCGACTTGCACGCTCTCACCACCCGCCATGTTCCTGCGGAGCTACGGAAAAGCGTGCAAAGCGCGCTCGCTGTCTATCTCGCGTGCGGGTTAGACCCTGACAAGTCAACACTTTTCGTCCAAAGTCACTTGTCCGCCCATGCGGAGCTGTCTTGGTTGCTGTCTTGCTACACCATGTTCGGCGAGCTTTCTCGAATGACCCAGTTCAAGGACAAATCGTCACGCAATGCGGACAATATCAACACGGGGCTGTTCAGTTATCCGGTGCTTATGGCGGCGGATATTCTGCTGTTTCAGACGGATTTTGTGCCTGTGGGTGACGACCAAAAGCAACATCTTGAGCTTGCGCGTGACGTTGCCACACGATTCAACGGAATCTACGGGGACACATTCACCGTGCCCGCGGGCTATCACACCAAAGAGGGCGCACGCATCATGTCACTCGCCGACCCGACCCGCAAAATGTCAAAATCCGAACCAAGCGGTTGCACATTCCTGCTTGACAGTCGCGATGACATAATCAAAAAATTCAAGCGCGCCGTCACCGATTCGGGCAGTGACATTATCGCCAGCCCGGACAAACCCGGCGTGACCAATCTGCTCAATGTCTATTCGTCCGTCACCGGTAAACCCATTGCCACAGCCCAAGCAGAGTTTGCCGGGCTGGGCTATGGGGACTTCAAACTCGCCGTGGGCGAGGTCGTTGCGGATATGCTAGCACCCATCTCCGGCGAGTATAACCGTATAATCGCTGACAAAGCGTACCTCGAGTCAGTCGCCAAATCCGGCGCAGAAAAAGCCTTTCCCGTAGCGAGAAAGACTTTGTCAAAGGTGTATAAGCGAGTGGGGCTGAGGTAGAGTTATGTTATACCCCGCTATACCTTCCACTTATCCCATAAAAGAATACCACATAGGGCAAAATGCTTGCGTTTTTATACCCTGTGTGGTATTATTTTTGTGCAAGTATACAAAAATCAAAAAACCTATTGACATTTGCAAAATATATCGCTATAATATATCAGAACGATATATCGAGGAGAGATAAAAATGACAAAGTACATACTTATCGGCACAGTTTTAGAGCGTCCGCTTACAGGGTATGATATGAAGAAAGAGATTGAGATGGGTGTGGGCAATTTTTACAAGGCGAGCTATGGCAGTCTGTATCCTGCCCTGAAAAAGCTCACCGAGCAGGGAATGCTTGCCATGACTGAAGAAACCTGGGGCGGGCGGGTGAAGAAATATTACGTGGCAACCCAGGCGGGCAAAGCCGAGTTTATGGAGTGGTTAGCACAGCCCGACTGCGATAGCCCGCTGGTGCAAATATATTTTTTTGATTACTTGCCTGCCGAGCTTCGCCAAAAGCGTATCGCAGAAATCGAACACAAGCAGGCGTTGGCAATACACCATTTGGAGCAATTGGAAAAGCAACTTGTGGCTGAAATAGACTTGCACAACGATTATTTCGGAATGTCCACCCTGTATTATGGGTTGGCGGTAGGACGAATCAGCTTGCGGTGGCTGGCACATCTGAAAGAGGGTAAGCCGCTGCGGGAGTTTTTGGGTAGTGGTGAGTTGTAAGGGGCGTTTCGCACTTACCCCGTCTTGCGACAAAGGCGTAGAACAATTAAAAATTAAGAATGAAAAATGAAGAATTGCGGAAAATTTGCTACGCAAATTATTTTATTGAAAAGGGCAAGGGCAAAACACCCACTACACCTGTAGGGGTCGACGCCCTCGGCGACCCGCTCGAACGGTGCAACCAAAACCCTGTGTAGGCGTCAAGGGCGTAAGGGCAAATTTACCACGAAATGACACGAAAATACACGAACGCCACCAAAACGCTTTTGTAAATCCCCTTCCCGAGGAAGGGAAATTACAGAAACATTCAACAAAAAAGGAAACACCATCATGAACCCAGTAATATCAGTAAGCAACCTGCAAAAATCATTTGGCAAAGTGAACGTTTTGCAGGGAGTAACATTTGACGTGCCGAAAGGCAGCATTTTCGCCCTCCTTGGCTCTAACGGAGCGGGCAAGACCACTGCGGTGCGGATACTGTCCACCCTGTCCCTGCCAAACGGCGGCACAGCAAGCCTTTGCGGCTATGATGTGGTGAAAAACCCACAGGAAGTGCGAAGCTGTATCAGCCTTACCGGGCAATTCGCCGCAGTTGACGAAGTGCTGACAGGGCGGGAGAACTTGGAGCTAATCGGACAGCTAAAGCGAATGCCAAACCCGAAAACCAGTGCGCAAGAATGGCTTGCAACTTTCGACCTTGAAGAAGCCGCCGACCGCCAGGCGAAAACATATTCCGGTGGAATGCGCCGCCGTCTTGACATTGCCATGAGCCTGATGGGCAAGCCGGAAGTGCTGTTCCTTGACGAGCCGACCACCGGACTTGACCCGCAGAACCGTCTTGCCATGTGGGAGCTGGTGAAAGGGCTTGCAAACAGCGGCACAACAATCTTCCTCACCACTCAATATCTCGAGGAAGCCGAGCAACTGGCGGACAACATTGCAATTTTGCACCAGGGAATAATCATCGCCCAAGGCACACCCAGCGAACTGAAAGAAAAAATGCCCCAAGGAGGGGCGAACCTAAACTTCGGCAACGAAAAAGAGGCACAGCGAGCCATGAATTTACTGCGGGAGCATGGTTTTGCGGTGGACGGACTGTCCCCCAACCTCCCCTCTCTCGAAGATGTGTTCCTCACAATGATTGGGGAAAAGAAAGATGGAATCTCGACTGAAATGGAGCAAAACAATGACTAATACAGCAACTAAACCTAACAAAGCACCCAAACCTAACATAATCCACGATTCGGCAATTATGTTTCGGCGGTGCATGAAAATCGCCCTACGAAGCCCGGAAGCAACCGCCCAAGCAATAATCATCCCAATATTTTTGATGGCAATGTTCGGATTGGTGTTCGGCGGAATGGTTGACATGGGCAGCGTGAACTATGTGACATTTGTTGTGCCTGGAATAATTTTTCAAGCCGTAAGCCAATCCTCGGCTTTTGCCGCTATCAATGTTTGCACCGACATGACAAAGGGCATTATGGACCGCTATCGCTCTATGCCAATTTCCCACACTTCGGTGCTTGTGGGGCATATTTTGACCTCTATTGTGCGGAATACTGTTACCACCCTTGCCATTATCGGAACGGCATTTGTTATCGGATTTTCACCTCGCGCCAGTTTTTTACAGTGGCTTGCTGTTGTCGGATTGCTGTTGTTGACTGTCACTCTTATGACTTGCTTTGCGGTGCTTTGTGGTCTGCGTGCCAGAAGTGCCGAGGATGCCAGCGGGTCGATGTTCCCCCTGTTTATCCTGCCCTTTGTTAGCTCTGGCTTTTCGCCAACGGATACATTTCCTGCGTGGCTTCGTTGGTTTGCTGACCACCAGCCAATGACGCCGATTATCAACGCCATTCGTGACCTGATGTTAGGGGGCTATCGCCCGGGCAGCACAGGCACATACCCGGGTGCTGACCTGTGGATTGCTCTTTCGTGGCTGGTGGGGCTGACTGTGCTGTGCTTCGGACTGTCCGTGCGGATTTTCAAGCGGAAGTTAGTGTAGGTGATTGAATTTACTCAATCTTCAATAAAGACCACGGGGGCAGGAAACTGCCCCTGTGGCTGAAGAAAAAGGTCAAAGTCGTGGAGTTTGGGACAACGCCGCACAAATTTTGCCCGCTTACATATTACGGCGACCTGTTTGACGATTCATTTACCAATATTTCGCTTTTACATACAGCGCATTTTTCATTTTTCATTTTCTTATCACAGCGAGGCGATTTTACAAAAGCAGTCCAATTTCTGCGTAATATTCTTTGTGCAAAATCCAATGAGCATTTTCATGAGCGCAAGTAAAACGAAGTCTACCACCATTACGACCTCGCAACAGACTTTCGTCAAGAATAATAGTCTGCGCCTCAACTTCGATTAAGTCATAGCTCTTTATGAAATATACTGGCACAAGTGTTGTTGTTCTCGCTATTTACTACGGCTTACGCCGTTCCGAAGTCCTGGGCTTGAAGTGGTCGACTATTGACTTTGAAAACGACACTATCACTATCAGTCATACAGTAGTGAAAAATCGTACCATTGTAGCCAGTGACTGCACAAAGTCGGAAGCAAGCAGAAGAACATTTCAGCTAATCCCCGAAGTGAATGCCATGTTGCAGGAGATGAAAGCCACCGCACCGCCAAACAGCGAATATATTCACGTTTGGCAAGACGGCAAGGCATTTCGACCCGACTACGTAACAAGAGGATTTCAAAGGGTATTAAAGCGTAATAATATACCCCGAATGCGACTACATGACTTGCGACACAGCACGGCAAGCATATTATTTGAAAGAGGTATGCCATTAGAGGACATGAAAAACTGGCTCGGTCATACCGACATAGAAACCACATCAAATATTTACTTGCATTACTCCAAAAATCGCAAAGAATTAGTCGCAAGCCAACTCCATGGAATGCTGACTATTTAACGAAAACCCCTGCCCAAAATGCAAGGGCTTTTATTTTACCTGCTTCTATAATACTCTAATAAACGGTGATTGAAATAAATCAGGATTTGCAACAAGCAAACCCTGATATTCCGTGTCGCGTTGCGACTGGTCTGAGTGACTGGACTTGAACCAGCGGCCTCTACCACCCCAAGGTAGCACGCTACCATCTGCGCCACACCCAGATACCAGATAACATAATATCATAAAAAACCTAGTTTGTCAAGAACAAAATTAAAAAGATTGTGGATTGTGGAAAAAGACCGTGGAATTGAGTCAGAGCAGAGCATATTGGAAAAAAAGGACTTGACAAATAACAATATGTATGCTACAATACTATGGTGTTATGGAGAGATGGCTGAGTTGGTCGAAGGCGCACGATTGGAAATCGTGTGTGCGTTAATAGCGCACCGAGGGTTCGAATCCCTCTCTCTCCGCCAGTCGCAACGCGACACGAATAAATCAGGGTTTGCTTTGTGCATGCCCTTTTTGCTTTCAATCACCTATTGTGCATCTTTTTTGTCAGAGAAACAAAAACCGCATTCCCATGCGGTTTTTGTTTTTGCTTACACGATTTTTACACGAATAATTGAAACATCGGTTAAAATATTATCTCCATCTGCTCGGCACGACAGCCCGCAAGCTCCGTTCCTGCCCCCCCGCAAAACAAAAAATCCCCCGCCGAAGCAGGGGGTAAAGTCACAGCAGGAGCGGGACGCCTCGTATGGTGTGGTGGTTAGTGCCGCTGTGGTATCATTAGTCCCCGACTGGTACGCATTGTTAAGAGGCGTTCGGGGTTCTGTTAGGTCTCTCGCCCATGCGGTCGTTCGGTTCGTCAGCCTTGTAACCGCAAGCCAGGGGTCGGTCTGCCGAATATAAGCAGTCGCAAGCCTTGGCATATTAGTCGCAAAACTATCAAAGAATATTTCCGCAAGCCTATCATCAATGGTGTTAAAGTCATTGATTAGTGACCAGCTTTGCGCGAAAGTTTCAAGGTCAACAGCAGACCGCAAATTTGCACGGATAAAAGCTGTCTCGGTTTTTAGTGCCGCCGCCAACCGTTCTTCAAGCGCGCCCATATCCCGCACGGTTTCGCCCGGTACAGCAAAACCCGAAGAAGCCAGCTCGTTTCGGAGATTATGGTCTGCTTTTTCAAGGTAGGCGTTTATGGCTTTTGTTAGTCGCATGTGCAACCTCTACTTCTCCGGTGGCTTTTCTTTTGCCTTTTTTGCTTTTTCAGCTTGAAACTCCGCTTCGTCCATTCTGTCAACTTCTGCCCATCTTTCGGTCAAAGAAGGTTGTCTTCGATTTCGATTATCTTTTTTCATGAAATTTCCTCCAACATTACTCGTGTAAAGATTTGGTTGTTTGACGTTGTATCTGCTACTGTTTCTACGACACGGAAGCGGGACTTGCTTGAAACAAGCACTTCTTGTTCGTCAGGGTAGTCTGACAAATGTGTAATGCTTGTGCCTTGTCGCGTTTGTGCTATTTCGTACCTAACTAAATTAGTCCTACCGTCTCTTGCGCGCAGGTCTTGTTCGCCTTTAGAGGGTACCATAAACTCCATGGCTGTCCCTGTATCGGTTGTCCAACTACTTGGACCTCTCATGTCGAACTCATGTCCCGGAACAAGCGCGCTAAAGCGTTCGTCAGACAAAGATACCCCTCTCATCAAGTTTTCGCCTTCAAAAGTCGGACTTCCTTCAATAAAAGTTTCTAAACTTGTAAGCATAGAGAGTTGTTCTGCACTGGCTCGCTCAGGATTAGTATACGCTTTTCTAACTTTTCGTATATCGCGATAAGCTATATCAGTATAGGCTTGAACGTTTGACATCAGGGCCGAGGCCTCATCTATAGACACTTCACGACCTAAATTCGCAGATAGCTCTTGAGCAGTAGTGTATGCGCGAGTAACAGAATTAGCGTCTTCTCCGAATTTTTCATCGGCCGTCATGTGACCGGCGGTTGCTTTTGTCTTGGCGGTATTAAAGGCTTCTATCTTTGCCCCAACTTCACCCATCAATTTCCCATCTTCGCCGACTTGAACCGGAGTGCCGTTTATCGTCACCCAGTTTTCTTCATTTGCTTTTAGTATACCACAATTTTCAGCGTTTGTAAACCCCTTTTCAGCTAAGGGAGCGGAAGTTTTAGTCAAGTTTTTTCAAAAACTTGTGGGGTTTGGGGCAAAGCCCCATGCCCTTGACCTTATCTCTTATCAAGGAACAGTAACATTCAAAGTCACTCGCACTCCTTGAATGTGCATATATAACGGCAATAGTGTAATGAAAATCAGACACTTCTAAAAAACTTCTAACTTTTTTTATCAAATTAGAAAAAATCAGTTGACAACACAACAAATGTGTGTTATACTGTTGTTAGAAAAGAAACAGCACCACCGATAGGCGGTCAGTTTCCGTTTGTTAGGCTAAAAAATTAACCGCATCTCGGGAAAAGGGGCGGTTAATTTCTTTTGTCGTTATCGCCATTCAAAAGGATTGAAATTAGAGTAAGAATAATTATCAAAGCCGTTAAGTATTGCATAACTCACCTCCTTTCTTCGAGAGAAAACTTTCTTCGCTTTACAAGCCGAAGAACTCTCGATTGGAGGAAAACTAAAACCGCCTACCGCTGAATGGTGGCACTGTAAACACAGTTTATCATGCTTTGCAAACTTTGTCAATACCTGTAAGCCGTCCACTTGGGCGGTTATACAACCTTGCTATATCAAGCACCCCCACAGGGTGCTTTTTATATACCAACGCAAACATAGCTTTATTGGGTAGCTGTGTTTGTGCAGAGCGAAAGCTCCTTTAAGTGAACCACCTTGAACTGGGGGAAATGGTTATCCCCCAGTAATCGGGTGGAATTGCATAAGAGTTTTTACTTTGAAATTTAATATCAATCAGGCAACTGTAACAGGTTGCCTTTTGTTATACCCAAAATAAAAACAAGGAGGTTTCGTAAATGAAACCCAATTCAACCCGTGCCGACGGCACACCAAACCAAAATTCGCAAGTTGCGAATAAACCAAAACAGAAAAGGAGTAATTCAATGAAATTACACACAAAAGCACCACCCACTCAAAAATGGACGAGAACGGCTATTTTAGCCATGTTAATCTTCTCCCTACTCGTTCCATCATTCATGGGCTTAACCACCCTTGCAGGGGGCTACACAGCCCCACAGACCACCCACACCTCGCTATCTCTTAATGCGAACGCTGTCCTGTCAAATTCTTTTTCCAGCCAGCCTGCCCTTGACCCTGTCCCTTTCAGCGATACTGTTTCAGTACAGTTTAGGGGCAGATTGGCACTTACAGAAATTCCTCCGGCGTGGAGGAATCAGTACATGGCAACAACCACAAAAGAACTTATAGTCAATGGAACAACCTTTGAAGGCCTTTGTTTGCAACCTCTTGTAGTTGTGCCAAGTGATGGAGTATTTACTGGGACTATACTACCACCAAACCATGAACTTTCCCATGCTCTATATTGGTTAAGTGGGCCGGGAAGAGACCAGTTTTGGACAGCGGAAAGATTGGCGCGTGTTCCAGCAACACCATCAGGAGACAGAAGGGTTGCCGCAACCCACTTAATGTTGGGTTATCTCTATGGTGGGCGGGTGTTTCTAAACACAGGCTGGGGCTTTGTTGTCACTCCCGGAAGAGCAGCCATCCGTGGACTGATAGCAGACCTTGATACCATGCCAGCCGTGCCAATTGGGAATATTGGATTTAGTAACACTCACCTAATTGCCCAAATGTACTACCCCGGCGGCGTTCGCCAAGGCATGGCAACCCCATGGACAGCCTTTACAGCACCCGCCGGAGTGACGATAACTGTTGCACCACAGTATGGAGCATGGATTGAATTATATCGTGGCGGTGCAGTTACCTACCACTTCGGAGGGGTTGCCATAGGGAACGGCGACCAAATTCGCTTTAGAGCATCCACCCAACCGCCTGAAATGGAGTGGGATAGTCCAGTTTTCCACAATCCAACAGCAACAATGGGACGTGCGGTTTTAATCAATCAAGCGGCCGCAACCCAAACAATCGGCGGTTGGATAGGCGGGCTTGGAGAGCCACAATCTACGCAACTTTATGTGGATTGGGACAATTGGATAGAACAATTAGGTTCTCTTCGTATCCAAAAAACAGTAGCAAACTGGCACACGGTGCAGGGCTTTCAGTTTAATGTCCATCGCAATTCGGACAACGCACACATAGGCACATTCACCACCGGCGCAACCGGTTGGGCTTATGTAGGAAACCTTGAGCCGAACCAATACTACACCATCACAGAAGTCGTGCCTGCGGGCTTTGTAGCACCACCTCCAGTAACCGTCCGTGTGGCCGCCGGTCAGGTGGGCGAAGCCTCCCCAATCGCCACATTCCACAATGTACGACAGATGGGGCGTATCGTTGGTACTAAGCAATGCCCGGCAGGAACACCCCTTGCAAATGCTACGTTCAGAATATCCAATGCCGCTTTGACTGTGGTGCATTATGTCACCACAAACGCAGAGGGCATTTTTGTTTCCCCGTATCTGCCTTTGGACACCTGGGCAATCCAAGAAACCGCCGCCCCATACGGCTTTGTGTTAGACGACACCATCCACTTCGTAACAATCACTTACGGCACACCAACACAAGCGGTGATTACAGTTGAACGCACCTTTGTAAACGCTCCCCAAACGGGGCGAATCATTGTGCGAAAACGCTGTGACAACGGCACAAACCTACCCGGTGCGGTGGTTGAACTCCGCAATGCGGCAGGGGTGGTGGTGGACACAGTCACCACCGGGGCGAATGGCATAGGCACAAGCATTGCCCTGCCCCTTGGCACGTATACAGCGGTGGAAATCGTTGCTCCTGCGGGGTTTGTGCTTGACAGCACACCACGGACAGTTGTCCTGCGTGGAAACACCACAGGGGCAACCGAGGTTTCTGCAACAGTTACCATCACAAACTCTGCACAGCGTGGACGGATTGAGGGTACAAAGTATTGCTACGACACAGGTGTCACCATCCCCAACACCACCCTTGAACTCCGTGACGAGGAGGGGAATGTGGTTGACACGCAAACCACAGACGAGGATGGGCGTTTCGTGTGAAACATACTCATGATTTCGCCAGTCCTTTTTTGAATTTTATCCGATATTTATCGGGAAATAGAAAAGAACAAGTGCAAAAAGAACGTAATTATAATACCGCAAACCAGCTTGGATTTGATAGTCACGAGGAGGCTATAGCGGAATTTAAGGCTATGGAAGAAGAGTGGGCAAAGGAAGAAGCGTGGGAAGCGGAGCAAGTCGAGCCAACAATCAAAGTAGATGACTGGATTTACCACCGCCCCACAAGTCAAGCTGGGCAAGTTGTTGGACTTGCTGACCAAGATAACAATATTAGGGTGCAATTTGATGATGGAGTTGGCGTTGTAAGTGCTTTTGATGTTGATATTGAACATCACGAACTACAGCCTGCGGAGGTATCTACCCCCGACCGCAAGAGGATATTCGCTGGTTGCGAAAACAGTTTGAAGAAGTCGCTCCTGCCTTGGAAGAAGTCCTTGATAAGATAATAAATATGTAACACAAAACGCCTCCGGCAATGGGGGCG
>Ga0209755_10003660_pt1 | contig 19002 bp, 12 predicted proteins | sample TergutCo191P1_FD_187301 | JGI IMG/M metagenome (GOLD analysis project Ga0209755, IMG submission 187301) | Cornitermes sp. P1 segment gut microbial communities from Petit-Saut dam, French Guiana - Co191P1 (SPAdes) (version 2) | ecosystem: Host-associated > Arthropoda: Insects > Digestive system...
TTGACCAAAAGACAAATCGCAATTTTTACTATGCATTAAAAGGCAAGCGTCTAGCAGGGTTCAATTCAATATTTGCTGTGTCTTCTATTCCCATGGCAATGAAATACTATGAAGAGATAAAAATGCAGCTTGCAGAGAAAAATAAAAAATTAACAATAGCAACTATTTTCAGTTTCAGCGCAAATGAAGAAGATCCTGAGGATGCTCTCCCGGATGAGGATTTTGATAATGACAGACTTGATAAAACATCGCGAGATTTTCTTGACGCCGCTATTACGGATTATAATGCTGTGTTTAATACAAGTTATGATACATCGTCAGAAAAATTCCAAAATTATTATAAAGACCTTTCGCAGCGAGTGAAAAATCGTGAAGTGGATTTACTTATTGTTGTAAATATGTTTTTAACAGGTTTTGACGCAACAACCCTTAATACATTGTGGGTAGATAAGAACTTGAGACAACATGGATTGTTACAGGCATTTTCCAGAACTAATAGAATTCTTAATAGCGTAAAGACTTTTGGCAATATCGTTTGTTTCCGTGATTTAAAACAGGCGACAGATGACGCAATAGCTTTGTTTGGAAATAAAGAAGCAGGCGGAATTGTTCTTCTTAAAACATTTAATGATTACTATAATGGTTATGATCAAAACGGCGCTCACAAACGCGGATATGCCGAACTAATTGCAGAGCTTACCTCGCACTTTCCGCTTGGCGAAGAAATAATCGGAGAGGGAGCGCAGAAAGATTTTATTCGATTATATGGTGAAATTTTAAGAATAAAGAATATCCTTGCTTCTTTTGACGAATTTGAAGGCAAAGAAATTCTAGAAGCAAGAGATTTTCAGGATTATCAAAGTAAATATATCGATCTATATCAAGATTTTAGAAAAGATCAAACAGGCGATAAAGAAAATATTAATGATGATATTGTATTTGAACTGGAACTTATCAAACAAATTGAAGTAAATATTGATTATATTCTTATGCTTGTAGAAAAATATCATGCATCAAATTGCAAAGATAAAAGTATACTTGTGGCGATTGATAAAGCTGTTAATTCCAGCATGGAACTGCGAAGTAAAAAAGAACTTATTGATCATTTTATTGAAAGTGTAAATCTCTCAACAAAAGTAACAGATGATTGGCAGAATTTTGTTAATAAACAGAAAGATAAAGATTTAACAGCACTTATTACAGATGAAAATTTAAAAGAAGAAGAAACACATAAATTTTTAACGAATGCTTTTCGTGACGGAATTTTAAAAACAACTGGCACAGATATTGATAAAATACTACCGCCTGTATCACGTTTCGGTGGAAGTAATTATACCACAAGGAAACAATGCATTATTGAAAAACTATTAAGGTTCTTTGAAAAATATTTGGGGTTAATATCATATACTGCGTAATTTGTCAAGTAATATGCTACAATACCCAAAGGAGCAACCCATGCTAATGTTATATTTCTCTGGTACCGGTAACTCAAAATATATCGCAGAGCTTTTTTGCAGTGTGATGAATACGCATCTTTCTCAATCTGTGCAGTGTCGCTCTATCGAAGAAAATATTGACTTTGGTCAATTGATTTCATCGCATGAAACAATCGGGTTTTGTTATCCGATTTATGGATCCAGAGTGCCGCGAATAATGCGGGAATTTGTCGGTAAATATTTAGAATATTTGAAAAATAAAAAACTAATTATTCTTTGCACTCAATGGATGTTTTCCGGTGACGGCGCCAGAGTATTTACAGATATGTTTTCGCGTAACTATGTAAAAGTAGTTTATGCGGAACATTTTTCTATGCCGAATAATGTGAATAATTTATTTATTTTGCCGGTTGAGAGCGATAAAAAAATTAAAAAATATCTTGATAAGGCTGAGCGAAAAATGCAATCTGTATGTAATGACATTAAAAATGGAAAAATAAAAAAGCGCGGGTTTAATGTTTTTTCGCGTTTTCTCGGGTTTTTTCAAGGCGTGTTCATGCCGATGTGGGAAAAAAAAGCGCTGGATTTAGTTAAAATTTATGATAAATGCGCCTTATGCGGCTTATGCGTTTCTATTTGTCCTATGCATAATTTTGAAAATCAAAATGGAAAAATTATTGCCAAAGGTAATTGTACTATTTGTTATCGCTGCATTAACAAGTGTCCTGAAAAAGCAATTGCAGTTTTTTTAAAGAAAGCGCCGAAAGTTCAGTATAAGGGATTAAATTATTAATAAAATTGTGTTACAATAAATCTCACTTTGAAAAACAAGTTCGGAAATAAAATCGAATTACTTGCTCCTGCGGGAGATTTTTCCCGGTTAAAGACCGCGTTTCATTTTGGCGCGGACGCTGTCTATTTGGGCGGGAAGGAATTTAGTCTGCGGGCAAAGTGCGGTAATTTTTCTGATGATGAAATTATTGAAGCTGTTAAATATTCTCACGCGCTTGGTAAAAAAATTTATGTTACAGTAAATATTTTTGCGAGAAATTTTGATTTTTTCAAGATAGAAAAATATGCAAGGTTTTTGGAAAATGCGGGAGTAGATGCTGTTATCATATCTGATCTTGGCGTGTTAAAAATATTCAGGACGCTGACAAATCTTGAAATACATATATCTACACAAGCTAATATTTGTAATTCACATTCCGCGATGCAATATGCGGAGTTAGGCGCAAAGCGTATAATTCTTGCACGTGAGCTGCATATTAAAGATATCAGTGAAATTTGTAAATATTTGGAAGGCAAAGCTGATATCGAAATTTTTGTTCATGGCGCGATGTGTATTTCATATTCGGGGCGGTGTTTAATGTCTAAATACATGACGGGAAGAGACGCGAACCGCGGCGACTGCGCTCATCCATGCCGTTATAAATATGCGTTACAGGAAGAAAAGCGGCCGCAGGAATATTTTTCTATTGAGGATGATACTTATGGCACATACATAATGAACAGCCGCGATCTTTGTCTGATTAATAATTTAAATGAGTTAGCTGACGTCGGCGTTGCGATTTTTAAAATCGAAGGCCGGATGAAAAATGAACATTATACCGGCGGCGTTGTAAACGCTTACAGACGGGCAATGAACGGAGAAAGCTTTGATTATATGACTGAGTTTGATAAGCTGCCTCACCGTCCGTTTACAACAGGTTTTACCTTTGATGATAACAACAAGGAATTTTCAAAATCTTCGTCAATTATTGTAAATTATCAAATTGCCGCTGTTGTAATTGAAGATAATAAAATAAAAATTAAAAATAAAATTACTACAGGGGATGAAATAGAAATTTTATCCCCTTCTATTAGTAATGGAAAAACATTTGTGTTTAAAGGTGATACTGTAACCATCCCTGAACAAACTGTCTATATAAATTGTCCGTACAAATTGGAATCTTGCGATATATTGATTAAAAAATTATAATGATAACATGAAAATCAATGAATCGATTCTTTGTATAATGCTTTTATTTTTTCTGCTTTTATGCGGATGTACTGTAAGTACGAAAAATACGTCATCAGTAGATTATGTGAAAATTAATTCCACTAATGAATTTGATAAAGAAAGCGCGTTTATAAAATCTTTATTTGAAAGCGAAGATTTTTCTGCGCGCGGGTTACAAATTATCCCTAATGAGCCGGGTTTATCCGTTAGCAGTAACGGCGGGAAAAATTTTCAGCCTGCGGTTAATATCGATTTTTTTTCTTTTTGGGAACATGAAAAAGCAGACGGTGATATTATCATAACAAAAAAGATTTTAATTCCAATTGATGATGCTCTTGCCGGAAGAACAAACACTTCTTTTCAGGCGTGCATTGACGGCAACGAAACTCTTATTCAAACCGATGAACTTAAGCCGCCGTTTGCCGCTCTTCGTGTTGACGGTCTTGCGCTTGGCGATGAAGGCTATCCGTTAATTTGGATAACAGGGATTCGCTATAAAGAAAATGAAGAAATAAAAACCAGCAGACGGTTTCAGGAAAATTATTTGAATTTAAAAAATGTTATTTCATCGGCGCAAAAACCGGATATTCAATTGATGCCTCAAACATTGTGGATTGCTGCAGGCGGAGACACAATGCTGGGCAGGGGCGCGACGGAAATTCTTATTAACGAAGGACCTGCTGGAATTTTTGGAGAAACAGCTCAGATGCTCGCGTCTTCCGATATCGCGCTTTTAAATCTTGAGGGAGTAATAAGCGCAAATGGAGAGCGCGTGCCAAAGTCATACAATTTCCGTTTTATTCCTGAAATCGCGGCAGCTTTGCGCGACGCGGGAATAGACGCGGTTCTTCACGCTAATAATCATGTTTTTGATTATGGCAGCCAGGCTTTTCTTGACAGTCTCTCATGGCTTGAGAAAGCTGGAATCGGCGTGGCAGGAGCCGGAATAAACGACGACGCGGCTTCACAACCGTATGTTTTTTCCAAAGGCGGTGATGTTGTCCGTGTTTTTGGAATCGCTTCTTTTCCGCGCGAACAAAACGGCTGGGACGGAGTCACCGCGGCAGCGGAGCCGGACAAAGCAGGAATGTTACATGCCGGAAAAGGCGGTGCGGAAAAACTTAAATGTAAAATGTCAGCTAACGATTCATCCGTTAACATTGTGTTTTTCCACGGCGGAGTTGAATGGTCCACAAGGCCTGATGCCGCTACAAGGCAGTTGTATACCGGTTTGATTGAAGCGGGCGCAGACCTTGTTATCGGAACCCATCCGCATGTAGTTCAAGGTTTTGAATGGGTTCATGGAAAGCCGGTATTTTGGTCGCTTGGAAATTATGTCTTTGGCGGAATGAACGGCTGGTACGGCGGAGACGAAGGGCTTTTTATCCGTCTGGGTTACTGTCAGGGCAGGTTGTTTTATATAGAACCTTTTCCCTTGTTTTTGAATAACACAAGAACAGATATTGTTTCGCAGGATAAACTTGAAACTTTTTATGCCAGATCCAAAGAATTACAGGAAAGACCGTAATTGACATCATAAAGTTATGTATTTATAAATAAATTCATATTCTAAATGATACCGCATTTTTAATTTGTATAATTATATAAAATAAGGTAAACTTACATTATGAAATATAAACTATCAATACTTTTAATTTTTATTTTAGCAGGATTAAATTTTTCCTGTTCATCTACCCTGTCAGGTTCAGGCGCGAGGTATTTATCTGACAAAGCTCTCAACCTTGTAAACAACGCGGTCTTTGAGGTTGTCCTCGAAAAACCTGAAAATGATTCCCTCTCTTATGATAGAGCGATTAATTGGGATATTATTCCGTATGCAATCAGAAATGATAAATATTACTCCATAGGGACAGCTTTTGCCATTTCTCAAACTGAACTTATTACCGCTTTCCATGTTATCGATCTTGGTTTTGACAGCATGATTTATAAAAAATATTTTATTCGTGATTCAAACGGCGATGTTTTTGAAGTTGATCAGATCGTGAGCGGCTCTAACGAAAAAGATTTTTTGATTTTTACCGTAAAGGATCGAACCTTTAATGACTTTTTCCAATTTGAACGAAAATATAAAACAGGCGATACTGTTCTGAGCATAGGAAACGCTTACGGCGAAGGCATTGTAGTGCGCAGCGGCCTTGTTCTTGGGACAGTTCCTGAAGATGATTCCGGCCGCTGGGTTTTACTTAAAAGTTCCGCAGACGGTAACCCGGGAAATTCCGGAGGCCCGCTTGTTACAACGGACGGCAAAGTTATTGCATTGGTAACCAGTCTTAGGGATAATATACTTTATTCAACGCCGGCAAGCGTAATTCTTGACAGTGATCGGTCATCTCTTTCTTACCGGGTTAAATATGTTTTTAGTCATCTTATTCTTGCAAATAATTTTAACAACACCTTTGAAACAAATGTTTTAATTCCCAATGATTACGCGTCAATCAGAAATAAAATTCGCGAAGCATATTATTTAAATTATGATTTTGCGATGACCAGTCTTTTTAATGAAGCTCCCGAATATCTAACCAGATCCAACAGTTACTTTCTGTTAGCCGGTTCTCTTTCGTCATCATTCCCGGAAGTCAGTTATGTTGATCCGAATGATAACAACTGGAGACTTACTGATTTTAGCGTAAGAAATTTTAATTTAAATGACAACGGACATCTCATGTATTTTAGCATATCCGGTTATAATTTTTATAAAATTAAAAAGCCTTCTACCGTACCTTTGAGAAGAGCCAATACCGATCCAAAATTCATTATGGATATTATTCTTCAGAATATGCGCGTCCCGAGAACTCTTGGAAATGCTGAATACCGGATTAATTCTTTTGGAGAGCCGTTCTCAACAGATCGTTTTGTTGATTCGCTTGGAAGGACATGGATTTCCGCTTATTGGCTTATTGAGTACGCTGATCTTGTGCAGATAATGTACATTCTGCCAATGCCTGACGGTCCTGTTGTTCTTAGTTCCATTCAGGACAGTTCATCTCTTTTTGAATATGAATGGGATATGAAAAAAATATGCGATCATTTATTTGCCGCTTATTACGCCCCTTTCAGCGAGTGGGCTGATTATTTTGCCATGCAGGAATTTATTCCCGGCTTTCTTAGTAATATGAGGTTTCAATGGAATAGCAGCTCACGTTCCTTTTCTTTCAGCGGCGGCAATATAAGAATCAATTTAGATAGAAATGTTTTTGACTGGGCCAGCGATTCTGAATTGTTCATTGCCCCGACATGGTATTTATATAACGGCATACCTGAATTTGGAATACGCAATATTGTTATTCGAAGAGATCCGCGCGGCAGAGATTCTATTCTTTTATACCGGCGTGTACAGCCTGATTCACGGATGGGCACAAACGCAATGGATAACTGGAATGATCTGGTGCAGGCAAGATTTCCGTTTGACGGGAATCCTGTTATCTCCGCAAGAGATAATACCGGTTCTATTGGAGCCATTCTAAATACCGGACGATCTGCGGATACTCTTTATTCAATTTATTTTTCGATGGATAATCCGGTTAACGAAGACAATTTGAACCGCCGTTTCAACGCGTTAAAACAAGGTGTCTCCATTACTAACTAATTATTAGACTTGTTTAATTTCAGCGGTGATTAATTTTATAAAGACTCATTAAGGAATTTTTGTATAAGCGTCGACGCTTCTTCAAATTCGCTGTGCAATAAATTTTCTGAAATTGTGTTTAACAGTTCATTGGAATTATGCGACCATGTTTTTTCTCTTAATTCGCTTATTGTGTTTTTTGCCGTTTTTTTATCCAATGTATCGCATGCTTCCTTAACGATTTTCAGCTTTTCATTTAACATTGAGATAGATTCTTTTGAATCTTCGGTTGTTTCATTTATTATATGCTTTGATTTCATTTTCTTAATAACTTTGTTCAGGTTATTAAGGAATTCTCCCGTTTCGGAAATTATTATATTAATGCTTTTTTCCCTTCCTGCCTGTTCCAGTTTGAGCGCGGTCTCGGATAATTCATTTTCTCCGATATTAGCAAGAGCGCTTTTCATCGCATGAATATTAATTATATACAAGTGTATGATATTTTCGTCATTAAGGCCGTTTTGCATGCACGTTTCAATAGCTTTTATCGCTTTTTCGGCGTCACGCGCGAATATTTCCGCTAATTGATTGTCAACTTCCTGATGTCTCCTGCCAATTCCTCCCTTTAAATCCAACTTCGCTTTTTCCTTATGCGCGGCTTCAATTACTTCTTTAGGCTGCTTATCACGGATCAGTTTGTTAAGCAAAACATTCAAATGACGTATATCAATAGGTTTGGATATAAAATTATCAAAACCATTTTTTAGAAACATGTCTGACTGTCCCGTAATTGCGTTAGCTGTCAACGCGACAACCGGAGAGGTGTATCCCAATTCGCGGATTTTTCGCGTTGTTTCTATTCCATCCATTTTAGGCATCATATGATCCATGAATATCACGTCATAAATAATGCCTTCTTTAACTTTGTTTAACGCTTCAAAACCGCTTGTGGCAAGATCAATTTTTAGGCCGTAAGGCGCCATTAATCCTCTTGCGACATACAAGTTTGTCTCTACATCATCTACTATTAATATGCGGCCGTAGGGCATATATTCATACTCTAATTTTGTTTTTGATTTTATCGCGTTTGTAACCTTGAATTGCCTGAAGCTTTCGGCCATTTCCTTTCCAATTACACCGCGAATTCCGCCGTCTGTTTTTTGCGGCAGGCGGACGTTAATTGTCGTTCCTTCGCCAACCGCGCTTTTAACGGTGATTTTTCCGTACATTAACTCAACAAGGTTGCGCGTAATGGTCATTCCAAGTCCTGCTCCCGCCGTTGTGCGGTTGGCTTCAAGATTGAAACGCGTATTATCATCAAACAGCTTCTTTATCTGTTCCTGCGTCATACCCTGGCCTGTGTCGTTTATCTGGAAGATCAGCGTAACGATGACAGCTCCGCCTCCGCGTCCGACACATTCGGCGCTGACGGAAAGAGTGATTTCGCCGTTGTCTGTATACTTAAAAGCGTTTGATATTAGATTATTTAAAATTTGTTTGATTCGAAGCTCGTCGCCTACCAGCATAGACGGAGTGTTTTCGTCTATTTCAATATTGAAACCAATTCCCTTGCTTTCATAACGTATGAAATTTAATTGAACAATATCGTTTATAAGGCTTGTTACATCATATTTTTCATGAAGCAGCTCTAATTTTCCGGTTTCGATTTTTGACAGATCAAGAATATCGTTAATAATATTTAACAGCAGTTTGCCCGAATTATTAATTTTCATGAAAGCTTCGCCTGTTGCCGGAGAATGAGAGGCGTTTTGCATTTGTATTTCCGTCATGCCTAAAATTGCGTTTAACGGCGTGCGTATTTCATGGCTCATGGTCGCGAGGAAATTGCTCTTTTGCTGCGATCTCATATCGTTTTTGGTTTTTGCTTTATGTAAATTATATATAATGGCGCATAATCCCCATGCGAATAAAGAGCATAAAACTATAATACATAATGTTGCAATAAATATATTTTTATAATATTCATTTCTTGGTATTACAATACCCAGAATCCAATCGTATTTTACTTTTGTTAAATAGATAATGGAATTATTATATGTTTTATCAATCCTTTTATTGTTAAATTCCTGTTTTTCTTTTAAATCATAATATAATAACCCAAGATTAGTGTTCAACTGACTTAATGACATACCTATAAAACGCGGAACATTATAAGTAATTATTACTAAATTTTCATTAAATATCATGCCATAACTTTTTTCTGTCATATCTACTTTTGAATGATTAAAAAACCTGTTTATATCAACATCAAGACATATAACAGCTAAGGGTTCGTTATTATCGTCTTTAATTAAACGCGATAAAGAAAGGACATTGGTTTCAAATACCTGATTCTTATACGGCCCCGATAAAATTATTTTTCCCTGCGAGTTTAAGGCGTCTGTATATAATTGACTTTCAGGAGACCTGAATATATCAGGCGGCGTCCAGTTTGTTCCTGATATATACATATCCCAGTTGAAAAAATAACCGTGAATGGCAATCAATTCGGAAAGATATTCATCATCATTGACGGCAATATCCGATATGTCTTTCATATATAAAGATACAGTATCTTTGTCATAACCGGATAATATCATATTGCGGATTATCCCGGAATAACTTATCAAAAATGATTCCATTTCCATTAAATTCGCGTTAAATTCAATTTCAGCGTGCATAAGGACGCTTTGCGATTCTTTTTCCTTATTTCCGTTTTCAATAAAATAAGCAATAAAAAAACCGGATATGCCAAGTAACACAAATAAAATTATTATTATAAGCATTTGCGCCCGGATTGAATTAATTACCCAATTTTTTATTGAAACAGGTTCCAAAAAAATCCTCCGGGCCTTTCGGCGTTTTGTTCTGTAAGATCGCTTTTTAAGGCTATACAGAATTTATTTACTATATTTATATATTAAAATTAAAAAAAAATAAACCCGCTATTAAATATGGGCGTTAATGTGATCAAGAAGCGAAGATGGCGTAAAGGGTTTGGTAATAATGTCAACTGCTCCCAGTTTACCGCTTTTTTCCTCGATTGCGGCGTCGGTTGTGCCCGTAAGGAAAATAACCGGAATAGCCGACCACAAACGATGCGCTTTCAGCTTTTCAAGCGCTTCAAACCCGTTCATTCCCGGCATTTCTATGTCCAACAATATTAGGTCTGGTACTATTTTTTCTAAAAGAGCGAACATTTTTTCCGCGGAGGGAAGCGTCATAACTCTGAAGTCATCTTCCAGAACTTTTTCCGCCATTGCCAGATTTGTATCACTGTCATCTACAATATAAATAGTTTTCAAAATTTTTCTCAACCCTTTTAGGGAAGAATATTACCATAACTTTGTTTTGTCAAGAAAAATGATAACTTAAATTTCTTGACATATTTATATATATGAATGTATAAAATTGATAGTTTTAATTTGCTTTGGAGGAAGTTTTGAAAAACACGATTAATATACTAATTGCATCTAAAGAGGAAGAAGATCGAAAGCATATATTGGCGGCTCTGCCTGAACATATGGGTTTTATTATTGCCGGATTTGTAAAAGATGAAACAGGCGCGATAATAAAATCCGAAAATATAAAACCTGATATTATTATTCTGGATTTAAATTTACCAGATATGTCCGGTCTTGAATTGATCAGGATTCTTCGCAGACGATCTCCGTCAACAGCGATTATTCTGTTATGCAATATAAAAAGCGATCATAACGGCGTTTCCGGTATACATGAACAGGATATGACTTATGTGATGAGTTCGATAGATATTCATGCGAACCTCGCGATTATCGCCGGAGTATCGGGATTTTTTATTAAAGAAATTGATATGGAAATATTCGCGTATGCTGTAAAAATTATTCACTTAGGCGGTTTTTATATTAATAAATCCATCACCGTTAAAGTTTTTAACATGACTTCATTATTAAAACGTTATCCTGCCTATAACGACCAGAAAGTTTTTTCTTCTGCGGAACGCTGTATTCTTACGCTTCTTGCTCAGGGTTTTTCTGACGCTCAAATAGCATGTGAGTTAAACCTCAGCATAGGTTCATTAAGAAATTGTATTACCGATATCAGGCATAAGACTAAAATGAAAAGCCGGGTTGAGATTGTAATTTATTCGCTTGTTTGCGGACTTATCTGTCCCGAGCGTTTATGGATATGGAAAGAAAAAAGAGATAATGTTTTTCCGGGAAGCGGCAAATTATTCGGAACTCCCGAAAATTAAAAAGTTAAAAACGAAATAAAATTAATTATCAAATATCTATATTATGCTGTATACTATATTTATTGATGTGATTGCCGTAAAGGAGCGATAATTATGAAAAATTTATGCAGAAGCTTTAAACCGCAGATTTTGAAATTACATCTCTTTTTTATATTTTTCACGTTAGTCACATTAATTTTAACAGGGTGTGTCAGCGTAATTATCAGAACAACAGGCAATTTGACTTCTGTACGCGCCGGCGGAACTTTGGAATTAAAGGCAATAGGCAAGGATATAGCCTGGACTGTCAGTTCCAGAATCGATGATACGGGACCTGTTTCGAGCGGTACTTACATAACAAATACGGGTCATCTGACTGTTAGCGCCAATGAAACAGCGTCTGTTCTTTATATCAGAGCTACATCTATGCGGAATGATAAATTTTTTGTTATGGCTATTAGGGTTGTTACTGTTACGGGAGTGAGTATAAGTTCTTCAAGTTCGGAAGCGGTTATTGGAAGGACTCACCAGTTCAGGGCGCAGGTAATAGGAACAAATAACCCTGACAATTATGTAACATGGAAAGTCAGCTCTGATAGTTCGGGTTCAGGCGCAGTAGCGTCAGGAACCAGCATTAACAGTAACGGGGCGCTTATGGTATCAGCCAATGAGACTTTCACAACCCTGTATATTTCCGCGGCATCTGTAGTTGATCCTTCTAAAACCGATATTATCGCTGTTTCTGTAGTTCGTCCAACCGTAACAGGCGTAACAGTAACTTCTGCAAGTCAATCTGTTAGAGCAGGCGAGTCTGTTCGATTTAGAGCCGTTGTCGCTGGCGCTTATGAGCCTTCACAAGCTGTAACATGGAGAGTCAGTTCCAATAATTCCGGCACAGGGGTTGTAACGCCTGGCACTGGCATTAATTCAAGCGGCGTGCTCACGGTAGTTAGAAATGAAACATTAACTACTTTGTATGTAATTGCGACATCAGTATATGATCCGTCAAAATCCAACTATACCGTTGTCTCTGTTGTCATCCCTACAGTGACAAGCGTAACAGTTACGCCTGCGAATCGAACAGCGCAGGCCGGCAGTACATGCCAGTTTGCTGCGGCGGTAGCAGGCGCAAATAATCCAAATCAGGCTGTAACATGGAGAGTAAGCTCAAATGCCGCTGGTACAGGCGCTGTTACGCAAGGAACCAGTATTAACGCAAACGGACTGCTTACAATATCAGCTAACGAATCTTCAAGAACGCTTTATGTATTTGCGGTGTCGGTCTTTGATCCGGCAAAGACAGGCAGTGTAATTCTTAATGTTACAGCGCCTGTCGTTACTTTGCCCGCGCCTTCACCAACGCCTACTCCTACTCCCACACCAACGCCTACTCCTACACCTGTGCCTTCGACACCTACAGTAACAGGCGTAACAGTAACACCGGCGAATCAATCGGTGCAGGCCGGCAGTACGCGCCAGTTTACTGCGGCGGTAACAGGTACCAATAATCCAAATACGACTGTAACATGGAGAGTTAGCTCGAATGCCGCAGGCACAGGCGATGTTGCGTCAGGCACAAGCGTAAGCGGCAGCGGATTGCTTACAGTATCGTCTAACGAAACCCCAAAAACGCTTTATATAATTGCAACATCGTTTCTTGATTCGACAAAATCTGGAAGCGTGACCGTTACCGTAACGGCGGCTCCTTCTGTTACGGTGCCTGTGCCTACACCCACGCCTACTCCTACACCAACGCCTGTACCTGTGACACCTACAGTAACAAGCGTAACAGTTACACCGGCGAATCAATCGGTGCAGGCTGGCAGTACGCGTCAGTTTACTGCGGCGGTAACAGGTACCAATAATCCAAGTACAGAGGTTACATGGAGAGTAAGCTCGAATGCCTCAGGCACAGGCACTGTTGCATCCGGCACAAACATAAGCGGCGGCGGATTGCTTACAGTATCGTCTAACGAACCTGCCAGAACGCTTTATGTGTTTGCGACATCATCAGTTGATATTACAAAATCAGGCAACGTAACTGTTAATATAACTGTGCCTTCACCGACTGTTACATCAATTTCTATCAGTCCATCGACTCAGAATATGGAAAGAGGCAGCAATCAACAATTCAGCGCGATTGTCAGAGGAGACAATAACCCAAGCAGCACAGTAACATGGAGAGTAAGCACAAATGCCGCAGGTACAGGAACTGTTACTTCGGGAACGAGCATTAATGCAAACGGATTGCTTACAGTTTCTGCCAATGAGACTAATACTACTCTTTATGTAATAGCGACATCAACTGTAGATACGACAAAATCAGGCAGTTCAACAGTCTCTGTTATTATTCGCACACCGACTGTTACATCAATTTCTATCAGTCCTTCGACTCAGAATATGACAAGCGGCAGTAGCTATCAATTCAGCGCGATAGTCAGAGGAGACAATAACCCAAGTACAGCCGTAACTTGGAATGTAAGCTCAAATGCCGCAGGCACAGGAGTTGTTACTTCGGGAACGAGCATTAACGTAAACGGATTGCTTACAGTTTCTGCTAATGAACCTGCCAGAACGCTCTATGTTATTGCGACATCGGTATTTGATCCTACAAAATCAGGCAATGCATCTGTTAATGTAACTGTGCCTTCACCCACAATAACCGGCGTATCAATCACGCCTTCGGCTGCGTCAGCTATGGCAAATAATTCAAGCAACACAGTTCAGTTTTATGCGACAGTTACAGGCACCAATAATCCCAATACGGCTGTAACATGGAGTGTAAGCTCAAATTCCGCGGGTACAGGAGCTGTGGAAAGCCGAACCGTAATCAGTGCAAGCGGATTACTGACAGTCGCGCCAAATGAAGGTGCGCGATTTTTATATGTTTTTGCAAGGTCAGCAACGGATCCTTCAAAATATAGCATGGTTACTGTGACGATTATTAATAACCAGTGATTACGCGCTTTTGTAATGCATATCGCTCGTTACGACTATATCGCAGCCGGTTTTAGAGATGTTTTGTACAACAATATCGCCGATTCTCATTCGCTTGGTTATCAATACTTTTGATAAAGCCTGTACAATTTTTTTTATTTTTTTTTCGGGAACTTCACCCGATGTTCTGACAGATAAAATCGGCGTATCCGGGAATATTGTCCGTACCATTATTTTTAATGATCTCGCAGGCGCGTTTTGCTCTGCTTTCGCGAATAATGTTCCTTTTTCGCATTCATTTCCCGAGAAAGTTAGTTTTCCGTTTTCAATTTCAATCGTAATACGGCAGCATTTCTGACATGCGATGCATGTGATTTGTTTCATTTAGCGTCCTTTTGATTATTTTTTGCGGCTTATATTAATATAAGAATATTTTTTACTGCTTTGTAGGAAAATTTTTAAATTTATTCGTGGCGAGGGTTTAATACCCCGCCCTTCAGGGCGTTTTTTCTCGGTATTAAACCCGAGACCAATACCTTATGAGAACAACATACCTCGTCCCTTCAGGGCGAGGTTGTTGATTCCAATTAAATTTGAAAATTGAGATAGAGTTGTTTTTTGGGAAAATCTAAATTTCGCCGTGTTATTTTAATCATTGTTATACTGATGATTAATGAGCAGCCCAAAGTTTATCTTTTTCTGTTCCTGTAACAACCAGTAAATCTTTAATTTCCTGCTCGCTTAACGCGTCAATACTGCCATTGGTTTTAAACGCGTCAATTCCCTTTATGACAGCGTCAAAGCGCTGTTTTGTGACCTTGTTTTTTAACGCGAAGAACAGGCAGCAGGCAAGAAGGATAAACGGAATGAGAACAAACATCCATTTAATGCCTGATACAATGCCGCTTTGCGCGTATGCCGCAGGATCAAAATTATTGACGCTGGCTTTTAAAACTGAATATTCGTTTTGATCAAAACCCATCGCTTGAAGTCCAAAACCCATAAGAAGGACGGCGATACCGCTTGCGAATTTTCTTAGGAATGTTGTCATGCCGGCATAAAGGCCTTCCTGGCGTTTGCCTGTGCGTATTTCATCAATATCATAAATGTCAGCTAACATCGACCATGTGGAGAGCTGGCCTGCGGATGTACCGATAGCGATTAAAACCGCCAATACGCACAGGATGATAACATTAACGCCGGGGTTAAGCCAGATAAACGCGAGAGATGAAACCATCCACACCGGTATGCCGATATAGAGCGGAAACGCCTTGCCTTTTTTTTCCGCAATTCTGCCCTGCGCCGCTACCAAAAGCATTGAACACACCAAAAGAGTGCCTACTATCAATTCATAATTTTGATACTGAAGAACGACTATATCAATATAAAAAATAAAAAGCGCCAGAACAAGATCGACTGCTATCTGAAATGATAAAAAGATACCTAGAAAATTTTTATACGCTTTATTTTTAAAAACAGTCAGCCAGCTTTTTAAAGGAATTTTTTCCGGCTTTGGAAGATCCTTTTTCTCCCATGTGCCAAGAAAAACAAGAAACCAGCACAACCCGAAAAATGCGCCGAATATTAATCCCATTACAATGTAGCCGGGAATTTGCGCGGAACCAATCGTATCCGCGCCGAATGTTTTAATAATGATGCTTGGAATAACTGCGCATATCAACGCGGCTCCTCCCGAGAAAATCATCCTGATTGTTGTAAAACTTGTGCGTTCGTTATAATCGGATGTCATATCAGACAGGATTGCGTTGTACGGAACCATTACTATGCTGAATACCGTGCCGAAAAACATATAGGAAATTGTGTAATAAACAATCTTTGCCGTTTCGTTTTGAATGTTAAATGAATAAAAAAGCATAAAGAACGAAAGGAAAATCGGAACAATGCCGATTAAAAAATAAATTCTGCGCCTTCCGAATTTTGATCGCGTAACATCGGATATTCTTCCCATTATTGAATCCGTGACTGCGTCCCACAATCTTCCGATAAAAATGATTATTGTTGTCGCGACAACCGGCAGGCCTTCTACCAATACTAGAAAATTCATAAACAACAGGCTGAAGATCATAAAAGCTCCGCCGCCGTATATGTCCCCGCTTGCGTAGCTGAATTTATTTATCAGTGAATTTTTTCTTTGTTTGTTTTCCATGAGGCATTATAACATGATTATTTTATTTGAATTAACCATCTGATTCCTGTTGAAAACCGGAAACCCGTCTGGAAATCCGCCGCAATGTCAAACGGCTGGTTATCGCTTAAATATGACTGCCATGCGATTTCAAGATAAGGTGATAACACTCCGCTATGCAAAGTTATATCAAAAGGCGCGGCTGTAACGCCGACAGCTCCAAACCAGCTTATCCCTTTTGAGTAATGCCTTTCCTTTCCTTTAATGAGAATGGAAGCGTCTTTAAAACTTATTACCGGTCCTAAAAACACTCTGATTTTTTCATTCGGTCCCCATGATAATGTTATAGGCAGCCGGAACATCTTCAGCGCGCCATCGTATTCCGGCCTTAGTTCAAGTCCAAAAACCATTCGCGATCCAAATGAATAAGTGTCTGCGTAAACATAGAATTGAGCGGAAACGCCGCGTACCAGCTCTCCGCCCTTAACAAAGGTATTCCAAATTGGAGCTATAGCGGCTCCCGCAAGCAGACGCCCTCTGCCTGTTTGAGCAATATTTTCACTGCTCTGCCTGTCTGCTGCGCCGCTTTGTTCTGCGCTTTGCTCCGCGTTTTGACTGTCATCGCTTTGTTCAATGTTTTGTGAGCCTGTGGTTTGTCCGGCATTTTCTCCGCCGGCGCCCGTATATGAAAAATTATCTTCATTATTAAATAATTCCGCCGGCGCTTCGGGAAAAGCCCGGCCTGCGCCTGCAAATGCGCCCGCCCAATACGGCTCATCAATGCTTGAATAAATTACGCCTGTTGATGATCCGGCTGAAGCCGAATGAATAAAACGGCGGTCTCCCAGATAAAGGCCGACGTGCGAAATATTGTTTGTTGTGTCGGTTCTAAAGAACAGCAAGTCTCCCGGCTGAGCTCTGTCAATAGTTATTCTGACTGCCCATGTATAAAGCCCGGAAGCTGAGCGCGGCAAAGATACGCCAAGAGCGTCGCTGAAACTGAGACATATTAACCCCGAGCAGTCAAGGCCGGATGCGGACATCCCGCTGTAACGGTATGGAACGCCGAGATATTTTTTTGAAGCATCAATGACTCTAAGCCGCGCGTTCACATAAACCTGCGCTTTTTCGCTTTCTGACGCCGAGGCTCTTGGAGCAAGAGCAAAACCGCCTTCCAGCGGAGAAGCATAAAGTCCCGCCGCGATAAAAATCATAAATAATGATATAAAAAATCTCATTATATAAATTAATTATAACACGTTTAATCTTTAATAAGTTATTTTAATGCTCCGTAAGATATGCCGTAAATATTCGGGCCGTATAAAACGCTATTGCAGTGCGTATTTGCATTTGTTAAACTATTATTATGGGATCGATTTGTGTTTTTGTGAATCAAAAAGGCGGCGTAGGTAAAACAACTTCCGCGATAAATATCGGAGCATATCTTGCGGAAGCGGGAAAATCCGTACTTTTGATTGATTTTGACGCGCAGGCAAACCTCACAAGCGGCATAGGAATCGATCCGCCTAAGCCAGGGATTTACGAACTGCTTTGCGATGAAGTTACGGCGGAAAAGGCGGCAAGAGGAACCGCCGTAAAAAATCTTGACGCGATTCCCGCGGATACCGATCTTTCAGGCGCGGCTGTTGAAATGATCGAACATCAAGATGAAAAATTCTTTTTCCTGAAAAAAGCCATTGCTCCGCTTATAGAAAAATATGATTATATATTGATAGATTGCCCTCCGTCTCTCGGACAGCTTACCATGAACGCGCTAGTTGCAGCGGATTTAGTTCTTATCCCGATGCAGTGCGAATATTTCGCGATGGAGGGATTAAAGCAGCTTTTAATCACCGTTAAGGATGTTCAGAAAGCGTATAACCCGGGTTTGAAAATCGGCGGCGTTTTTTTTACAATGTACGATTTAAGAACGCGCCTTGCGAACGATGTAATAAAACTGGTCAGCGCTCATTATAAAGATATGGTTTTTAATACTATCATTCCTAGGAACATCAGGCTTTCCGAAGCGCCTTCCGAAGGAATGCCGATTTCTGTCTATGATCCTCAGTGTCACGGAGCGAAAGCGTATCAGGCGCTTACCCGGGAATTTTTAAATCGAGAAGACGCAGGTGGTAAATAATGGCGCGTAAAATCGGCCTTGGCGGAAGAGGAGTTAACGCTCTTTATGAAAGTGAAAAGATCGATACAAATGATGAAACACAGCCTACAGTTGTTCCTGAGGCTGACGCGGTTAAACTGCCTTCATCTTCTTTAACAGTCGCCTTAAAAAACAAACCAAGCGATGTTGTTCAGTTATCAATCGATAAGCTGGTTCCCAACCCCGGTCAGCCCCGTAAAAATTTTGACGAAACCAAGCTTCAGGAAATGGCCGACTCAATTAAAACATTCGGCATCATTCAGCCGGTCATTGCAGCTAACGCCGGAGACGGCACCTATATCATTATCGCCGGCGAACGCAGAACGCGCGCTGCGAAACTTACCGGCCTTGAGACTGTTCCGGTTATTATCCGCGATTATACCGATCAAAAGCGGCTTGAGGTTTCGTTAATCGAAAATATCCAGCGCAGCGATTTAAACCCGATTGAAGAAGCCGCCGCTTATAAAAATCTCATGGATTTTTCCAATCTCTCTCAGGATGAACTTGCGGCAAGAATGGGAAAA
>Ga0209755_10003661_pt1 | contig 19000 bp, 16 predicted proteins | sample TergutCo191P1_FD_187301 | JGI IMG/M metagenome (GOLD analysis project Ga0209755, IMG submission 187301) | Cornitermes sp. P1 segment gut microbial communities from Petit-Saut dam, French Guiana - Co191P1 (SPAdes) (version 2) | ecosystem: Host-associated > Arthropoda: Insects > Digestive system...
GTCCTTTTTTGTTTCGTTATTCGTCATCTGATTCTGCTTCTTCGTGATTTCTCATCTGACGGATTTTGTGTGAGATGACTGCTGCCACCAAGGCTGAGAGGATTAGGCCTGAGGTCAGGACTGCACTGACATCTGCGATGCCTGTTTGTGGCATTGTGCTCAGTGGGGTTTCCTCTTCAATTATAATGGTTTCGTAATCAGACAGCGGTGCATCTTCTTCAAAGAGGTCTATCTCTTCTACTTCTTCAAAGTCAGCAAGGGGGACATCGTCTTCTTCAAAAACGCTTTCTTCAGCTACAGTTTCTTCAATTACGGCTTCGGCTACTGCGGCCTCAGCTACAGCTTCTCCCCCATCGTAGTCATATGAGGCATCAAAACCATCATCTAAGCCGTCGTCTGAGCCGTCATCAGCCCCGTCGTCTATACCATCATCCGAACCGTCATCTACATCTTGAGGATCATTTTCCGAAGGCTGGTCAACATCGTCGGTAATCCTGATGAATACCCCGGGTGTGAAAACTCCAGCTTCAAAGTTGAATATGCCTGGGATAAATTCTCCGCTTTCACCATCGAAGATACCAGGGATATATTCACCGGGCATGAACTCGAAGATGCCAGGGACGTAGTCCTCACCTTCAAATTCAAAGACGTTCTCTACATAGTCAGTTGGGATGAATTCAAATGTGTTAGGTTCGAATACGCCAGGGATAAACACGTCGTCAAAGTCGCGCTCAACGAAGTCTGTAGGAGTGAATGTAAAGTCACCTTCAATGAATGTGTCAGGTTCAAACACATAGGTTCCGCCGACATACTCGCCATATTCGAACTCAAAATGGCCTGCCTCAAACTCCGGCTTGTCGGGAGCTGCAACATCGAAGATTGGGGGAGCTACGGGTTCATCCTTGTCAAAACTAGGCATCTCTCCGTTCCACTCAGGGGCTTTGTCACCAAATACCGGTTTGCCTGTACCCTCATAGGAACCGAAACCAAAACCTGAAGAACCTGACTGGCTTGTGATGCTGACTTCGTGGTCGCCGACACCGCTTATTGTGAATTTATACCCTGTATATACATTGCCGTTTTTGAGAGTGAGCATAAATGTACCTTGCTCAGCACCTTCGGCTACAATAACATGGAATACACCGGCCGAATCTCTGTATAGGGTGATATCCCCTCCGCCTTTGCTCTCATCACCGTCAAAAATCTTATAGTATGTGTTGCCGTTGATATTGCTGCTTGTTTTTTCTACGTTTTTGATAACTTCGCAGTTAAAGGCTGAAATTGTACCTTCCCTGACACCATCTTGATATTCTTCCCATGCGCTCAGCTCTGCATTGTACTCTTCAAGCCTGTCGTTATAAGCTGCCATCTCTGCATCAAAAGCAGCCTTGTCGGCGTTGTACTGTACCACTGCCGCATTGTATTCGGCCAGATATGCGTCATATTGCTCCACATCGACATCGTGTGCTACCAAATCCTCTAGGAACTGGTCATACAGTGCCTGCCAGTTAGCATAGGCCTCGTTATAGGCGCTTAAAACAGTGCCACTCCACTCAGCAAGCCTCTCTGCCTCTGCTTTGTCAAAATCGGCTTGTGCTTCCGCCCTTAGTGCATCCTGTGCTTCATCGAAAAGCTGTTTGAGAATAGCTTCGGCTTTTTCAAAGTCTGCTCTTCCTTCCAGTTCGCGGGTTTCTTGAGATTTGTTAAAGGCCTCTAGCTTGTCGGCTTCCTCTTGTTCAAATATGGTTTTCGCTGCCAGCTCGCGGGCCTCTTCCGATTGGTTATGCTCAGATAACCTGTATGCCTCATCTTCAAGAAATTTAGCGTATTCTGAGTCATAGCGCTCTGATTCCAATTTATCGAAATCGCCCTGCCTCTGCGTTTCTTTGTCAAGAAAATCCTGGTGTTCATCATTATAACGTGCTTGTTCATCAGCTTCGTGTTCAGCCCTAGCTTGCTGTTCAGCTTCGTTATGAGCGTGGAGTCCATTATCATAGCGTTCTTGCTCTTTCGCAATATGCTCCGCTTCTTTTTGCTGCTCTTCCTCATTAAATTTAGCGAGTTCCTCATCGTAGCGGGCCTGCTCGTCTGCCTTAAACTGAGCTTCGTTTGCAGCGTGGAATGCGGCTTCATCTTCCTGTAGGCGAATCTGCTCTTCTGCGTTAAACTCTGCTTCCCTAATCGCCTCAGCTTCATTAAAAGCTGCCAATCCAGCATCGTAGCGTTCCTGCTCTGATGCGTTAAAATCCGCTTCCCTCTGAGCTTCTGCTGCTTCAAAAGCAGCCTGTTCTTCATCGGTATGGATTTCTACAACAGTACGCTCTTCCATTTTGAACACCTCCAAAAATTTCCCGTTTCAATTTATATCCCAACGATACTCTCATTTCGTCACGCATATGTCACGCAGCAAAAACAAATCCCTAAACATTATAGGGATTTGTCACATTAAAGTCACAAATAAAGGCATTTTTATGTACGTGTGACGTACGTCAAATATTCAATAATATGCTTATTCAGCCAAGCCGCACAAAATATTTTACATTGCAGCCATAAAGCGCAACTAGCCTGTCAGCAAACAAATCTCGGATTAACTTCTTGATGAGCCCATTTATTACGCTCCCAGACCAGTCGGGCACGGGTGCTGCTCTGAGGGAACGCGGGGCGGCCGCAGTCCTGGAACACAAATTTTGCCCATGCTGCCAAGCCTTACCCAATGTAGACGTGACTGACGAAGGCCGCCTCACTTTTTCACAGAGCAGCACCCATGCCCGACGGATGGTTTTATATTCATGTTTGTACACAATCGTACACAGTTTATTCATTTTTTTAATTGTAATAACGCCCTATCTGAGATATAATTACTTAAATAAGATACATGCGCAAGCCACAGGGCATTGCCCTAGGCAGGCACTCAGGAGGGTATGGCTATGAAATTTCCATTTGGCAAGCACCACGCTGACGATAAGACATTAAGCGGCAATGACAGCAAACATCACCTGCACAACCACGACAAAACCCTTGACAACCACGCCGCTTTTTCCCATCCTGAACGCTGGGCCAAATCCACGATTGACGCAGACAACCCTGATGGGCTTGTAAAAATTTATGAAATCTCACCGGGCATCTACCTGACTGAAACAACCATACGCCAGAGAACATGGGTACATGATATTCTTGATGACGAGAGCATCCCCTATTATATTGAGGTCAAGCCCCGGGACGGGCAGCGCAATCTCACGGAAACCCAATCTATTTACGTTGAGGAAAAACATGCACCCAAGGCCGTCTTTCTCATGAACACATTCCTTGACCCGGAAAGCAAAGTAAAGCGGGTTAATATTGAGGAAGAAATATTGATTGGCGAGGATGGCATCCCCAAGAAATTATGCCCTTTCTGCGACAAGGAAATGGACTTTGATTATTACAGATGCCCCCATTGCAAGGCCGATATAACATAAAGGCATCTAAACAAGGGCATTTAAGGCACTTACGCAAACACGGGCGGCCAGCTGGCCGCCCGTGTCAGTTATTCTTTATCCTCCCAGCCGCACGACTTCGGTGCGCCGTCGGTGAGGGCCTCATCCATAAGCCTGAGCATCTCTAAAACACTCCTAAAGTTCTGTTTCATGTTCTTCTCCGCCCAAAGAATCTGGCCTTGCCAGCTTGAGTTCTGCTGGAATTTGACGGAGATCTCAAATGTACACCTTGATGCCCCCGGTCCATCCCTCACAACCATCATTGGTTTCGGCCCCCCTTGAACAACCTTAAATGCCGTCTCATTCATTTTCTCCGCTCCCCTTTCGGCCTGCGCAGAGCGCCACGCCCTGCAACAGCTTCTTCATATAGTGCCCCGCACTGTCTTACATCCTTCGCAACAGGCTGATATTACTGCGTTTTTTCACCTCGCCAGGCAAGTAAATCTGCCGCAATCTTTGTGGAGTTGTTTCAAAACCGCTGTACTAGACATAACATTACAACGCTTATGTCACAACATGGTCACGACAGTAGCGGCGCGAGGGCTTTTATTGTTGTGCCTGTGACCTTGGGGAGATATTTTGAATCCAAATCATGCATAATCCTATTTACCAACATTTTGCAGTCCTCATAGGTGAGGCTATTTAGCATCAGCAGGTACTGACTCGGGCCAGACCTGGTGTATAAATCGCCCATCCTAAGGTTTTTAGGTATAATTATGCCTAGCTGCTTCATGGCTCCCGCGCTTCTTATATCCGCATCGTGCTTTGTTTCAAACATTACTATGTATGTCGATTGCCCACTGCGCGGAACTGAGCGCGCTTCAATTTGCACAAATGTCTTAAACTCGCTGAGGTCGCAGTAGTACGCTCCGGGAAAGTTTGCATCCTTGAGCCAGCTTTCCAGCAAATTGTCCAGAGTCATTCCCAGCTGCATCTCCGGTTTGTGAATCACGGCGTAGAGCGCCCGCAAGTTCTCTGAAAAGCTCACACCTAAAACATCAAAGAACATAGCCTCAACACGCTTATATTCATCGTGGGCATCGCTAAACTTACTCTGTGCTATGAGCACTTTGAGATGGTATTCGATAATTCTTTCGTCAAAAGGGTCGATATATAGAGCCTTGGCACATAGCTTCTCAGCTTCCACATTACGGCCGAACTGGCCAAGCAGCTTGAGGGCGTCCAGTGCGCAGCTTATGTACATAGAACGGTAAAAACGCGACAGGGGCATGACCCACAGTTCGCCGACGGAGTTTGGCAGAAAATCGCCCCTGTACAGCTCACAGGCGCGCAAAAGCATCTCAAGGCGGGTTTCCTCTTCAACGATTGTACCTGCGCTCTTGTAGTACGTTTCAAACTCTTCGATATCGACTGCGCAGTTTATTTCCGTGTTCCAGGAGTACCCCCCGCCTTTAGTGAGTATGAGTGAATCTGCGCAGGACAGGCCGGCCTTTGCAAGCGCAGTCCGCGCACGGTATACAATCGTCCGCAGTGCGCTGCCCGCACTTTCCATGTTGTCCTCTTCGCAAAACACGTCGGCCAGCTCTTCCTGCGTCACTATTTTATGTCGGTGCGTGACAAGGTATTGTAGCATTTTCCAGGTTTTCGAGGATCTCTTTTCCTGTTCAATGATACGGTTTCTGCCGTCGACGATCGCAAATCCGCCCAGCGTTTCTACTCTAATTTGCACACTATCTAAGCTAATTTTGATTACCCCCGTCCTCAAAAACGCAACAAATCAATGATGCCTTTAAGGTGCCACGGCTTCTTCCTCTTTTTAATATTCTACCAGAAGCGCAATTGTTATGCAAGGAGTACCGTCCAATTTATGTATAAATTTTGAACAACTCGCAGCAAAACAACAAAGGCTGTGCTCCATCAAAAGAAACACTGCCTGCGCCACCTTGCTTTTTCAGCCTTTTCCAGCCCAATTATCCTTGCAAATCAAGTGCCTGCAAATCATGCCCTGTACCCAAAATGAGGTTTTCAAAAAATTTGTTTAGATATGAAACATTTGGCCGGATACTGTTTTGCGCATCGGTGTGGTTTGCACGGACGAGAGCGTCACGAAACCACTTGCTATACTTCTCGAAAGGAGCATTGTCAACCTGCACCCCCATTGTGCGAAGATACTTGATCGCAAATGTCGAGATTGTCCGAGTGTTGCCCTCGCGAAATGGATGCGCCTGCCAAATTGCCGAAATGAACTTGGCAAATTTGTGAACATCCGCTTCCTCAAAAGGCGTGTTATACCCTGCACTTTGCTCAATGTCAAAATCGTAGTGCAAATACTCAGCAATCGCCCTGTAGTCGCTATAGGTCATAGTGGCACCGCCCAGTACCGATTCTTTTTTAGACAGATTTTCTGTACGGTATTCACCCACCCACTTAAACGGAAGCACATCTTGAAATAGCTCCCTATGGATTACTTTAAGTGTAACCGGAGATAACTTAAAATCCTCCCTCTCCAGACAAACCGCAATACGCGCAGCCACTATGTCTGCTTCTTTGTGCTCATATTCCGCACTCTCAAAATCCATAGCTGCATAATGGCTGTATACCATCTCAGCAGCTTGTTCTGTACTATATTTATTGACCAGGGTGTCTGCGATAATAGTTTCAAGATACGTCGAAGTCTGCAACCCATCGACAGCCTGCAAGCCTTTTCCAATCTCCCAATATCTCTTTCGCTTTTCCAAATCCTGATTCGGCGCGAGAGGTGTGTATTCACTCTGAAACATAAGGTATCCGCCACCTTTCATCCCGTCTATTATACGCTATTTTAGCACTCAGCGCAATTGTTTGAAAAACCTTCGTTCTTCTCTCGCGCTCATATAGTCATCATCGCTTTCGTTTAATTTATAACACAGCTAAACCCACTTGCTCATGTCACTTGTACGATAGTGTTCTGTGAGAGACCAATGGGCAAATGTAGCGGCTCTTCTGGCTTGAGTTTCAGAGTCTTTACTGTCATACATGAGAAGCTCCGGAGCCCCTCTATTATAATGATCTGCTGACATTGCTATTACCTTTAATTCGAGCCTGAACTTCAGGGTCTTTGCTATCATGCATCTTGATTTCAGGTGCAGTAATTAAATAAGGCTCGGCCGACAAAGCTACTTCTTTTAATTTTTCAGGAAAGAAATTTGGTGTGTAGCTACCTAGAGGAAAGAAACTAATTATATTCCCATCCTTCCTAATTGCAACTCTTATGTGGTTTCTGCGATATACATAGTCAGAAAAGTTTGCTCCCTCAGTCATATCGTCAAAGTATGGCTCGACCACATCTATCATGGCGACCAAATCCCTAAAAGCATCAAATGCAAGAGCAATATTGCTTGCAAAGTTTGACATCATGCTCACTCTTTATTTATTCATACGGCTCAGTATACCTTCAAGGGCCCGTTTCGTCAAATTTCACCGGGCAGCCGAATACGGGCGGGTGCTCTGGGGGAAAGTGGGGCGGCCGCAGTCCTGGAACACAAATTTCGTCTATGGTTTCAAGCCTATGCCAGAGTAGACGTGACTGACGAAGGCCGCCCCACTTTTTCACAGAGCATTTGCCCGTGTCCGGCGTATGCCTTCGGCGGCAGCAGCAACGAAATTTTCTAACAGGCTTGACTTTTTTCATGAGCAGCATATACTAAAAATGCAGGGACATACCGCTGCAATATGGAAAATGAAGGTCTATTATGATTAATCAAACAAACAAAGGCCCGCTTTGCATGGCTGCCGCTGCTATTTGCTGGAGTTTGGGCGGACTGTTTTTTACTTTTATACCTTGGAATGCGCTGAGCATAATTGGGCTTAGGGCACTTTTTGCAGCTGTCACGTTCGCTGTGTTCCGCAGAAGCGTGAAGGTTAAGCTGACCAAGGGCAACATTTTGGCTGCATTATTCCTCTCGGCCACCACCATGCTCTTTGTGTTTGCAAACCAGCTCACCACGGCGGCAGCGGCCGTTATGCTACAGTTTACCGCGCCCGTGTTCGTGCTGCTAATCCAGTTTGTTTTCTACAAAAAAAAGCCAAGGCTCAGTGAAGCCCTGGCTGTTACGGTAACTGTTTTAGGAATGCTTTTGTTTTTCGCAGATGAACTCCACGACGGACATTTGCTCGGAAACATCCTTGCGATAATATCCGGCCTTACCTTCGCCTGCGTGTTTGTGTGCAACCGCCGTGAAGACACTCAGCCTGAGCAGTCAGTAATGCTGGGCTTCTTGATAAATGCCGTACTCTGGACTCCCTTTGCGTTTTTTGACAGCAACATTTCAGCAGAACTTATCCCTTGGGCGTTTATAGTGCTCATGGGAGTCGTGCAAGTCGGCCTAGCCTACGTGTTCTTCACTGTGGGAATTAAGCGCACACCCGCACTGCTGGCAATACTCATTGTGGCACTTGAACCCGTCCTAAACCCCATCTGGGTAGCACTTTTCACACCTGAACGCCCCGGCAGGTTTGCAATTATCGGCGGTGCCGTCATTATTATAACCATAGTTTCATACAACCTCTGGGTGGCAAAACACTCCCCTGCGGAGAGTTGAGGCACAGGTTGTAAAGCGGGACTCTAAACTCAAGCCTTATGCAAGGCGGCCTATGGGGTCAAATATTATTGTAACAAGCAAGAGGGCCAAAACTACAAAAAGCAGCGGCCGCAGAACTTTTGCTCCTTTTTTGATGGCAAACCCCGCGCCGAAATAGTTGCCTGCGATGCCGAAGACGGCAGCTATTAACCCGAGCGCAATATACACATTCCCCGCAATAATGAATGTCACTACCGAGGCAAAATTTGATGCTAAGTTTAGAATTTTCGCATTCCCTGAGGCTGTCACAAGATCAAAGCGCATGAACACATTATAGGCTATAATTGCAAACGTCCCTGTCCCCGGCCCTATTATCCCATCGTAGAGACCAATCCCAAAACCGATTATTACCGCAAGGGCAGCCATTCTCTTAGGAGAAAGGCCCTCTTGCGACGGCTCATGCGCCTTGTTTTTTCTAAATACTAAAAATACGGCAACGCACGGAAGGGCTATTATCATCATGAGCCTCAGGGTGTCCTCGTGGAGCATGAGGACAATTTGCGCCCCCAGTGCCGCCCCCACCAGTGAGCCGGCCGCTGAAATTATGGCTGTTTTGATGTCAATTGCCTTATTTTTGATAAACCGCCCCGCTGCAACGGCGGTGCCCAGACATGCACTGAGCTTGTTAGTACCGACAGCCATGTGGATGGGCATACCTGTAAGCATGTAGGCCGGAATGGATATTGTCCCCCCTCCGCCTACTGCCGAGTCGATAAAACCCGCTAAAAATATCAGCGGGGCAAGGTATATTAACGTATCCAGATATTCCATTTCATTCTCCTCACGGCATGAGTATATCATATAAGCCGCTCTGTGAAAAGAGCGGCTTATAAAAATTTGGAGATGTGCCCGCAGTACGCAGGGGTAGCCGGACACGGGTGCTGCTCTGGGGAAAAGTGGGGCGGCCGAAGTCCTGGAACACAAGTTTTGCCAAGGCTTCCAAGTTTCTGCCAGTGTAGACGTGACTGACGCAGGCCGCTTCACTTTTTCACAGAGCAGCACTCATGTCCGGCGGGTGGCTTTTGACCGCTGCCGCACTGCGGAACACACTACCCCGGAAGCCGTAGGTGCTCCGGCCTGGAGTATGGACGCTCCAGCACTGACCAGTCTATATGGGGCAGAATCACCCTCCAGTATTTGAAATCGCCGTCTTCGGATACGCGGCCGAACTCCGTCGAATGTGTGGCCTCCATTTTGTATAGATGATACCAGGCCCCTTCCTCTACATCCGGCCAAACGTGCAACCCTTCCTCTTCTGTCAAAATATCTGACACGGAGTTTAGCAAGCGCCTCGACATTCTGTTTACAATGGCCGCCGCCTCTGCGCGGGTAATTTCGTTTTGAGGCCTAAACGTGCCGTCCTCATAGCCTCGTATCCAGCCGAGCTGCGCCAGGCGGTTTATATAGTTTTTAGCCCAGTGCCCGTCAATGTCGGAAAAGCCGCTCTCAGAAATATCCGCTGCATCGGCAAAGCGGGCTGCAATTGCGGCAAACTCTGCGCGTGTTACGGGACTATCAGGCCTAAACGTGCCATCGGGATACCCCCTGACAAGCCCGATATTGCTCAACGTCGATACCGCATTGTTAAACCAGTTGCCCAGGCTCACGTCGCTAAAACTGTTGCTCTGCTCCCACATGTCTGCGCGGAAAGCCTCGTCAAGAAGGCGGAAAAACACCGTAGCAACTTGCGCGCGGGTAATATTCGCCGAAGGGCGGACTGTGCCATCGTCAAAGCCAATAAGGTAAGCATGGTGGCGCTCACTCAGCGGTATGAGCAGACCACTTCTGCCCTCATCCGTGGCAGGCCGCCCCACACCATCCGAAGGCTCACCGGGTGCTGCTGTTCTATCCTGATTGCCTGATTCACCGGGCTCACTTGTTTCGCCCGGCCTGTCCGGTTCACCGGTTTCACCAGGCCCGTTCGGCTCAACTGGCTCAACCGGCTCGTCTGGCCCGTCTGGCTCCTCAACATCAATCCGCATCTCGGATACGAAGTTAATGTCGAAGTTATTAAGAGCATGTACGGTGCCTGCGCTACGAGAGGCCGTCACGGCAATGTTAGTCGCATCCGCTGCATTATGCGGCGGTGCAAAGGCACCATTGCCCGCTGTGTTGCCGTCGAAAACTACCTTTGAGCCAATGTCCAGCCCTGGATAGTGCGGCATCCCTTCTTCCGGCAGCATAGGATAGATGTATGTGTGTTCCTGTGCGAAAATTCCGCCGCCGTCAAGTTGCGCACGATTGCCGGCCATTTCTCCGCCACTCATGCTCAAAAGGGCATTAGTGCCGACATAGGCTCCGCCGCCATTTACAGCTTGATTGCCTAGTATACTCACACCGCCGTCAACCACAGCTTCGGCAAATGATAAGTGCAGCCCACCGCCATTTCTGCCGGCCGCTGTGTTGTTGCTAATGACCGAGTCGCCTGACACTGCGAAAGTGCCGTTTAGGACACCCACGCCGCCTCCGCCACCTGTAGGAGCGCCGAGGGTTTGATTGCCGTTTATTAGGCCACCTGTCATGGTAAAGCTGCCGCCTTGGCGTAAGTCCGGTTTTATTTCAGTGTTTTCAGCATTATGCAAAACCCACAAAGCAAACGGAACCCATACTCCTTCGAGCTGCGGATCCTCATTTTGGATGTATATCCACTGCGAAGCAACTTCACTCCAAGTGCCTTCAGCATCTGCCCAGTGCAAATTCCTCACCAGCCAGCCTTTGCTGGACGCATGCACAAACACTCCACCTCCGCCAAAAAGGCCCGACATGTTGCCGCTTATACCGCCACCGTGCATAGTAAAATCGCCAGAAAACGAGTGCACGCCCCCACCAGGCCCCACCGTGCGGTTATTGCTTATAGAGCCGCCATACATTACAAAGGCTCCGCCATAGTGTATCTCTTCCTCAAACGTTTCCCATGTTTCATTGTCGAATCTGCCCAGTACTAACTTATCTGAACGGATGAATACGCCGCCGCCGCCAAATGGGCCTGAGGAATTGCCGCTTATTATGCCACTATGCATCGTCATGTTGCTTCCAAATGCGAACACACCGCCTCCGGGGCCTGAGGTTTCGTTATCTCTGATGGTGCCGCCATGCAATGTAACCTCACCTATTGAGCGAAACTCTTCCCCCACAGCTTCCCAGCCGCCTTCGTCCCCAACTACCCATATATCCTGTACTTCGGCATCGCCATAAACAAATACACCGCCGCCACCCTGCTCTCCTGCTTTGTTCTCGCTGATTAGCCCATCGTGCATTGTAAAAGTGCCTCTGCGCACGTAGATACCGCCGCCGACTGAGTCCGCGCCCGTGGAGTTTCTTGTTATTGTGCCGCCATTCATAATGACATTGCCGCCGCTCACCCACTGATTCTCGCCTCTCAATGACTCTGGCGCAAAACCGAATACATATACACCGCCTCCCCAACTAAAAGCCGTGTTTTCGCTTATAATGCCACCATGCATTATAAAGTCGCCCCAAGTTACGTGGACACCGCCTCCTCCGCCGCCATAATCCTGGCTGCGGCCTTGAGAAACCTTATTTTGGCCTATGTGCCCATCATACATTGTAAAGTCACCGCAGAACAGGTACAGCCCTCCGCCCTCTGATTTGGCGGTGTTGCCGCTGATATCTCCTGCATGCATTACGGCATTTCCGAGCCTCAGCCCTACACCTCCGCCTGCGCCGTCTGTGTAGTTGCCGCTTATCTCACCGCCATACATTGTGAAGCAGCCCCTAGATACGGCCACTCCACCGCCTCCTGTCGAGCCTAATCCATTTGAAAACCGGTAGCCCCAGGCGGCATTGCCGCGGATAACGCCGCTGTGCATTACAAAATCGCCTCCAGTGACAAACACTCCGCCGCCATTTATATAGTCGTCCGTCCACGACCACCCAAGACGTTCCTCATCTCCTGTTGTATTCTCGGTTATATACCCTCCGCTAATCGTAAAAGAGCCTCTCTCCACCCGTGCTCCGCCACCTCCAGAGCTTGAATGGTTGCCGTGTATAAGCCCGCCGGACATCACTACATGGCCATCATAAACAGATACACCACCGCCATATTCGCCGCGATTATAAACAATAGCGGCACCCGGGTTTATATAAAGTGTTCCGCCGTAAACCTCTATGCCCCCGTTAACAAACACCTCGGGATTACCGTCGGATAGTGCTGCGCCTCTGAGAGTAATGCTCTCAAGCCGTAGCACAGTCTCTCCAGGCACATAAAAGTGCCTGGCTCCGAGATGGTTTAAGTAGGTATTGTCGTTTTCATCTACGCTGTCTATCGTAATTTCATGACCGTACGGGATTTCCACAGGCTGAGGCACCTGAGCCTCAAAGCTGTTTTGCAGTACGAGCCTTGCGGGAACACCCGCGAGAGTCCGCCCAACCGCTTCGCGCAGAGTGGCATCACATGTGATCAGCAGTTGCTGAAAATGAGTGTATATCCTCAGAGGCTGATTTTCTGTGGGTTGCTGTAGGCTGAAATCTTCCAGATCAAGCGTGTACGCACCGCCTGTCAGCGGGTCCTTAGTTTGCCACTGTCCATTAAAGCTCCACTCATTAAATCCATAGCCGAAGCTGTTTGGCCATAAGTCATATCTTGATTCTTCCCTTACAGTTTCATTTGACGGAAACTGCCCGCCGTGGTCTGCAGCGTTGAAGCCTTGCCCCTGAGCTATTGCGACGCTGTGAAGCAAAATTTCTGACTGCCCTGTTTGAGCATAAAGCCCAGGCCCTGCAAGTACAAACTCAACAACCCAGCCCTGTTCCGTACCGGATACGGTCACAGACTGACTACCCCCAAGCTGCTCTTCGGCACCCGCTGCAAAATCGGCTGCGGAGATGGCTGGCAAAACGGATATTAACAAGACCGCAATCAGCAGCATCTTTATTTGGTGTTTCGTATGCTTCTTAATATTTTTTCTTTTCATAACATCACCAAAAAATTAAATTAGTATAATTACATACCTTTTCTCAGAATATTATCTTTCGGCGGTTTTGTCAATTCAAAATCATGCTATTTTATCGCCTGTCTAGCTGAGGCATTATACTGTAATTGCAAGCCATTTTGACGGTCTAATCCCTCCCTTCCTATATCTGGGCTGGCATTTTTTTGCAGGTTAAATCATTAAAATATATCCCTTCATAGATTCTTGCTATAGAACATGGTATTGTTAATGTACATGGTAAACATAAGAAAAACAGAGGTGAACATTTGCGTATAAGCGCTTTGAGGCAACAGAGACAAGTCCTGAGCCTATCTACCTAGCTTTGGAAGCACTGGATTTTTAAGATTAGATAGTGTGGCATATTATAACCGGGGCACACTGCTTGAGGGAGCGCATCAAAACTTCCGTTTTGATGCGCTCCCTCAAATTTCGTAACTGCTTATACCCAGGCTTTAACTAGCTTTAGAAGTATATGCATCAGCTTGTCAAATATTTTAGCTGTTAGTGCAATGACCAGCATACAGACCACAATCATCTGCGTTTGACCCAGCATCCGCGAGTCTTGCATAACAGCCCCTATCCCTCTGTTGACACCCGTCATTTCTCCCAAGACAAGGTAAGCCCAAGAAAAACCGAGCCCAATGCGCAAACCGACGGATACGCCTTCCAAAGACAGGGGGAAAATCACACGCCTGAATGTTTGAAGCGAATTGGCTCCAAAGGTTTTTGAAACTGCAATTAGCTCTTTGTCAATGGTTTGAACCCCGTGACAGGTGTTTGCATAAATCGGAAAAAAGGCCGCCAGGGATATGAGGAATGTGGACTGATTGTTGCCGATTCCAAACCATACTATGGATATCGGAAGCCACGCAATTCCCGGGATAGAGCGGAAAAAACTTATAACAGGGCTTAACAAGCGGTAAACTACGGGCGAGCACCCGGATATATATCCAAATGCCAGCCCTAAAGCCACCGCAACTGCAAATCCACTCATAACCCTTCCGATGCTCGCTGTTAAATGCACAAACATCGTTCCCGAGTACATGTTAAGGCCATGCGTACCGAAGGCAAAGTCACTGATCCCTATGACAACGCTCTGCAAAGATGGCATGGTGCGCTGCGGAATATCTGCAATACTGGGAAGAAGACTCCATACCACGACAATCAGTACAGGAATTATAATTCCCAGCACGTCTGGTGTGCGTGATTTTGTCTTATTACTCAATTATGAAGTCCCCGCAAAAAGTCAAGGTCAAAGAGTGCCTCAACATCAGGAACGTGGGGAATCATGCCCAGGTCATACATCTTCTGTGCAAGATTTCTGGTGTTTGAGATGAATACATCATCAATATCGTAGCTGAGCAGTATATTGTCCATGCTAAATCGCACAATGTCGATATCGGTTCCAAAAGCTGCGGCTGCCTCAATCCAAGTTTCTGTGTTTTCGTTGAGGTACTGCGTGGCCCTGACATGCGCATTAACGAGATCTTGAATTAGTTCAGGGTTGCTTTCAATCATGTCCCTTGTGGTAATCATGCCGGCATTTATAGTACCCAGCTCATCTTCAAAATACGGATAAAGAAGTATGCGCCCGAAGCCTTCTAAAACAGCAGCCGAAGGGAACGGCTCCCCGCTCAAAAAAGCATCAATAGTGCCCTGCTGTAAGGCAATCCCCATGTCAAAGAAGTCTATTCTTATAAGCTCCACATCGTCGGCTGTCATACCTGCGCGCTCAAGCACACTGAGCAGCAGCAGGTGGTGCATCGTTCCCGGCACATAGGCAATAGTCTTGCCGCGAAGGTCTTCCTCTGTGTATATTCCAGAATCAACACCCACTACCAGTGCAGAGCATTTCTTGCAAAGAGATGTGACCATAACTATTGGTTCATCCTGGGCAAGAGCCATAATTGCGGTTACAAGGGTGGTTCCCGTCATATCCAGCGAACCTGCCAGGAGTGCTGTAAGCTGGTCACCCGGGTTTGTAAATGGCAGCACTTCAATTTCCGTGTCTAAAAACATCTCATAATAAAACGGCGTGATAGTTTGTGCGGTTCTCCATGTGCCTACCCTTGTTTCTTGAGCTTCCGTGCCGCCATCTGCGGCGCACCCTGCGAGCGCCAGTATGACAGCGGCGCTCAAAAGCAGGGGCAGGATTCTTTTAATCTTTGATTTCATTTGTTGTATATCCTCCTTTGTGTAATAATGAAACCATGTCGTCGCGGGTGATTCCTCTCCAGCCTTCTTTAACGAAATTACTGGCTCTGGGAATAGCTCCGCTATCGAGCACGGCGACATTTGCTCCAAAACTAACAGCCTGCTGACTGCTGGGAAGTGCGAATATGTCTTCGACAATCCCTGCGGAGGCCAGTCTTGTAAATGCAACGATATGAGCCAGGCGGGCTTCGGATATTTGAGGGTACACGCCTAAGGGCGTACCTGCAACAGGTATCCTTGCAATTACTCCGGAAACACGGGTGTTGTGATCGAGTATTATGTTATAAAGGTCTGCCAGTTCCTCATTTGTATGTTCAACGCCCACAGGCTCAACCATATGCGTAAGATATAACCCGCTTTGGTTAATTGCTGACATAGTAGCAATACGTTCGGCACGGTCAAAAGGCGTGTCAACACCTTCCCTTAGCCTAAGTGCATGGTAGGCAAAATTAGCGCCTGCAACATAAAGCTCATCTGCGTATAAGCCGTCAAAATCGCCTATGTTCAGGCCCAATTCGTAATCTCCAGGGATTTGGCTCCGTATGTCTTTTACCAGATTTACAAGCTGCTCATGGTTGTAAAAATGATTAGTTCGCAATGCAATCCAGCGGACTCCGGAATTTACATAGTCAGAAACTCTTTTAATGACCTCATCAGAGTCCATCTTGTATGAATCTTCGGCAGAGGCTATGCCCCATTTCTCCCCCAGGGAGCAAAAATCACAGCTTTTTGCACATGGGCTGAAATCCATTCCTATAGCGCCCCATAAATATGCCCTGTTTTTTGTCACAGCCACCGACACTTCCCTCGCCGCTTCGCCAAGCTGAAAAAATTCAGGAGAGTTTTCCTCTATATTCAGCAGAGCTATCATTAAGTCCCTGCTGAGCCTTTTGCCACTTAACGCCAGCTCTTTGGCCCGGGATATATCGGAAGCGGTTGCTTTGGCTGTTTTGGTTGTTTTCAAATTTTTCTCCTCATTTTCGCTGCGGTTTAGCTTGTAATGGAAAGCTCCGTATCCTTGTCAAAAATATGAATTTTGGCTGCATCTACAGCAAGCCCTATTGTATCGCCTACTTTTGCCTCGGTATTAGGGGATGCCCTTGCTACTAAGGTTGTGCCATTTAGCGCTAAATAAAGAATAAGCTCCGAGCCCAGCATTTCAATAAGTTCAATCTTTGCATTTATTGCTTCGTGGGAAGCTGATTGCACGCAGCTATCTTCAACACGGAGGTTTTCAGGGCGGATGCCAATTATTACATGCTTGCTGGCATAACCACCGTCAGCGAGAGCTCTAGCATGAGCTTCACTGAGCTTTATTTTTGAACCATGAAAGTCAATATAAATATCATCGCCTTGCCCTAATACCGGCGACTGAATAAAGTTCATCTGCGGAGAGCCTATAAAGTCGGCCACAAATAGATTTTTCGGATATGCGTATAAATTGGCAGGGGTATCAATTTGCTGTACAACGCCGTTATTCATTACGACAATCCGGGTGCCGAGGGTCATAGCCTCGGTCTGATCGTGGGTGACATATATAAATGTTGTTTGCAAATTTTTGTGGTGCTTAGAAATTTCAGTGCGCATTTGAACGCGCAGCTTGGCATCAAGGCTTGAGAGCGGCTCATCCATGAGGTATATTTTCGGCTCACAAACAATTGCCCGCCCCATTGCAACACGCTGGCGCTGCCCTCCTGAAATCTCATGAGGCTTCCGCTTTAGGAGTTCTTCGATATCAAGAGTCCTTGCAGCAGCAAGAACTTTGCTACTTATTTCGGCTTTTGAAGCCTTGGCAATCCTAAGTCCGAACGCGATATTTTCATATACTGACATGTGCGGGTAAAGGGCATAGTTTTGAAACACCATAGCAATGTCACGCTGCTTTGGCGTTGCATCATTCATGAGCTTGTCACCTATGTACATTTCGCCCGATGTTATTTTTTCAAGACCGGCAATCATGCGCAGGGTTGTAGACTTTCCACAGCCTGACGGCCCAACGAAGATTATAAATTCTTTGCTTTCAATATCAAGCGAAAGATTATTGACTGCAACGACGCCGTTTGAGTATTTTTTTGTAAGGTTGCGTAATCGTATCCCTGCCAATATTTTCTCCTATTTGAAACCAGCCGCCGGACTAGAGCTGCATGCTCGGCTGGCCTGTGTACTGTTACTTGAAAACGTGTCAAGTATATCTAATTTACATAATACTTGCAATTTTATTTTTCAATAGATATAATAAACTTTATTAAAGTTTCCAATAATAAGATGCGGGGCATGGTGCGGTATGGATTTTAGACAGCTTGAAGCATATGCAAAGGTCATTGAACTTAACAGTTTTTCCAAAGCTGCGGAAGCAATTGCTATGTCGCAGTCATCGGTGAGCATATATATTAGCTCGCTTGAAAAAGAGCTGGGGACAACCTTGATTAACCGCTCAACCAAAGAAATGTCGCCTACTCTCTCTGGCAAACTTTTTTATGAAAGCGCAAAGGAGCTTTTGTCATTAAAGCATAATACTATCTACCGAATTAAAAATATTTCGGAAAATTTTAGCGGAGAAATTAGCATTCTGGCTTCAAGCGTCCCTGCACAGTACATCCTTCCCAAAGCGGTTGCGGTTTTCAGCAGAGCCTATCCTGATATTTCGTTTAATGTAAAGCAAATTGAATCCTTTGATGTGGCCCGCAGCATAGCGTCCCAAAAAGCCGACATAGGCTTTTTGGGAGGGACTGTTGTTGAAGATAAATGTGAATTTAGAGAGTTTATGACTGAAAAGATGGTGTTCATAGCACCATCCCACGACAAAGGCTTCCTAGACTCAAAAGAGTATCCGCTTGAAGAACTATTATACGGGCACAACTTTATTTCAAGAGAGAAAAATTCAGGAGCCAAGTTTCAGTATGAGAGCTTCTTTTTGGAGCAAGACATAAATCTTAGCAAAATAAACTCCAGCATAAGTTTCGATAACAATCAGAGCATAATTAACGCCGTAATAAATGGGCTTGGTATTTCTATAGTTTCCGAATTTGCAGCAAGGGCGTATATTGAGCAGAAAATGATTAAAGTTATAAGGCTGAAGGCAAGGCTTCCTGAAAGAAAGTTCTATTTTGTGCTAAAGAAGAATTTTTCGCATTCCCACTTGGTAAAGTTATTTATAGAGTTCACGGCAAATGAGTTTAGGGAATGAAGTTGCAAAAAAGGCAGAGATAAACAAAAAACCAGCGCCCTGAGTGAGTGTTTTTCTCACTTGAGCGCTGTTTTTTTGTAATTTTGACTTTTCTGCTGTCAGGGCAGCGAGCAGCAGCCCTTCGTTATTTGGGAGTTTTACGGTTTTTCCGTTTTGCATATTTCCAGATGCCCAGCCCAGCGATGCCCGTAACTAAAAGAACAGCAATGCCGAAAAATATATATTTCAATATATGTTCCGACAGAAAACCGTGTGACTCATCATGGGCAGCTCCGTTTACGGAGGTAATGTACCCTGGACGGTTTTCGGCTTCCCTCCCTATATCAGCGGCCACACCATTTGTGTCCTGCAAATCCTCTCCTGCCGCTTCTTTGAGCAGAGCACCGGTATCTACCCTAATTTGAAAATCCTCGGCGGTAATCTCATGCACCGTCATTCCCCAAGTCCTCAAAAAACCTATGGAGTAGTGTGTTGCGTCAATTAAATATTAGGATATAATCTGTGTAATTTGATTCTCGCATCATCAGTGGTAAATTGCCACTTAACGCCAATGTTTGCTTCGTTGCGGCATCTGTTCCATGCTTTGAGTTC
>Ga0209755_10003662_pt1 | contig 18999 bp, 25 predicted proteins | sample TergutCo191P1_FD_187301 | JGI IMG/M metagenome (GOLD analysis project Ga0209755, IMG submission 187301) | Cornitermes sp. P1 segment gut microbial communities from Petit-Saut dam, French Guiana - Co191P1 (SPAdes) (version 2) | ecosystem: Host-associated > Arthropoda: Insects > Digestive system...
AATCCAATTTATGAGTAGAAATGTCCGGCGGCTCACTTCCTTGGCTTTTGTCATCATCATTTTCATCATTTTTGTCTTTAGTATAAGTCCCCAGAAAATGTATATTGTAGCCGCAGTTTGGACAACACCAAGCAGCAACCCGGAAACCATGCGCGTTTCAAGGTCTCCCGTAAAAATATCAATACCTGACACAGCCGCAATAACACCTGTAGCGCCACCAAATACTCCGCCCAGCACTATCGCCAAGCCATTTAGATATACAAAATACAAAATGGTTGCTAAAACTACACTCTTGTCAACCTTCCTATAGTTTACGGACTTTGACGATAAGAAAAACAAGACCAAACCGGTTATTCCGCTTACCGCCATCCCAACCGCTTTTATTATGTTTGAATCTATTGAGCCTACCAAACTTATCAATTCTGCCATAATTACATTACCTCCCCTGATAATAATCTCGACAAAAAATAAATAGTATCATAAGTGTTCTATACTGGCAAATGTCTCAAAATCGTAATTTCGGATGTGTCAAACGCAAAGCGGAAATAATCTAATCCGCACTCACGCTCCTCGGTTCGACTATAGTCAGAAAGATAGCGCTTCGATAAGTACTCAAATAAGTATAAAGCACGATTATTCTTCTTTAGTACTCGAAATTCAATATTGCCACGCAACATAAAAAGCACGCCAATGAGCACTTCTTTGTAAAAGAAAGCCTTCCTATAAGCAGGCAAAATATAAAACTCAGCAATAAAAAAGCCATTCTGCGATTTTGTGCTTCTATTAAGTAAAATAAATCCTGAACATCCACCACAAACAAGAATAAAATATCCCCAACCCAGATTAAGATGCTGCTTAGCGGTTTTCACTATGTAGCGTCCGTCTTCCCCCATTGCAATGGAGTAGTCATAATACTTATTAGTCTCATGTGCATATAACTGCAGCAAATTGTCCAGTATGTGTAAATTAGTTGACGATATTTTCTTTAACTCAAACGAGTTCATGTTAAGCTCCTTACTACCTACTTACTCATCTCTACTTCAATCACTCTCAAACCCCTTATCTCTCGTCGAAATGCGCTCTCAACAAGCTCCAAGCTGGCTACTACATACTGCTTTTTTACCCCTCCAATTTGAAATAATGTGCGTCCTTGCACAGCATCCCTTAGAAGGACAGTACGTTTTAGCGCGTTTCCATCAAAATCAAGTTCGCTTTCTTGCGAAAGGCAATCCACTATCTTGACACGAGGTATGCTATAGGTTATATGCCTTTGGCTTTTTGAGTCATTCAAAATCACATATTTAAATTGTATACTTTCATCGTAAAGGCTCACCAACTGAGCAAAGCCCTTACTTATCATTAGGCACGGAAATGAAACAATGTCGGGAAACTCCACATCGTCAATTAACTCGATATCAAAACTACCTAACTTTGGGAAGTCCCAAGCCGCAAGCCGCTTTGAAGTTATTTCGTCTGACCAGTCCAAGAAGTGCGGCTGTACAGTACGACTATCAGACTCAATAAAAAAAAACTTCATATCTTTACCTTACTTTCGGAAAAATGACAATTGCAATGCTCATGCCGCCGCCGAACAGCGTTACGCAGTGTAACGGCAGCTGTGTCATTTAAGTCATTTCAGCGATACTATGAGCAATACACTGTGCTAATGAGCGTACATTTAACTCGGCGTCAGGATAGGACGGATTTATACCTATGGGAGCTGATAGACTCCAGAGACGCTTTTGCACAGCACGCTTTACATCATCACATGCTCTTGTCTCTACTAGCTCCGCAACTCGTCTCATTTTTAGTATATTCTCTCTCGACTTCCATTCGGGTGTAAGCCGGTTAATCCTGCTAATCGCCGGGCTTTGCCCAACACCTCCATTCCCTGCCACCAGTGACATTGCGTTCCCTCCTCTGTTGTTTCTTATGTTGATTCTAAGAATATCCTGCATTTTCCATGCAGACAATCATACACTGTTGGATTGTTTTCTGCAAGCCCAATCAGGTCTGGTTGCGCATATGAATATCTATTATGATATAAAGTCCGCCTCAGAGAAAAATATTTTGGAATAATTAACTGTCCTTTCCTCATCAAATATCCAGTGAGTTCTCTTTATATGATAGTTCAATTACTATCTCGTCTTCATCAAGTAATTGATGTCCCATCAGATTTTTTACTAACAAGTGGTCTATCAAATGCAATGTGTACTCTAGTCCTTTGTCATCTTGAACCCACAAAATTTCCATATTATCACGACACTTAACACAGGGAGTTATTTCTTCTGTTGCCTTAATCATATTAAAAGTTCGGCATCCAGAAATTTCAACATCAGAAAATTGATTAAAATCAATTTTACTAATAATTCCACCTCTTAATTTAAAAACAGCATTTTTCATATTAATAAGCCACTTTCTATTTTTTGCACCGATATAAAGCACAGGTCCATGTATTCCATCATAGTAATCAATAGTCGTCTTTTTCAAATGCACTCTCCAATCCTAATTTGTTATGTATTCATATTCACATCGCCAGGGTCAACCCACCAGTTCGGGTTGCTGACATAGGAGTAAAGCATAGGATTGCCGCCCTCTAGCCCAATCGAGTCGGGTTGCGTATGATGGATATGCCGCGACCGTTTTGACACTTTGAGCGCAAAGACTTTACACCACAACCGCAAACCGCTTTACAGACTGAACGTATAAATTTTACACCTTGCCACCATACATATTCTGCACGTGTAGAATGCGTTTATCAACCGCTGGCTCGGCTGGTGGAAGCTGGCGTTTAATCAATCGAACTAAACGCGATGGATGCCTAAGCTTGCGGAGAGCCTTCTTATTAACTTGCTGCATACGCCCCCTGATACTCCATATATCTCTGCAATTTCATTAAACGATAATGCGGATACATAACGAAACCGAATTACATTCTGCTCCTTTTCTGTTAGAGTATCAATGATAGACTCCAGCATGTTAAAAAAATCCCTTTCAGAAAGATCAGAAGAATAGATATCTCCCATCATAACGTCGTCTATAAGGTTTTCTGGATAATGCTTGACAATTCTGGGCAAAGCGACTACCTCGCTATTCTAAGCAACCGGCTGCTCTCCTGTATAATCATGGAATGCGCCTAAAGGCGTAAATTCATGAAGGAGGTCAGGATTATGACCAACTATCGAGAGATTCTGAGGCTATACAGCCTCGGGATAAACAACGCGCAGATTGCGGCAAGCTGCGGCTGCACGAGACCCACGGTAATCCAAACATTACAACGGGCTACATCTATCGGGCTTGATTACCAGCAAGCAGCCCAGTTATCCGACAAGGAAATCAGGCAAAGGCTTCTGCCAAGTGCACAGTCGAAGCCGGAGTACAAGATGCCGGACTATGATTATGTTCATAAGGAGATGGCAAGAAGCGGGGTAACGCTGAACCTGCTTTGGATGGAGTACTGCGAGGATTGCAGGAGGAATCACGAACTCCCTTATCAATCGACCCAGTTCAACAAGTATTATGGCGACTACGTGAACAAGAACAAGGCGACGAAGCGTGTTGAACACAAGCCTGGCGATGTCATGGAGACCGACTGGGCAGGTACGAAAACCGACGTTGTAGATACGGATACTGGAGAGTTGATTCCCGCACATCTTTTCGTAGCGGCACTTCCATACAGCGGATACGCATATATCGAAGCGTTTTTCTCCGAGAAACAGGAGTGCTGGATTGCAGGTCATGTAAGTGCATATAGATATTTCGGCGGTGTGACGAGGATAACACGTCCGGATAATCTAAAAACCGGCATTACCAAGAACACACGTGAAGAAACGGTGGTTAACAAGGCATATCAGGAAATGGCTGAGCATTATGGGACTGCCGTGATTCCTGCCCGTGTGAGACACGCCCGCGACAAGGCTACGGCCGAAGGTTCTGTGAAGCTGGCTACCATGTGGATAATCGCCGCATTACGTAATGAACGATTCTACTCGCTTGGCGAACTGAATGCCGCTATTCGTGATAAACTGGAAGTCTTCAACCATAAGCCTTTCCAAAAGAAGGAGGGTAGCCGATATTCCGTGTATTTGCAAGAGAAGAATTTCCTATTGCCGCTGCCTAAGCACCACTTTGAGCTTTCAGAATGGCGGCAGTCAATCGTTCAACCGAACTATCACATCTCCTGTATGAAGCAGAACTATTCTGTTCCGTTTGAGTATATTGGTCGCCATGTCGATGTGCGTATCACGAGGAATACTGTCGAGGTTTTCGATTCCGGAAACCGCATCTGCTCGCACCCGCGATTATACGGACATAATCACCAATATAGTACCGTAGAGCTGCACATGCCGCCGAACCACAGGAAAGACGTTGAGTGGAACGGGGATCGCTTTAGGAAATGGGCATCCATGTTTGGGGATAACACTCTCGCGGTAATCAATGTATTCCTCAGCAACTTCAAAATCGAGCAACAGAGCTACAAGTCATGCCGCGCATTACTGCATCTTGCGGACAAGTATTCGGAACAACGTCTTGAGGCGGCTTGCACAAGGGCATTTACCTACACGTCACGCCCCAGCTTGAAAAGCGTCCAAACTATCCTTAAGACTGAACAGGATAAACTCCCTGATAATTCTACCAAAGCACCTCAATCTTCTGAGTATGGTTTCGTTCGCGGTGCGCAGTATTACGACGATGGGGGTGATGAATAAATGCTTAACGAAGCAACTATGACCAAGCTCCGCAGCATGAACCTCATTGCTTTCGGCGATGCCTTTAACGAGCAGCTTGCCAGCGGTACATACGATCAGATGCCGTTTGAAGAGCGTTTCGGTCTGCTTGTGGACATCGAATGGTCCCGGCGCGAAAGTAACCGGCTTGCACGACTTACAAAGAACGCCGGATTCCCAATAAGTAACGCGTGTCTCGAAGACTTGGACTATACGACCAGAAATATCGACAAGAACCTGATGGCAAGCCTATCAACAAACAACTACATCTTTGATCGGCGCAATTTACTGATACTCGGTCCGACTGGCGGTGGAAAAACATATCTCGCTTCTGCGCTCGGATTAGCCGCCGTGAGAAAAAAGTTCTCCGTTAAATACTATCGGACACCTGATTTGTTATCGGATATTGCGATAGCTCGTGCAGAAGGCGTACAGCGTAAGTTTCTCAGGCAACTCGCTAAATTCCCGCTTCTCATACTGGATGAGTGGCTTCTATTCCCGCTGACGGAAAACGAGTCCAGAGATATATTCGACTTGATGGAATACCGAAAGGACTTCGGCGCGGTTATTATTTGCTCGCAGTTTGAGCGTAAAGGATGGCCTCCTAAAATCGGTGAACCTTGCGTTGCCGACGCTATATGTGACCGAATCAGTGCTAAGTGTACTACTATTAGGCTTGAACCTGTGGAATCTATGCGTCGTACTGTAGCTAAACGCGAAACGACACATAGTAGCTGACGACGGCTCATAAACCACTTTCTTATTTATCGGTAACGGCAGCGGTCGGCTCTGCCGGTCGACCGCTCCCCTCAGCTTAACACAAAAATCTAATATTTGCTACTGATTAGCACCACGGTCGCTATGTCAACTTCTTGCTGTACTTTCTGTAAAACCCGCGCGGCGGGTATGTAAAAAACCTAGCGGTTTACATGTAAATTCGAAGTGGTATCTCCAACGTATGAGCCGCCGATATTAAGATCACACGCAACCGACACCAATTGTATTCACAAAAAACTAGCTGAAATTTGTTGTCGCAGGCTTGACATCAGCGTCTTTGATTATGACCGCGCCCACGCTTCCGGCTTCAACTTCCTCAATCATTATACCACAGCCTTGCATAAGGAATCAACCGCCGGTCGTAATTGTACGATTTGCTCCTCGCCGATACCCGCACAGCTTTGACAAACAAAAAACGGTTTGCAAAAATACCGCAAACCGCTATAATGAATGATAGATTTTATGTTGTTCGCCTTGTCAATGGGTCATACTTGACGATCAGGAGAAAGCGCGTATGCTATCTAAGCCGAAAATAAAGGAAATGATTGAGCTTCTCAAAGAGTGCTATCCCGATCCATACTGCGCATTGGAATACAAAAAGGATTATGAACTGCTTTTTGCGACGCGGCTTGCGGCGCAGTGTACCGACGCGCGCGTTAACATGATAACGCCGGTTCTCTACAAAAAATACCCCTCACTTGAAGCTCTTGCCGGCGCGGACATTTCCGAGCTTGAAGAAATCATCCACAGCACCGGGTTTTTCATAGCTAAAGCGCGTGATATCATAGCCGCGTCCAACATGCTGTTAAACGAATTTGACGGAAAAGTACCCGATACGATGGAACAACTCCTGCGACTGCCCGGCGTTGGGCGGAAAACAGCAAATCTCATATTGGGGGATATTCATAAAAAACCGGCAGTCGTAGTGGATACGCACTGCATACGTCTTTCAAACCGCATAGGACTTGTAAACACAAAGGATCCGACAAAAATAGAGATGATTTTACGCGAGGTACTGCCGCCCGAAGAATCAAACGATTTCTGTCATCGACTGGTTCTGCATGGCAGGGCAGTGTGCACCGCGCGAAAACCTGCATGCAGCGCTTGCTACATAGCCGGAATATGCGAAAAGCATCTTTAGGTAACCGAAAAAACTATTGTTATGTATCCGGGGTTATGTTACTATTATAAACGCCCCATGTCATTATAATGAGACGTTTGACGGAAGATTTATAGTACTTAAATCCGGAGGTGCTGATGTTTAATCGAAATATTGAGCCGAGTTGTTTGTATTGCCGATTCGGCGCCTTAATAGGTAGTGATGAGATTGCCTGCTCAAAAAGAGGGATAATGTCTGCAATGGGTTCTTGCAGCTCCTTTCATTATGAGCCGACAAAGAGAGAACCGGAACCTTCGCCGGGTATATTGGTATCGGATTTGTCAGAAGAGGATGTTTCACTGTAAGTGACGCCTCTAAACTGATTTTAGCTGACAGAATATTTCGCCGTTCTTGCATTCGAGGACGGCGTATGTTTTTTCTCTGCTGCCGATAGCGCCGGGATTAATATATGTTATGCTGCCGGACTTTACATGATATGGTTTATGAGTGTGTCCGAAAAGCACAAAATCAACGCCCCGGTGCTCCCCGGCTTTGATAATGCTGTTCATGGTTGATTTTACATCAAATAGGTGACCGTGGGTAATAAAAAATCGCTTGCCGTAGACAATGAACTCCTCCGTATCGTTTCCGGCAGAAAAGTAGTCGCCATTACCTCGTACAGAGCGGATAGAAAGGTCAGGGTAATTGGTGTAAATAATATTGCAGTCTTTTATATAGTCTCCTAAATGGATTATCATATCAGGTGATTCGACTTCCAAGGCACGAAGCATAGAGCTCTTTTCGCCGTGAGAATCGGATACTACCAGTATTTTCACTAATTTGTGACCTCCAGTCTATCCGGAAGCAAAAATGCGTCCTCGTCAACATCACCTATTATGGCATCTGTTGCAGTCATGGAATATACCAGTGTTCCGGTTTCGTCATGTTCGGAGACGGCAATAATCAAGCCCTGCTCAATTGAAATATAATATCTTCTTAAATTGCCAAGCAGCGGAGAATGGTATACCACAAAAACCGATAACGCGCCGTCAATATCAATATATCCGGCGTCAAGAATATCTTTTTTGTCAAGCCCCATGATGTCTTCAAAAGTGGGGAGCATTTGCCACTGGTCTGAATGTGCTATTGCTTCGAGCGATGTGGGCGTGCCTATAAAGGGCTCATAGTCACCTTCATTCCATATATATAAGCGATTTGGCGTTATTATAACTCTTCTCTCAGGTCCGACAGGCGGAGTGATGCGCAAAGCGGTGCGATGGCTATCAACATTTACATTAATCTGGAAAGTGGCTTGGCCGCCATCCCAAAAGCTTTCGACAGTCACATCGCGGCTATAGGATTCGGGGCGGGAAAGAGTAGCGATAACAGATTGAATTGTCTCTGCGTTTATCTCTATTCTCAGAAGAGGGTCTGCGGCTGTCCCGTCAGGTCTATCAACTATTATGGGAGTTTCCGGCAAAGCTACAGCTTGACTTTCACGCCTTATGTTTAAGGTCAGCAACATTACCACTATCGCAGCGGCAATCAGAAGCAGACCGAAAATAGTTATGCTAAAAATCCTTTTTGTGCTCATTTTTTATTCCATATTCCCTTAATGGCAAAAAAGAGTACTACTGCCGCAACTATGAGTGCCAGCAACAGAATAATGGCTCTTGTTTGATAGTTTGTGGTAATGGCAACAGCGAGAAGACCGAGCAATGCGCTGGCTGAGTATAGTATGGCAACTGCTTGTTTTTGGCTCAGTCCCAAGTCAATCAAGCGATGGTGAAAATGCCCGCGATCAGGAGCCATCGGATTTTTACCTTTGATGAGCCTGCGGAAAAAAGCAAATGAGGTGTCAATCAAAGGCAGTGCAAGGATTAAAAACGGAGCGGCAAATGAAACAACGGCATAGAACTTAAACAGTCCGACTATTGATATGGTAGCCAAGAGGTAGCCAAGCAGCAGCGCACCCGTATCTCCCATAAAGATTTTTGCAGGATTGAAATTATATGGTAAAAAGCCAATACATGCGCCCGCGAGAGCTGCCATAATAATTGCAACATTGGGGTATGACACAATCAGCGCAATACTAAGCATAACCACCGCGGATATGGTAGAGACGCCAACTGCGAGTCCGTCCAGCCCATCAATGAGGTTTATTGAATTGGTAATTACAACAATCCACATCACAGTTATTGGTATAGCAAAATAGTCTAAGAAGACAAATTCAGAGCCTATCTGGGTAAAAGCAAATGGGTTTGAAAATATTTCTATTACTACCTCGTGGAACACAGCTATCAGCGCAGCAACGATTTGAACCAGAAATTTGATGTATGCCTTGAGCGTAAAGATGTCATCAAGAACGCCCAGAACTACAATTACCACGGAGCCGATAAGAATACCTCGTATTTGCACATCAATCTCAGCTGTAAAGAGCACGCTGAGGACAAAGCCGATAAAAATCGCCAGTCCGCCAAGTCTTGGTATAGGATTGCTGTGAACTCTGCGCGAATCCTTTGGTATGTCGATTGCTCCAACGCGATGCGCAAACCATTTAACCGCGGGAGTTGCCGCGAAACTAACAACAAGCGCAATGGAAACTGCGATGATTATAGTCAAATATAATGGCATGAAAACCCCTAACCGGCAAACTTATTGCCTTATATCAGTGATTAGTACTATTTGCTTTCGATGAAGCCGATTTTTTTGTAGACCTTTTTTAATGTTCTGTTTGCGACGCTCGCCGCCTTTTGCGCACCCTGCGTGTATACTGATTCAAGATAGGCTTTGTCGTCCAGGATTCGCCGGGCTTCTTCTCGTATTGGGCGCAGGGTTTCGACCACTGCTTCGCCTACGATTTTTTTGAAAGACCCATAGCCCTGACCGGAAAACTCCTCTTCGATTTCTGCAAAACTTTTGCCGGTGCATCCGGAGTATATTTGAATCATGTTAGAAATACCGGGCTTAGTCTCCGGCTCGTAGCGAATATCCGTTTCGCTGTCGGTCACAGCGCGCTTAAACGCTCGCAGAATATCCTCCGGCTTGTCCATGATTAGTATGCAGCCTCCGTCGGATATTTCTGACTTGGACATTTTGCTGGACGGCGTTTGTAAGTCCATGATTCTTGCTCCGATTTTTGGTATATATGACTCAGGCAGCTTGAAGACGTCGCCATATATTCCGTTAAACCTTACGGCGATATCACGAGTCAGTTCAATATGCTGCTTTTGGTCTGCGCCAACGGGGACATAGTCAGCTTGGTAGAGCAGGATGTCTGCCGCCTGCAATGCCGGATATGTGAATAATCCTGCGTTTATGTTGTCGGAATGTTTTGCTGATTTGTCCTTAAATTGCGTCATGCGCGACAGTTCGCCAAACATTGTAAAGCAATTTAAAACCCATCCTAATTGTGCATGTGCAGGCACGTGGCTTTGGATAAAAAGAGTGTTCTTCTCAGGGTCGAGTCCGCACCCGATATATTGAGCCAATTGCACAAGCGGAGTTTTACGAAGTTCCGCCGGATTTTGTCTTGAAGTAATCGCGTGCATATCGACAATCATATAATAGCAGTCATATTCGTCCGCCATTGCAGCCCAGTTTTTCAGCGCGCCGAAATATGTGCCGAGTGTCATTGCACCGCTGGGTTGTATGCCGGAGAGGATTCTTTTTTTATCTGTCATGATTTTCCTCGAATTTATATAGTTTTGCGATTAAGCCGAAAAGTGCAATATCTTAGGAAACAGGGAACTGATTCGGTGTCTTTTCTGCGAAAAAAATCTCCCATCGACTTTGTACTATACACGTTTTTTGCGCGAAAGTAAAGCTTGCTATCAGAAATTTCTGTGATATAATATTTATGCGCAAAATAGGGTTTATACGTAAAGTGTTCGCCGGATGGGGAGTTGCCGGGAAACGAAAAGCCGGAGCCGCGGATATAATTTTGGCTACGGACTTGCGATATATGCCCGCACCCGTTGCCGCAATAGAGTTATTCTCATATTGTATGGAGAGGGTCTGTCCATTTATTATGGATGGTGTGCGCTTTTCTATTACGATATGAGCTTTTTGTTTGGCTATAAAGGGAGCAGAAAAATGATAGATAAGGAAAAAGTAGCGGCAGCAGTCAGACTCTTTCTGGAGGGAATTGGAGAAGACCCAACACGGGAGGGGCTGCTGGAGACGCCCGAAAGGGTAGCGCGAATGTGCGAAGAAATCTACGGAGGGATGGATGAAGACCCGAAGGAGCATCTATCAACGCAATTTCGTGTAATAGACAGCGAAATTGTAATTGAAAAGGATATAACATTCTATTCTACATGCGAGCATCATTTGCTGCCGTTTTTTGGAAGAGCGCATATTGCATATATTCCTGACGGTGTAGTTGTAGGGTTGAGCAAATTGGCGCGAACCGTGGAAGTTTTTTCAAGGCGTGCGCAAATACAGGAGCAAATGACTGCGGAGATTGCCGATGCGATTGAGAAAAATCTTTGTGCCTGCGGCGTTATGGTTATGATTGAGGCGGAGCATACTTGCATGACAATGCGTGGTGTGAAAAAACCGGGTGCTAAAACAATTACAATAGCAACAAGAGGGCTATTTGCCCAAGACCCGGAGTGGCGCAGAATTTTTATGGAGTCGATTAGGGGATAGTGCGGATGAAACGCGCAAATGAGATATTATTACATCCTACTTTTGTCGATGCGCATGAGCGAATAATTGAGCTCGAACGTACAAGTGAGTTTTGCAGACATGGGATGGAGCACTTGCTTGATGTCGCAAGAATTGCGTATATACTTAATTTGGAGACAGGCGCACAATATGATAAGGAGCTGATTTATGCTGCAGCGCTTTTGCATGATATAGGGAGAGCAAGGCAGTGCGAGGATGGTACGCCTCATGAGATAGAAAGCGCCCGGCTTGCAGAGACTATATTGCCCGAATGCGGTTTTGATGTGCAAGAGACTGCTATGGTAGTTGATGCGATTTCTTTACATAGAACAAAAAATGGAGAAAAAGCCGGGTTTTCTGGATTTATTTATCGCGCGGACAAGCTTTCACGCTATTGTTGCAACTGTGATGGAATAGAAAAATGCGACTGGGAGCGCAAGAATAGCGGCATTGCGCTGTAGTGGGTTCTTCGTGAAATTTTGGAGGTAGTCTTTAGTTGATTATTGGCGGAAAGGAATTTGATACTGATAATGATTGCTACATTATGGGCATACTAAATGTGACGCCTGACTCATTTTCGGATGGCGGAAAGTGGAACAATTTAGATAATGCGCTCAGTCATGCTCAGAATATGATAAAAAGCGGAGCAAGCATTATTGATGTTGGAGGCGAGTCGTCGCGTCCGGGGCATGAGCGCATATCGATCGGTGAAGAACTTGATAGAACAATACCTATTATCGAAGCTCTATGCGATAGTTTCGATGTTCCTATATCTATTGATACATGCAAAAGCGGGGTTGCCGAAGCTGCTATAAAAGCGGGGGCAAGTCTTGTAAATGATATTTGGGGGTTAAAAAGCGATACGGAAATGGCGCGGGTGGTGGCAGAAGCGAAGCTGCCATGCTGCTTGATGCATAATAGGACAAATGCAGAGTATAATAAGTTTTTGCCGGATATGATTGCAGACTTAAAAGAGAGTGTTGCTATTGCTAAAAAGTCCGGTATTGCAGAAGATAAAATCATATTAGATCCGGGTATAGGTTTTGCAAAGACTCATGAAATGAATCTTGAGGCAATCAATTGTCTTGATGCTATTGTACAGATGGGATATCCGGTGCTTTTGGGAGCGTCCAGAAAAAGGGTTGTGGGCAATACGCTGGATTTGCCTGTTGACGAGAGGGTTGAGGGGTCGGTTGCGGCGGCGGTTATAGGATTTATGCGCGGATGTGCTTTTATTCGTGTTCATGATGTAAAAGAAACTTTTCGAGCTATAAAAATGGCGCGGTCTATAGTCAGCGCCGGAATATAATGAGTTAGGGCGGTTTTTGCAATGGACAAGATAAATATAAAAAACCTTGAAGTTTTTGCATATCATGGTGTTTTTCCCGAAGAGAAAAAGCATGGTCAAGTTTTTATTATCTCCGCCTCGTTATACGCCGGTCTTTCTGCTGCCGGAAAATCAGATGATTTGAATAAAACGCTTGACTACGGCAGGATTTGTCAGACTATTAAGGCATTTGTTATTGGAACCAGGTTTAATCTCATTGAAACAGTTGCAGAGCAATTGGCAGAGAAGCTGCTTATTGAAAACCGTATGCTGAAAAAGATTTGGCTGGAAATAAAAAAGCCCGACGCCCCGCTCGGACTCAATCTTGAAACTGTTTCAGTGGAAATTGAGAGAGGGCGTCACATAGCGTATATTTCTATGGGTTCAAATCTTGGAGATAGGGCGCAATATCTGCATTTTGCCATTAGTGAAGTTGGGAAAACACGCGGCTGTGATGTTTTGGGAGTGTCCGGATTTTATAGCACACCACCGTATGGGTATAAGGAACAAGGGGATTTTCTCAACGGATGTATGAGGGTGAGCACGATTCTTTCGCCCTATGAATTGCTGGATGAGCTTCTTGGTATTGAAAGCAGAGCGGGACGCATTCGTGATATGCGATGGGGACCGAGAACACTGGATCTTGACATAGTTTTTTTTGACGAGCTTGTTGTATCCGGCGAGAGACTGAACATCCCTCATCCTGATATGCATAAGAGAGATTTTGTTCTGCGTCCGCTTTGTGAGATAGCGCCGAATGTAATTCATCCGATTTACAGGCTGACTGCGGCGGAGCTATTAGAGAGATTGGGAAGAGTGTAGCGGCAGATGGGAATAAAGGAGACGCTTGAATATATTCATAATGTTAAGTGGCAGGGAAGTAAACCGGGTTTAGAGCGCACGATAAATCTACTTGCAGCTATCGGGAATCCGGAAAGTAAGCTGAAATTTGTCCATATTGCGGGAACAAACGGAAAAGGCTCGACAGCCGCATGTATTGCCACGGTGCTGCAAAAAGCGGGATATAGAACAGGGCTGTATACCTCGCCGTATATTCTGCGTTTTAATGAGCGCATACAGATAGATGGAGAGCATATCCCGGATGATGAGCTGGAGGCTATGGTCGGCGAAATAAAACCATATGCGGACGCTATGGAGGATTCACCTACTGAATTTGAGATTATCACGGCGCTTGCTATGAAGTATTTTTTGCATAAAAAGGCTGAGATTGTTGTGCTTGAGGTCGGCATGGGCGGCGCGCTCGATTCAACGAATGTGATTAAGACGCCTGAGGTCGCTGTAATCACATCAATAGGGTATGACCATGTGGCTGAACTTGGACCGACAATTGAAGATATTGCCTTTGCAAAGGCAGGTATAATTAAAAAAAACTGTGAGGTTGTAGTCTATGGCGGACTTCCCGAGGTTGAGGCTGTTTTTGAGCGTACTGCCGCAGAAAAAGGCGCAAAGCTAACAAAAGCGGACTTCACGCGCATCAGAAAACAGGAGTTTTCGCTTGATGGCATAAATCTTGGAGTAAAACCATATTCTGATTTTCGTCTTCCGTTAAATGGAGTCTTTCAGCCAAAAAATGCTACTCTTGCTATAACTGCCCTTGAGGTTTTGCGTGAAAAAGGATATAGAATAACTGATAATGATATTACTGAGGGGCTTTCAAGAGTATCGTGGCAGGGCAGATTTGAAATTTTAGGGCTTTCACCTGTGTTCATACTCGATGGTGCTCATAATCCTCAAGGTATGCAGGTAGTTGCGGATAGCTTGAAGGTGCTTTTTGGCAGTAGAAAAATTGTTTTTGTTATCGGGGTGATGGCGGATAAGGACGTCGATTCGATGATTGAGTCTATTGCTCCGCTTGCAAAGGAGTTTATAGCTGTTAGACCAAATTATTTCAGGGCAATGGATGCTTTATCTTTATCAGAAAAGCTAAGAAAACACGGAGCCGTGGCTGCTGCCGCTGAAACTGTCGCAGACGGGATAGATAGGGCAATCGGAATAGCGGGAGAAAATGGAATAGTTTGCGCTTTGGGGTCACTATATTTCTCGGCTGATATAAGAGATGCATATAATGATTTTTCTTGACGCTGAGATTGCTTTGCATTAGTATAGGGCTTAGTGAGATAGGTAACACAGGATTGTTATTGGTCAGGGGGAATTGGTCATGCTTTATAATATCAGGATAAGGTCATCGGATCAGGCTCTCAAGCTCAGCAAAATTGCTGAGAAATACGCTTTTGATATATGGATACAGGGGAAAACAGGGCGCGCCGACGCCAAGTCCTTGTTGGGACTCATGCTTTTGACTATAGAAAATGATGTGCAGCTTCTGGTTCCCGAAGATGTTGATGTTATTGCACTCGAACAGGAAATTGAGGAATTTCGTGTGAATTAACAGTGCTACTCATAGCTTTTCAAACATATCCGGGCGGCGGGTGCGGGTTCTGTCGAGGGACTGCTGCTTCCGCCATTTTTCTATGTTGGCGTGGTGACCGGATAAAAGCACTTCGGGAACTTTGTGCCCTTGCCACTGCTCCGGTCTGGTATATTGCGGATATTCGAGCAGTCCATCCCAATGGCTTTCCTGTGCAAAGCATTCCTCGTCAGGCAGTACGCCGGGAACGAGCCTGCAAACAGCGTCTGCTATTGCCATTGCCGGTATTTCACCGCCCGTCAGAACAAAATCGCCAATGGATAGTTCTTCGTCCACGCAATGCTCGACAAAGCGTTCGTCAACTCCTTCGTATCGCCCGCAAACAAGGATGAGTCTTTTGTGCTCCCGCTCAAGCCGGCGTGCGTCTTCCTGTTTAAATAGCGCTCCGCAAGGTGACATAAAAATAGTGTGGACGCGATATCCGGCGTCATTGCATATATGTTTCCAGCAGTCATAAAGCGGTTGGGCGAGCATAACGCAGCCTCTGCCTCCGCCATATGGATAGTCGTCAACTTGTCTTTGCTTATTTGTGCTATAGTCCCGGATTTGGTGACATTCGATTCGTATATATCCACGCTCCTGAGCTCTGCCCAAGATACTTTCACATAGCATGTCTCCTACTATATCGGGAAATAATGTCATAATGTCAATTCGCATTGGAAAATGTCTCCAGTCAATTAAGAGTATATTTGATGTTGCTGATAGGAGTGTGTTACAAAACACAAGGCAGTTACGTCAAAGCGCGAATACTACTGGGAAAACCAGGGTTTATGGCAAAGAAATGTGTGCAAGTCTCCATTGCAAATTCTTATACGCCACGCTATTGTAACACACGTAATCAAAGATTGTCGATTTAAAACATTGCTTTTGCGCAATAGATGTGCTTAAATTATATTCACATATAGTTATCAGGTAACCACTGATAAAATTCACGCGAAGCGGGAAACAAACGCTGCGCGTTCTATTGACAAGTTAAATTCATTTCGCCGTTTGGTCGCAATGTTTGATTCAGAGGTTGCATAGCAAAAATAATACGAAAAGCAGGTTATGATAATGGTTTGTTCGCAAAAAAAGCTAAATTTGGCGTATTCGGTGAAACCGGGGCTTATATCCCTGGTGGCGTTGCTTCTTGGTGGTTTTTTATTGGTGGGGTGCGAGTCGCAGGATGGTGTATCTGATAAAGGATTGCATTTTGAAAAAATCCCAATAATTAACGTTGTTCAGGAGGTTGTTGAGGACGATAATGTACAGGAGATAGCTGATATAGTTATTGATGATACGAATATTTTTGAGTTTGTCACTCTGGGACAGTATTTAGGAATTGAATACTACTTTATCACGGCAACCCCGGTGACAGAGGAGCAGATTGATGAATGGATATTTGAGAATATGAGTCAATCGGGCGTAGTTGTTCAAATAACAGACAGAGCGGCGGAATTTGGAGATACGGTAATTATCGATTTTGAGGGATTTCACAATGGGGTGCCGTTTGAGAGAGGTTCCGCCGAGGGCGTTGACTTGCAGATTGGCTCGAACTTGTTCATTCCGGGATTTGAAGAGCAGATAATAGGACATTATACCGGTGATGAGTTTGACATTCATCTGACTTTTCCGGATGATTATTTTGAACCATCGCTTGCCGGCGAAGATGTTGTTTTTAGAATCAATCTAATTTCCATCAACGCACAAGCTGTGCCTGAACTGACAGATGAGATGGTTCAGGAGCATCTGGGGATGGATTCTGTTGAAGAATATCGCTTCATGCTGCGTGAACAGATGGATGCAGAGAGAATAAGCAATGCCGAAAACGAAATGCGAAACCAAGTTTGGGGTGCGATTGTAAACAACGCAACAGTTAGCACTATCCCTGAAAGTGAAGTTGAGTTGCGAATTGAAAGAGCGCTGATGCGTTATTATTTCTATGCAATGATGTATAGTATTGAGATTGAAGAACTGTTTGAATTGTTTTTTGGAATGACTTATGATGAGTTTGTCGAAAACAATCTAAGAATCGAGGCAATAAACAGTGTCGAAAGTGATTTAGTAGTACGGGCTATTGCAGTGCAAGAGGGTATTTCACTCTCTGATGAAGAGTTTGAAGAGATGGTTGCTCAACTAGTTATAGATATGAACTTTGAAAACGTGGAGCAGTTTTTTGAAATCAACAGTGAACATGTTGTGAGAATATCTTTGCTTTTTGAAAAAGTGTTGGAATTTGTAATGGAACGCGCAGTGCAAATCTAAACAATCACAGATTAATGCAGCGCCCTTGAAAAAGCGGCGCTGCATAGCCGTGTGAAGCGACTTTTGCCAACATGTCTAATTGAGAGAACTCTGCTCGCCCGATTAGTGTGGTGTAATAATGTGTCGATGCGCCGATTTTCTACATGCCTTCAATAAGCTTGATTTTTATTATGCCGGAGTCCATGTCGATTTCTTTTACAAATTCTGAAACCGCGGGAACCATAATTTCACGCACGCCCTCTATAAGATAGACATTATGCGCCGGCAGGGAGAGTACATCGCGCACTGCTCCAAGCTCCTCGCCGCTGTCAAAGTCAATAGCGCGCAGACCCACCAAATCGGCGACAAAATAACGTCCGTCTTCGAGCTTAGCCGTGTCTTTATCAATATAGACGGTTTTGTTTTTCATAGCGATTGCATCATCAATGCTTAACACGCCTTCAAGAACTGCAATAATGCAGCCCTTGTGAACTCTCGCAGACAGAAGCTTTACAGGCACATCGTCAATATATAGGCATTCAAACTCCAATAGAAACTCCGGAGCGTCCGCCCAAGGCTGGATTTTAACTTCGCCGCCTATACCATGTGTGTTTATGATTTTTCCGGCTTGCAGAAGGTTGTGCTTCATACTAGTCCACGATATCGACACTGATCCGCTTACCTTGTCTCTGAGCGACAGAGCGCATTAGTGCGCGAATCTCTTTTGCAATTCGACCCTGACGACCGATGACTTTACCCATGTCAGTGGAGTTTACACGCAGTTCGTAAACCGTTTCCGATTCCGTTTCCCGCTCTGTGACACTTACCTCGTCAGGATTATCGACGAGGTTTTGCGCTATATAAATAAGCAATTCTTTCATATCTAACCTCAATATAATTGTCCGGCGCTTATAGAGCTTCTGCCTTCTTTAGCAGCGCCCGTACCGTATCGGTAGGCTGCGCACCGTTTTTTATCCAGTATTTTGCACGCTCTAGATCTACAGCGACAAGCGATGGAGATTGCAAGGGATCGTATGTTCCGATTTCCTCAATGCATCTTCCGTCGCGCGGAGATTTTGAATCCGCCACTACGATTCTGTAAAAGGGATTTTTCTTTGCGCCCATTCTGCGCAGTCTGATCTTAACCATCTTTTTTGTTGCTCCTTTAATAATAATGTCAATTTATCAATGAAAATATAACTTCACCGTGTCGCCACCGCTGCAAAACCGCAGCGCAGTCAGGCTTGTCGCTCCGACAATCGGCGCCGGTGTTATATTCTACATTCCAAACATGCCCATGCCCTTTTTTCGCTTCCCGCCGCCGAACATGGCGGGCAGCTTTCCTTTAGATATCTGTTTTGTCATAACCTGCATTGCCTCAAATTGTTTGATTAGTCTGTTAATATCTACCACTGCGGTGCCGCTTCCGGCTGCAATGCGCTTTTTTCTGCTGCTATTGAGTACCGAAGGATTGTCTCGCTCGTATGGGGTCATTGACAGGATAATCGCCTCGGTCTTTGACAGGACGTCATTATCTATTGAGGCTCCTGCAAGTGCCTTTGCATCGACGCCCGGAAGCATTCCGGCAATATCAGACATGCTGCCCATTGACTTAATCTGTGTAAGCTGATCGTAGTAGTCGGCGAGCGTAAACTTGTTTTTTAAGAGTTTCTCCGTCATCTCTCTGGTTTTTTTCTCGTCAAAAGCTTGCTCGGCTTTTTCGATG